>Ga0208298_1000078_pt1 | contig 42659 bp, 47 predicted proteins | sample 14BtaG_FD_184088 | JGI IMG/M metagenome (GOLD analysis project Ga0208298, IMG submission 184088) | Marine viral communities from the Subarctic Pacific Ocean - 14B_ETSP_OMZ_AT15311_CsCl metaG (SPAdes) (version 2) | ecosystem: Environmental > Aquatic > Marine > Oceanic | place: Pacific Ocean... | reverse complement strand
TGTAATAAATTTTCGACGCAATAGTACAACTGGAACACCAGCAGCCAGAATTTATCAAAGGGAAGATAACAATGCTCTTGTTTTTGATAACAACGGCAGCGAGCGGATGCGAATCGACAGCTCGGGCAGGGTGATGGTGGGGACATCGAATCCTGAGCCTGGAATTAATAACTCAGTTAGTGGCATAGCTTTCGGCAATGCTCCAGGAGCGTACATTGCTACTTCCCGAGCATCGACAAGTTTATACGTCAACAGGTTTTCTAATGATGGTGAACTTGTTAGTTTTCGGCAGGCTGGAGCAGCAGAAGGAAGCATTTCTGTTTCTGGCTCAACTGTTTCATATAACGGTGCTCACCTTGCTCGCTGGTCCCAACTTCCCGGTGGAGCAGCACGCACTGAAATCATGCGTGGCTCTGTATTAAGCAACCTCGATGAAATGTGCGAATGGGGCGAAGAAAATAACGAACAACTGAACCGTATGCAGGTAAGCAGTGTCGAAGGTGATAAAAACGTTTCCGGCGTATTTCAATCTTGGGACGACGATGACGATACCTACGTCAACGATTTCTACTGCGCGATGACGGGTGACTTTGTTATCCGTATTGCACAAGGAACAACAGTTGCTCGCGGAGATCTATTGATGTCTGCTGGTGATGGAACGGCTAAACCACAAGATGATGACATTATCCGCAGCAAAACAATTGCCAAAGTTACATCTACAAACGTCAGCGAAACTTATGCAGACGGCAGCTACTGCGTGCCTTGCGTACTGATGGCTTGCTAGACCCAGTAAAACTACTAACTCTATTTAAATTAATTAACTATCATGGCTACAACTACTACTTGGAACATTGCTTCACTTGACCGCGAAACAGCAGACGGTTATGTATTTACTGCTCATTACACTGTAAACGCTACTGACGAAACTTATAAGTCAGGTGCTTACGGTTCAATCGGATTTGAACGTCCTGAGACCCTTGTACCCTTTGCTGATCTCACTGAAGAGACAGTTGTTGGTTGGGTTAAGGATCTTCTGACTGCTGAGAAGGTAGCAGAAGTAGAAGCAGCACTTCAAGCTCAACTCGACGAGCAAGCAGCTCCTACTAAAGCATCTGGTCTACCTTGGGCAACTAACTAATTAACAAAAATGATCGAAGCAGCAATATCAGCTGGTGTTGCTCTTGTATCTGGCTTAGTCATACTAACCAATAGACTCCACTCCAAAATTGGTGAAGTAGATAATCGAATTGACGCTGTGGAACTTCGTGTTGCACAGGACTATCTAAGCAAGCAAGAGTTTGCTAACGCACTGGAAAGAGTCGAAACACACATGGTCCGCATTGAGGACAAACTAGACAAATTTTTAACTTATGGAACTTATGGAAATCCTAAATAGCCCCGTACTGTGGGTCATCGTTGCAGCAGCCTCAGAAGTAATTGCACTTACACCTTTGAAATCCAATAGTGTTTTGCAACTGCTGCTATCAGCACTTCGTGCAATTAAACCAAAAAAGTAATAGCTAGGGAAGCGGTGGATGAGGCGTTAAAACCTCATCTACCACCAGACCCGGTAATCCCTGGTCCGATTGAAATGGGTCCTTTACATATACGCTCACCGTGGCATGAAGAAAAAAGCGACTGAAGATCAATTTAATGAACTTCATAATTTAGTGACAAAAGAATTCCTAGCTCGAATTAAAGCTGGAGAAGCTACAACTCAGGATCTCAAAGCCGCCTGTGATTGGCTTAAAACAAATGATATTAGCGGTGTCCAATATGCTGAAAGCCCGCTAGATAAATTGTCAAAAGTATTGCCAACAATTGACCCAGAACTTGTACAGTCGAGGTTATATGGCAAGCGGTAGGTATAGCGGTGCCAAATACTCTAACGGCAACCACAAGTCACAACAAAAAGCTTATAACAAAAGCACTAAAGGTAAGTCATTAATTAGGAATGCTCAGCGGTTGCGAGCTTCTTTAAAGATCCCAAAAGGCTCACCATATGACGCCGCTCACTACAAAGGTAGCAAAACAAAAGGTCGGAAACAACACCGCTCAATTAACCGTGCAAGCAGAACTAAGTCTGCATGACACCTTTACTTCCAACCCCTGAACACTATTTATACAACCTAATAACCATGAATTCCTCTGAAGCTAAGCGCCTTTGGAGGCGCAGTATCAAAGAGCATTTTGGCTGCACTTGTGTTTATTGCGGAGAAACTTATGAACTACATGAACTTACATTGGACCACGTACAACCGCGCACTAATGGCGGTAAAAATGTTACAAGCAACCTAGTACCAGCTTGTATTAAATGTAATCAGGGAAAAGGAAGTCATAACTGGCAGTCCTGGATGAGAAATACATTCGGCATTACGAAAAGAGAAACACAAATCCTTCAGCATATTAATTAGCAATGGCATTAAGAGATCCACGTAACAAATCACGTAATAACGCATCTAGACGTACTACTGCAGCAACACGAAGCAAACGTGCTGCTTCTTCAGCTAAATACAATCCTAAGCCTTCTTCTGCTGCTCAACGTAGTGGAAAGAAAGGTTCAGGTTCATCTAAAGTCACTACAGGTAAAGGTGGGAAGATTAGTTCACCAAGGCTCCGTCAAGCCTTAGAAAGTGTCAAAACAAAACGAACCCCAGCTAAAACACCACCTAAAGTAAAAACTAATCCAGCTAGTTCTACACCACGAGGTGCTCAAGGCCCACGTACTGCTCCAAGGCAAGGGCCAAGCCAACGTGTCTCTGGACTGCAAGGCTCACGTACAACACCTAAACCAACAAACACACCACCTAAGGCAGCTACTCCTAAAGCGTCTCGTGTAGGCCCACAGATCAAACAAGCTAAAGCTGTTAAAGCAGCTAACCCAGGTAGAGCAGCTAGAGCCGCTAGACGACCAAACGTGCCTGCAAGAGCTGCTGCTGTAGCTGGTGGTTTATACACAGCTGCTCAAATACTTAGGTCAAGTGGTAAGCCTGGAGCAGCCAAGATGTCTCGCTTAGGGATTGGTGGTAATGCACCTGTTTCTAAATCTAAGCAACCCCAACGTAAGAGCAGTAACGTTGGTAACTACAACACCAGAGATGCTGACGGTACTGTCCGTAGCAGAGCGAAAGTAGGTCCAAAAATCGTTGGTGCTAAAAAAGTAGGTACTGCTGAACAAGCCTTCGATAAAGCTTACGCAGCTGCTAAAAAAGCTGGTAAGAAATCATTCACCTTTAACGGTAAAAAATACAGCACAAAATAAATGAATACACTCGACCTGCTGAGGAGTGACTTTAAGTTATTCCTCCAGGCGATGTGGACACAGTTAGAGCTGCCTAGCCCTACCCGTGCTCAATACGCCATCGCTGACTACCTGCAGCATGGTCCTAAACGTCTCCAGGTTCAAGCTTTCCGTGGTGTCGGTAAATCTTGGATTACTGGAGCTTTCGTTCTTTGGACCTTATTTAATGACAACGAAAAAAAGATCATGATTATTTCAGCCTCTAAAGAGAGGGCTGACAATATGTCTATCTTTTTACAAAAACTAATCATGGAGACACCATGGCTCAAACATATGATTCCCGATGGCGATAACAGTCGTTGGTCTCGCATCAGCTTTGATATTAATTGCAGTCCTCACCAAGCCCCCTCCGTCAAATCAGTAGGGATAGGAGGTCAACTTACTGGGGCCCGTGCTGATCTGCTAGTACTGGACGACATCGAAATTCCTGGCAATTCGATGACGGAACTTATGAGGGAGAAACTTTTACAATTATGCACTGAAGCTGAATCTATCCTTACACCTAAAGAAGATTCACGAATCATGTACCTTGGTACACCACAAACTACATTTACCGTATTCCGTAAATTAGCTGAACGTAACTACAGACCTTTTGTTTGGCCAGCACGTCTGCCCCGTAAGTTAGCTAACTACGAAGGCTTGATTGCACCACAACTTCAAGAAGATGTAGATAACGGTGTAGAACCTTGGTCACCTACAGATCCTGATCGCTTTAACGAGGAAGATCTAATCGAACGAGAAGCAGCCATGGGCCGCTCTAACTTCTCTCTTCAGTTCATGCTGGATACCAGCTTGTCTGACTCAGATAAGTTCCCGCTAAAAATGTCTGATCTCATCGTTACTAGTGTCAATCCAACCAATGCACCTGACTCAATGATCTGGTGCTCTGATCCTAGAAACTGTATTAAAGAAGCTCCAACTGTTGGTCTGCCCGGTGACTATTTCTACAGCCCAATGCAGATCCAAGGTGACTGGGGTCCGTACCAAGAGACTATATGCTCCGTAGATCCCTCTGGAAGGGGCTCAGACGAGACTGCAGCAGCTTTTATTTCCCAACGTAATGGATTCCTATACTTACATGAAATGAGGGCCTATAGAGACGGTTATTCAGACAACACTCTTTTAGACATTCTCAAAGGTTGCCGCAAATATAACGTCACTAAGTTGGTCATCGAAACAAACTTTGGTGACGGCATCGTCAGTGAACTTTTCAGGAAACACTTACTACAAACCAAACAAGGCATAGCAATTGAAGAAGTCCGGGCAACAATCAGAAAAGAACAACGTATCATTGACACCCTTGAACCCGTGCTTAATCAGCACCGGCTTGTTGTGGATCGCGCTGTTATTGATTGGGACTACAACTCCAACAAAGATGCTCCACCCGAATCTAGACTCCTCTACATGCTCTTCTACCAAATGAGCCGTATGTGTAGAGAGAAGTTTGCCGTTAAGCATGACGACAGACTTGATTGCCTTAGTCAAGGTGTCCAATACTTCACAGAAGCTATGGGTATCTCAGCTCAAGAAGTGATCAATACACGTAAACGTGAAGAGTGGAATGACATCCTTCAAGGCTTTATTGATGACCCCCAAAGCTCCGCTAATCACCTTGTTTTTGGGATGACAAAAGAGCAACGAGACAAAGCTAGAAATCTAGACAAAAACTCAGTCCCCAACTGGGTTTAAGAGGATTTCAACTCTTAACCCCTGATGTATACAGGAGGGGGGAGAGGTGGACTCCCTCTTTCTGTACCTTAAGGGGAGACAACCTTCCCTTTACTTAATGTCCTCTGATTGGACATTTCTCAAGTATCTTCTTTAACTTATTTAACCGACTGATTACTTATAACATCTATGTCGCCTGAATCGACATCCGTTGTTATATAGATCTACTTACATCCACCATATATAAATACATATGAATACAGTTAAGCTTATCCATTCAACACCAGATGGAGACCAGCTTGTTAGCTACATGGCTAGAGTCTCCAATCCTTCTAACCAAAACAACACTGAGACCAGTGCTCGTCTAATTAAGTACCTGATCAAACATAAACACTGGTCACCTTTTGAAATGGTGAACATGTGTGTTGAAATATCTACGACTCGGAGTATTGCCAGTCAAATCTTACGTCATAGATCCTTTTCATTTCAAGAGTTTAGTCAACGCTATGCTCAAGTTACTGAACACTGTCAACTACCAGCTCTACGCCGTCAAGATACATCAAACCGTCAAAACAGTATCGATGATCTAAACCCATCAGTAGTTGATTACTTCCATTCCCAAATTCGTCAGCTCTACGATCAGTCTGAACTGCTTTATAACGCCATGCTATCTGCTGGTGTCAGTAAAGAATCGTCTAGAGAAGTATTACCTCTGGCTACACCTACTAAGTTATACATGAACGGTACTCTCCGCTCTTGGCTGCATTACTGTGATCTTCGCTGCTCTAACGGGACTCAACTGGAACATCAGGTCATAGCTGATCAATGTAAAAAGCTGATTAGCCAGTGTTTTCCTAGCTGTTTTGCCGGTTGGACTGACTCGATAGAAAAATGACATAAATTTCTGAAGCCTACTCGCACCACCAAGGACGTTGCAGCGACCCCTGGGGGAGGGTCTAACCCGCACGCGACTATGAATCGCGCTGCAAAGCAGCTCTATATGTTATTTTGCAGGCCAAATCATGCCTTTATATGTTATTTAAAGGCTTAATTACCTATTTTGTGTGTTATTTTGCATACATTGTATACTTTTATTACTCACTATCTGTGGCGAATCAATGTTATTAATTGATTGATCGATAGAACTAGATGCTCTTCTCTCTATCTATATAGACAGAACAAGCCAGCCCTTTGTTAAGCAATGTGTCGGTATGATCACCAATGGTTGCCAAGCGGCCTGACCTGTCGATAGGTTGCTTGCAACGGGAACAAACCCGCAACCAATTCACAAAGTCAAATGATCCGTTCCGCTCTCTTCAACTGGTCCGCGAGATTCGCACACTACTTAAGCCCTATAGAAGAAACCTACTACCACGTGATGGAGTATCACGGAATCTTGCACGGCTGGACAATCACAGCAACACGCAAAGGATGGGACAGAGCAGAGCTACTAAAGAAACGCTGCGAAATGGCGAGACCTGAAAAGCTGTTCAAAATACAGCAGGACATCATCGACTTACCATTCACCGCCTAATCGCTTCATTTCTCACACCTAATCGCTTCATAAAGCCAACTAATGCACACAACACAATTCGCCGTGTTCATGGACACGCCCAAAGGATCAGAGCTCAGATGCCGCAATGTGACCTTACAACAGGCCATGGACGAACGAGACCGCATCAACTGCCATCTAGCAGCGCGAGGCATCCCGAGCTCTGTTGCCGTGGCCACGTATCGAACACTGACTTGGTAATTCAATCCAACTAGTCAATCCATCCACACTACACACTAAAGCTGTGCGACTACCTGCCCCGCTCTCTGCATTCCGTAAACAGTGGAGCTTCAACGCTTCCAACGTTCTAACGCTCACCAATCCGAAAGCACTCAAGTCTGCAAAATTAATTGACGCACCGACAGCCGTCCTTCATTTGATGCCCAATCACATGACCTGCCCAGCTGCTGGTTCTTGTGCTGCTCTTTGTCTGAATCGTGCTGGCAATCCTGCTTATCTCAAAGGCAAGTTAAAAGCACGGGCAAGAAGGACAAACGCTTTCTTTAATGATCGTGATTTGTTTATGCAGAATCTATTGGTTGAAATTGTACGTTTCGCTGATAAGCATAAAGATAATCAACTACGCGGGGTGAGATTGAACGGAACTAGTGACATCAAATGGGAATCAGAACCACTGTCTGTCACAGGTGAGCTGTCTCTTTACTTACAGCGCAACTTCAAAGTGTTGATCTTGCCCGGCAAGTATCGCAACATCATGGCAACGTGTAAGTTTATCAATCAATCGCTGCAGTTCTACGACTATACAAAGCGGACAGATCGTGACTTAGCTGTGTGCATGATGGACGATTACCATCTGACGGTTTCACATGGCTCGAAGTTTGACATTGTCGACTATGCAATAAAGAACGGCTTAAACATTGCAGCACCTATTCAAAAGGTCAAACGATCCGCATCTATGCCCAAAACAATCACACTAGATGGGCATAGCTTCCCTGTTGTTGATGGTGACGTCACCGATTGGCGAGTGTCAGATCCTGATGACTCGGTTCATGTTGTTGGCTTGCGACTTAAGCGAGTGCCAGGCATGACACAAACACAAATCGATTCATTCTGTTTAACACCATGAACTTAAACGCTGACTGGGAACACTGTTCAATGGAGGATTTCGTGACACTTAACCGGGAGGATTATGAACTATTTGAGTCACTTCTCTCCGACCATATGTGCTCACAAGATGTTGACATTGCAGACGCAAGCCTTAACACGCTTAGATCAAAGCTGATCTTTATCATCCACAACACTGAATGTTAATCAAAATCAGCCTACTAACCTTTCTAATTCTCTTCAATCTCGACACGATGACGACATCTCAACCCGTTACGACTGATCAACAAACAACGGAGGAACTAAAGGCGATCATTGAACAACACAAACCAGACGAATTCTGGATCTATGAATTCAACGACTACCAAGATGATGACTTAGATATCATCTAAGCTCACCACTATCTAACATTTAGCAGCCTTATTAGGGCTGTTAAATATTTTCACACTAATCCACACTAATTGCAAGGACGCCACCAATGGGGAAACGGAGGCACCTGCTGCTTTTAATTGTCAAAAAAGCAAGCCTTGACAACGTAATCACAAGATCGAAAGGCTATCTTCACCACGAAAGAGCATTGTATAGACGATTGCAAGGACGTGGTCCATCTTATATCCATTTTATATCATGAAAAGTGGTTTCATCCTTTACCTTCAACAACAACTAAGGAAGGCAAAGCGTATCAAGGCACAGTATCTTCACGCCTTAAAAAGCAAAGCAAACGATTAACCACTACTAAGTAAACATGACTGACGCACAAGCTGATCTCTTAATTGACTACATGCTATTACAGCAAGAGTATCAATACGAAGAGATGATGAACGAAGAGCCACTAGATGATGAGGAATCAGAAGATGAATACTAATAATTCCACACTAAGCAAGGACGCAGCCATCACATGGGACGAGGCCACTCTCGTCACAAATGCAATCCGTTGTTTTCTACATCACTACCCAAACTCAGAACTTGTACCGCTGTACAAAGAACTCATGAACAAAGAAAACAATGAATGCAAGGACGCAGCAGACCCAAAGCCACAACCAAGAGCAGCAAAAAGGAGGCGAACAAAACAAACCGCCTAGATATCAAGAGTATCAAGTGAAGCTATCTAGTGGTGAGATCTTTTATCTTCTCGCCCTTAACTCAATGAATGCAGCATATAGCGCCTTAGAGTTGTCCATAGATAGAAATTGTAAATTATTAGATGTTAGTTTAACTGATGAATGGTAAAAGAAAAAAAGAGTTTCCAAATAGCTGGAAACAATACGCAGAGCTAGATTCTTCCTTCTTTATGCCAATTGAATATGAGGAGTTTATGGATTGGAAAGTATATGGCTGGGAGATTCCTGGCAATGTTTGCTGCCTAATTCGTGAACGCAATGTATCAACTGGCAAAGTCCATGAACATGTCTATCAGCGTCCTTCCGCTGCTGACAAAAAGATCAAACAACTCACTCTCCAACGCAATGTTGAATTCACAATTGTCACCGATCAACACGTCGCAACAGTCAAAGCCGACGAAAACCCAGAGGATGTTAGCGCTGAACTTGGCCTATGAAATCTCTGTGCATCCACACTGCAAGGAGCTGATTAGCTTAATCAAAGAGTCACGGGAGGATGACGACACACCATTCGTAAAACTTAATTGAGTGCAATTGCTCAGACATTCGCACTTTTCGTATCTTGCATAGTTATCGTTTTTTCATGAGATGTGACTGGTGCATTACTTGAAGCGTGTGGTGTTGCAGCTCTCTGATGGAGATGCTCAAGTTCTCAAACTGTACGCAGCCAAGTGGGGCATGACTCTCTCTCAGTGTTTAGAGGAGATGTCACGGTCACACATCCACGGTTCTGCCTATGTGTGTACTTTCGCTCGCGATTTGCTTTGTAATGAGGACATATCAATTGATAAGCGTTCTGGTAAAGAATGCTTTGGTTTTAAATGCCGTTGTTGTGCTTACACCTTGCAATGCCGAACGGGGCTTTATAAAGAGCACTGGGTAGTCGCAGACAGTTACAAACATTTATTGATTGAAAACGAGGAGACAGAGGACAAAGCTTCATGAAATTTCTATTAAATTCACTTCTTCAACCCATTCAGGTCTATGACTCTTTTTTCTTTTGGTGACTTTTACCTAGGCATGGACAGGAAACCGAACATGTACGCATCGATACATTTCTGGAGGTTTCGGGTAGAATTGGGTTGGCCATGCCCATGTTGCTTATGCAATTCCAAGATCCCTACCGGAGAGCCGTAACCAACCCAGAGCTGGATACAGTTCTTCATTCACTGCGCCGATTAACTGAGCGCGGTAACTACGGAAATCTTCCAACTCAAGTCCTAGAGATCTTTCTCTACGTGGCATCTCATGAGGGCTGTCACAAGCCAGCAATGGAAGAGGACTTGGGCATGTCGTCAGCTTCAGGGAGTCGCAATAGCGATTACCTCTGCAAAACTGCACGATATAAACGGGCAGGCCTTGACCTGATCACCAAGGAGGACGACCCAGACAATCGCCGCAGGATGATTCTGCGACTAACACCTAGTGGTATTCGCTTAAAAAACGACCTACTTAAGGACATCTATGGAATTTCACCTAATTCCCAATTACAAGAAACCCCAAAAGATCTCTAAGTTTTCTCAAGGGTTCCAACATACGCTCCAAACCTTACCTACCTGGCGAAAGAGCGAGCTGCCTAGTGGCAACCAAAATAACATCCGCAACTTCAACAAGTTGTATGAGTTTTGGGGTGATCCTCCAATCAAGGAGATCGACCACGATTTCTTGCATGCAACATTGCAAGAGATGCACGAAGCAACAGGCAACAGCAATTCCACACTAAATCGTTCTGTCTCAACCGTTAAAAAGGTTCTGACCATGTGTGCTCGTAGTGGATACATTCCCTACGTTCCTGTGATTCAGAAACTCAAGGAAGAGCAGCGCCGTCGTCCACCTCACTACAGCAAAGAGCAAGTCGACAGGCTGGTTCAAATTGCAAGAGAGCGTGGTGATGATGCAATGGCCATGGCAATTGAGATCAGCGCCTACACGGGCCTGAGACAAGCCGAAATGCGTCGCTTGCATGTTGATGATGTGGACTGGAGACGCAACCTGCTGCTGATCGGCGGAACCGTCGAGACACGCACCAAGGGACGCAACTTCAGAGAGCTTCCAATCCACCCACGTCTTGTTCCTTTATTGAAGGCAAGGACCGGGCTAGATCGTGGTTATCACGACTATGTGTTCGAGGACTTTCCCAATCAATGGAACCTACATAGACGCTGGAAGCATGTTCTGCGTAATGCCTGCAGGGAGGACCGCACGATCACAGAAGGTCAGTACTTCTGGAAGACACTGCGTAACTCATTCATCACCTGGACCCTTGACGATGGGATGCCATCGATGAAGGTCATGGGCTGGGCGGGACATAGTTCGATCCGTGTCACGGAGCGTTACTACTCCCAAAACTCAGAGCACGATCACGAGCTATTAGCGCGACTCTAGTTGCGTCTAGTGGCACCAAAAACGAAGGCTAACCTCGGCCTACATCTATTCAAAAACCCCTGTCAGCTAAGCTGAAAACAAGCGGGGGCGTGGCGGAATCGGTAGACGCACGCGACTTAAAATCGTTACGTTTCATGACTTCACTACTGAATAGATGGACATATATTCCGGCGCATAGACTGCGGCACAGTGCAATCCACTTGTGCAGAGGTTAAAAGTAGCAGTCTAGTGCGTCTAACCAATCGGTTGGATGCCAACTCCTGCAGAGATAGATGAGCAAATTGCTCTTGAAAGAGACCAGATCAGGATCGGCATCAACAAGCTCCACAGCAACACCAAAAACCTTGAGGAAAAGAGCTACGCAAGTGCCAGCGTCTACGGCGTAAGCAGCATTGACCAGCTCCTGCCGCTGGTGATCGCACGCATCACAGAGACACGCCTACGCATCAGGAAGGGAAGCGCAGGGGTCAACTTCAAAGAGATCGCTCACTTCCTTAGGGATGTGGAAGCTGAGGTTGCAGGGGCTATTGCCTGCAAGGTGGTTTTCGATCAAGTGTTCTCCACAAAACGGGGCTCTAACCAGGCCACAGCCGTCTGTGACGCCATTGGACAGGCCATTGAGAACAACTGCCTACTTGACCACTACGAAGCCACCTGCCCAGGGCTTCTACACACACTAAAAGAGCGTTACTACCACGCCAGCATGGGCACAACCCAGCGGGTGACGGTCATCAAAACAATGATGAACCGTATTGACGCAGTGGATCACTGGAAGTGCTGGGGAAGGGAAGTAAGGGTTCGGCTGGGTGGCTGGCTACTGGATTGCGTCATCGAAGCCAGTGGTTGGTTCATGACCGATCTGCGCCAAGAGGGAAAGAAACGCAATTTGTATGTCATCCCTACTCCGTTGTTCATAGAGATCAAAGATGCAGTGATGGATCAAGCAGAACTGTTTGCACCCATTGCATTGCCAATGCTGATCCCACCTAATGATTGGTCAAATGAACGGCCTGGAGGGTACATCCTTAATGAGTGTATGAAAGGTTATCCACTGGTTCGGCGCGGTAACCCCTTATGTATACAGGGAGAGACTCCACTCAAATTCCTTAACCACATCCAACAGAGCGGTTTTGTTCTGTCGGATTTCATCGTTGACGTTGCAGAAACGTTGATGGAGAAAGGAATCTCAGTCGGCAAGTTTATCCCTGTATGTGAGATACCGCTACCTGTAAAGCCTCCTGATATTGCTGACAACAAAGAAGCAAGAAAGGACTACAACCGAAAGGCAGCGGAGGTACACAACCAGAATGCACAAGCATTCAGAAAGTCATGCCGAACACGTATGACAATGAACGCAGTCCAGAGATTTAAAGGTAGAACCTTCTATCACGGATGGTCTCTGGATTACAGAGGAAGAGCGTATCCGATAGCTTCAGTACTGACCCCTCAGTCAGATGATTTCGGCAAAAGCTTACTTAAGTTTGCTGAACCATCACTGATGACAGAGAGAGCAAAGTTCTGGTTAAAATTTAACGTCTCAACAACGTATGGACTCGACAAAAGCACCATGCAGGAGAGGCAGGATTGGGCTGAAGCTAATACTGAACTCATTACCAAAGTGGCAACCGAGCCACTGAAATACTTACATGAATGGGAAGCAGCTTCTGAACCTTGGCAGTTCTTAAGTAGTTGTGAGGAGATGTATCACTGTGTCATCAAAGGTGACAGAAAATACACTTCAAGCATGGTGGCAACAGATGCTACATGTAGTGGACTTCAAATACTGGCAGGAATGTCAGGCGATAAATCAACTGCAGAACTATGTAATGTTATTCCTAGTGATAAACCACAAGATGCTTACAAAGTTGTAGCGGAAGCCGCAAAACCTAACTGCCCTGAATCTATCCGACCTTATATGGATCGAAAGGTAGTAAAGAAAGTTGTAATGACACTTCCATACAATAGCAAACCTTATAGCAATCGTTCTTACATAAGAGATGCACTTAAGGAAGTCAATGTAGACATAGACAAGGATAAACTAACAGCAACTGTTAAGGCAGTAAGAAATGCTATGTCAGAAATTGTCCCTGGTCCCATGAAAGTAATGAAGTGGATAGAAGAAGAAGTAGTCAATGCACTTAAACGTGGCGCTACTGAACTTAAGTGGGTGACGCCATCAGGTTTCGTAGTAAATCAACGGCTGAATAAAGTTCAATTAAAAGCTATTGAACTGCAGTTAATGGGCAGAGTGCAAATCAAAGTAGCCACATCAGACGAAGGGGAAGTTGATAAGAACCACCATAAAAATGCAACTAGTCCCAATCTTATTCATTCCGCCGATGCCTCTTTACTCCACTTATCTGCAATCCGCTTCAACAATCCGCTGGCCCTCATACACGACTCGGTTTTATGTCGTAGTACTGACGTCGATTCTATTTCAGCCCTTGTTCGTGAAACATACATGCACTTATTTGCAGAACAAGATTACTTAACGGACTGGGCAAAACAAATCGGTGCTGAAACCGAACCCCCAATTATTGGCACACTAAATGCTGCGTCAGTAATCAAATCAACTTATTTTTTCTGTTAATGTCCCGCAATACATTCGTAACTGAACAGCCTGTAACCCTCGAAGGATACCAGGCAGTACTGAAACCAGGCAAATTTGGCTACAAACTAATGGCAGTTGTAGACCAAGATATGGTTGACAAACTCGAAGAAGATCGAGTCAATGGTGTCAACTGGTGTTTGTCGAAACTAAAGAACCCAAAGCGAGCACTATGCAAGCCAGAACCTTGGGAAGAAGTTTCCGAAGGTATGTACCAAGTTAAATTTGGTTGGAATGAAGAAACCAAGCCACCAATTGTTGATTCTGAAGGAACTACAATTAGTGACACAAACATTCCTCTTTACAGCGGAAGCAAAGTAAAGCTTGCATTCTTTCAAAAGCCCTACATCCTAGCTGACAAAACAACTTACGGAACAACTCTCAAGCTAAAGGCTATCCAAATCATTTCGTTGTCATCCTCAGCAGGAACTGACTCTGGAGATCTAATGGATGAGACTGATGCTGCAGAGATGTTTGGTAAAACAAAAGGCTATAAAGCTGAAGAACCTAATGTTGTTCCAGCAGCTGCACCCGAAGAGGATGAAGGCGACTTCTAATGGCCTTTCGATCAGGACTTGAAGAACGAGTTGCTGATCTTATGTGTGAGTTGGGTGTCAAGTATGAATATGAATCAACAAAGGTTCCATACGTCATCCAGCACATTTACACGCCTGACTTCCTATTACCAAACGGCATCTATTTAGAATGCAAAGGCTACTGGGACAGTGAAGATCGCCGTAAGATCCGCAACGTAAAAGAGCAACATCCAGAAATAGATTTACGCATGGTGTTTCAGTCACCATATAACAAGATCACCAAGAAATCTAAAACTACCTACGCCAAATACTGTGAACGCTTAGGTATTCCTTGGACATCATTCACCAACATACCAATGGAATGGTTCATGTAGAAAACGAGTTCGTTAAACATATACCTTGCAATCAATGTGGGTCATCTGATGCCAACAGTCTGTTTTCAGATGGCCATACATTTTGCTTTAGATGCCATGCCCGAACACATGGCGACAACCACACTATTCACACAACTCAAGTGAGCAATGTACAACTACAAGGATCAGCCAGACGGCTACAATCGCGTGGAATCACAGAGCAAACAGCAGAACTCTACAAAACCTACAGAGACGGAGAACTACTACGCCACTATTATTTCGATAGCGATGGAAAGGTTGTCGGAGCAAAAGTAAGAACAAAAGGTAAGGAGTTCCGCTGTGAAGGAGAGGTCAAAACCCTCTTTGGAATGCAGAACTTCAGACATAAAACAACTAAGAAGGCTAAAAAGTTAGTTTGCGTCGAGGGTGAAATGGACGCGATGAGCGTTTGGGAAGCCCAGCCAAATTGGGACTGTGTCTCTATACCGAATGGAGCAGCTGCAGCTAAGAAAGCTTTTCAACATAACTACGAATGGATCAACCATTACGACAAGGTAGTTATCTTCTTCGATAACGATGAGGCAGGCCAGAAGGCCGCTAAAGAAGCAGCTGCTGTACTTCCACCAGGCAAGGCATTTACAGGCTTTCTAGAGTCATATAAGGATGCTAGCGAGGCGTTACAGGCAGATGATCAAGAGGCTATACGAGCTGTATGTAATTACGACCATCAGCAATACCGCCCAGACGGAATTGTTAATGCCAAAAATCTTTTAGATCTAGTAACAACCCCTGAACCACCATCAGATTATGACTACCCATTCCCAACGCTCAACGAAAGAATACTCGGGATCAGGAGGAAATCCCTTATTACGGTTACTGCAGGTTCTGGCGTCGGAAAATCAAGCTGGCTCAGACAAGTATGTGCTCACCTTCTCAGTAAGGGAGTCGGGTGCTCTTATTTGGGCCTTGAGGAATCTAATCGAAGAACAATCCTTGGACTCATGTCCTGCGCTGCTGGAAAGTCTCTACACCTCGGAGAACAACAACGAGGCGAGCTAACAGAGATATTTGATAAAACAGTAGCCGGATGGGATCTAAATCTTTTTGACGGCTTTGGTTCATTTGATCCAGATTACATCTGCGAACGAATTGAATATATGGCAGCAGGTTTAGAAACTAAAGTTGTATTTCTAGACCACCTGTCAATCCTATTAAGTGGGCTTGAAGGGGATAACGAACGGGTCATGATTGACCGAACGATGACAAAACTTAGGTCACTAGTAGAACGAACAGGTATCACATTATTTCTTGTATGTCACACATCATCACCACCCAATGGAGGAAGCCATGAAGAAGGAGCAAGAGTGCAACTGCGATCTTTGCGCGGATCCAGAGCAGTGGGTCAACTATCAGATTGCGTCCTTGCGCTCGAATCCGATCAGCAGAGCGGATCTGAATCAAATCTTACAACGTTGCGATGCCTTAAAGATCGCCATACAGGATCGACTGGTGAAGTCTGTCAACTGAAATACGACAAAACAACAAGTACATTTAATGAAACAGGAATTGCAGCAGTGTTCGACCAAGAACCAGATTACTAAACCCAACCCACCTACAGCTGAAGCAATTGAGAAAGCACAGTTTGTAGATAAAACATACCAATGGACTAATGCTCGTATTCGATCTGGAGAGTAACGGACTCCTAGATGATGTTACCAAGATCCACTGCCTTGTTATTTATGACAGCGAAACTGACGAAACAGTTGCTTACAACGACGAAGGCAAGGAAGAACCAATTGTCAGAGGTATACAAAGATTAGAAGATGCAGATGTAATCACCGGCCACAATGTAATAAATTACGATATACCTTGCATACAAAAACTCTTTCCTTGGTTTGAACCTAAGGCACTTGTAGTGGATACATTACTTCTGTCAAGGCTTTACCACACTAATCTCCTTGATCTAGATCATCAACGAAAGAAAGAAGGCAAGCTACAAAACCTACCTTTACAGAATTATGGAAGACACTCTCTTGAAGCCTGGGGCCACAGATTAAATGTGTACAAAGGCGCATTCGGGAAGGACAGTGATTGGAAAGAGTTCTCTGAAGAAATGCAGGACTACTGCAAACAAGATGTAAACGTCACCAAAGAACTATGCGACCATTTCCAACCTTACCTGAGTGGGTTGCGCTAGAGCACGAGGTTGCTCAATTACTAACTAAACAACAACTACATGGATGGTATTTTAATGAACGCGCTGCATGGGAACTTGCATCGTCTCTCAGAAAAGAGCTTGAAGAAACTCGTAAGTTACTACGTGAAAGGCACCCTTTCGTTGCGGGACCAGTATTCACTCCTAAACGAGATAATCGGACCCAAGGCTATGTCGCTGGTGCTCAATTCACACGCCTTAAAGAACTAAACACTTCATCACGAGATCATATTGCATGGATCCTGAAAACTTTTCACAACTGGAACCCGACCCAGATGACTGCTACTGGCAAGGCCATTATCGACGAGGTGATTCTGAACGACATAGGCACACCGACTGCCCTTGCATTCCAGAAGATTTTGACGATAACGAAGATGCTTGGAATGATATCCGAAGGCGCGAACGCGTGGCTCAAGCTATGTACGAGTGCTAGTCGGGTCCACCATTCATGTCTGACAAACACTTCAACTTTTAGATGTAGTCATAAAAACCCAAACCTGGCACAAACACCGAGCGATCCTCGATTCAGAGAATTATTTATAGCCACACCTGGAAAGGTGATGGTTGGAGCAGATTTAAGCGGGATCGAATTAAGAATGCTTTCGCATTACTTAGCACGCCTAGATGGTGGACGATATGCAGACATTCTCCTAAACGGAGACATACATCAAGTCAATGCCGACAAGATTGGCGTGTCAAGATCTCAGGTCAAAACTATAAGCTACGCCTTTCTATATGGAGCGGGCAATGTAAAACTAGGGCACAGTTATGACAAACAACTTTCCGAGGACAAGGCAAAGGCAAAAGGTAAAGAGATTCGTGAAGCGTATATCGCAGCTATTCCAGGCCTTGCGGAGCTACTTACAGGCGTAAGGCAACGAGCCGAAGATGGCTACTTAAAAGCAATAGACGGAAGAAAGGTATACCTCACTTCACCGCATTGCGCCCTTAACTATTTACTTCAATCATCCTCCGCAATTTTAGCAAAGCGTTGGCTATTGATAAACCAAAAAACTATTAACTCCACTGAGTTGTGTGCAACACAGCTCGCATTTATACATGACGAATTACAATTTGAATGCAGTCCAGAGCACGCAGGAGACCTATCAACATCCTTGGTATTCTCAGCAGCAGCAGCTGGCGAATACTACAAACTCAGATGCCCAATTGCAGCAGAAGCAAAGCAAGGGGAAAACTGGTCACAAGTTCATTAACAAATACTCAACAAATCGCTTAGGTGATATTTGCGAACAGTTTGTAGTCTACGAAGCCTTGAAGAGAGGAGCCGAGGTATATACCAACGCCTCATGCAAAGGTAAAACAGATCTAATTATTGGATTTGAAGAAGGCGTAGTTTATGAATTTGACGTAAAGAGTGGAAACCTAAAGCAAAGGGCAAACGGTGAATGGTCATGGCGTGCGAACAACGCTGCGTTGGTAACTGGACCTAGGTGGCCAATTGTTGTAGAGCTGCGGGAAGATTGCTGGAAAGTCCGCTGGTCACTGGATCGAAAAAAGAACCCTAAATGTCCAGAAGGACTAGAGGGGTTCTGGGATTGAAACTACTAGTAGATGCAGACTACATTGTCTACAAGTGCTGTGCCAGCGCCGAAGATGAGATCAACTGGGGTGACGACGTAATCACCGTAGTCAGTAAGTTCTCTGATGCAATGAACAATGTGACTAGAGAACTCACAAAGATCAAAAACCACTTCATGTGGGATGTACCTGAAATGATCTTGTTCTTTAGTGATTCAAAGAACTTCAGGAAACAGATCTACAGTGCATACAAAGGCCACAGAAACCGTAAGAAGCCTTGCGGCTATCGAAGGGTGATCAATGAACTAGGTAACCAGTACGAAGTAATCAAGCTGCCAGAACTGGAAGCAGATGACGGTATGGGAATCTATGCAACCAAACATCCTGGCAATATCATCGTCAGTCCTGACAAAGATCTCAGACAGATCCCAGGAAGGTTGTATGACTTTAATGAAACCGTAGAGATCACTGAAGAAGAGGGCACTAACTGGCATTTAATCCAATCACTTGCCGGTGACTCAACAGATGGCTACTCAGGATGCCCAAGCATTGGAATCAAAAGAGCAGTAACGCTGTTTGAGGAGCACGGTTATACGTGGCAGACAGTAGTAGATACGTTTGAAAGCAAAGGGCTAACAGAAGAAGATGCATTGATGAATGCACAACTAGCCAAAATTTTAACCATAGACGAATATGACTGGCAAACAAGAAGCATCATTCCCTGGAATCCCACCAGCTCCAGTAGTCGAATTGACAATGGAGCAGTCATTCAAACTTAGACGACTAGAAGATCTACTACCTAAAGCAGACAAGAAGGACATCGTAACGTTGTTCATGGCTTTACAACGTCAGAACTTTGCACTAGTCAATACAGTAACCAACCTAGTAAAACAATGGCCCAATCCAATTCAATCGGACCTGCACATTACAGAAGGGGAGACATAGAAGTCTGGGATTTCATTAGAGACCAGTCACTAAATTACCACCTAGGTAATGCAATTAAATATGTATGCCGAGCAGGTTTCAAAGGAAACAAAAAAGACGACTTAAGAAAAGCAATCCACTACTTACAAAATGAGCTTGACAACACACCAGACCTTACTGGACCAAGCGGAGGAATTCCGTTCAGCTTACAATCTATCGATGATTGGGAGTGGAGCGAAGAATGTCCAGAAAGCACTGATTGATGAAGAGTGGAGTGAATTCCATGAAGCCTATCATCTTGAATCAGAAGAGTGTCAACTAAAAGAACTCGCTGATCTGGTATACGTTTGCTTTCAATTTGCAGCATCTCAAGAATGGGATCTAGACGAAGCGATGCGGCGAGTACATAAATCCAATATGTCTAAGTTAGGTGAAGATGGTAAACCTATCTATAGAGCAGACGGAAAAGTATTAAAAGGACCAAATTACAAGAAGCCGAATTTATTAGACCTAGTAAAAAATGCCTACAAAAGATTTACGAATTAATCCTGAAGAACCTGTTAAACGAAGCAACTTAGATATTGCTTACACGTTTCTTACAACAGAAGCGGTGACGCAAGCATCGGACGGAAGAATCAAACCATTATCACCAAACCAAGCAGCAGCTTTGATCGGCAGTTGGCAGGTAGAAACAGGCTCACAAGATCTGAGCAATCTAGATGTTGTAGAAAGGGGTAACGGAGGTAAGGGCAGGGGACTGTCTCAATACACCGCTACACGTAGAACTGCATACGACAAAGCTCGACAGGGTTATCTTCAACAAGGCGGTGACCCTAACAACATCGACTTTCAACTAAAGTACTTTGCAGAAGAATATGCAGGTAAGCACGACCCTGCTCCAGGTAAATCACTGAGCGGATGGACACGATCCTTTGAAAGAATTCCAGCCGATAGGGTTGGAGCTACTACTTACCTGACAAACAATTACTTCAGGCCAAGCACTCCACACTTAGATCGACGCATCAAAAACGCAAACGACTTTAAAGCTCCATTACCAGTAAGCAACCCCTCACCAATCCCTCAGACACCTGTACAAAACAGATCACAATTGGCAGTACCCAAGAAGGTTGAAGGTGATGGATTGAATAAGCTAATGATCAATATGGGGTCATTCATAAAAAAGTTTTCATTTTAATATTTAACAACCACCTATGACAAATTTAATTTCCCGAACAGGACGGGTCGAATCCTGGATGGAAGATCCCTCGGGACGCTTGCCGGTATCTTGTACGGTTTTTACCGTAGAAAATGAAATGACCGGACCGAACGGGATTGAGGCAAGCTGGGTATTTGCCAGCCATGCTCTACGTTATGGAGCAGGGTGTGCTATCCACTTATCTAAATTAGATCCAAAGGGTCTAGTACGACCTTCTGGAGTTGTTGCTTCAGGGCCTACTTCGTTTGGACAAATTTATTCAAAACTAAATGAAATTCTTCGTAGAGGCGGTCAGTTCCGTAATGGTGCGATTGTGCTGCACCTCGATTTACTGCATCCTGATGCTCTTGAATTTATCACTACACCTAGAGCGCAGTTACCTTGGGTCAAACGATGCATCAACATTACCACCTATTGGTGGAAGAAATGTACGTTCAAGAAAGAGCTGCTGCAAGCAATTAAAGCAGGAGATGTTTGGCTAAACAAAGTACGAAGAGATGAACACGGTAACAGAATCCGCGGGAATGTTTGCTTAGAAGTATATTTACCTAGTCGGGGTACTTGTTTACTTAGTCACGTAAATTTGGGAGCCTGTGAGCCTGAAGAAATACCTATTGCATTTATTCAAGGCATGACAGAATTGTGTGAACTACACGGTAAAACAGGCGTAGGAGATGCAGGACATTATCTGAAGCCAGAAAATGATCGTCAGGTCGGACTAGGCATGCTGGGTTTAGCCAACCTACTAAAGAGAGAAGGAGTCACATACAACGAATTTGCTCAGGGCCTAGAGGATGTGATTGCTAACAATCAGAAAGAAACAAAGGCGTATCAATTAGCTTCACAGCTAGCCTTGGGAATTGGAGAAGCCTCAGTAATAGCCCGAAAAAATAATATGGTACGAGCCTTTGCGATTGCTCCTACAGCATCTTGCTCATACAGAAGTAAAGATAAAGAAGGCTATACATGTACACCTGAAATTGCACCGCCAATTGCACGTACAGTAGATCGTGATAGTGGCTCACTAGGAGTCGAGACATACAACTATGGAGAAGTAGAGATTGCTTCGGAATGTGGATTTGAGGATTACACTCGCGTGGCAAACGGGATCATGACTCTGATTCAAAATACGGGACTTGCTCATGGATATTCTTACAACTCGTGGAGTGACTGTGTCACATACGATGAGGAGTTTATTAAGCAGTGGTTAGATTCACCCCAGACCTCCCTTTACTATTCACTTCAAGTGATGGGAAATGTTCAGGATAAATCAGATGCATATGCAGCCCTTGAGGATGCTGATGTAGAAGACTATTTGGACCAAATTTTAACTAATGAACCTCAATGTGATTGCGCAGAATGAACCCTTATCAGAAGCTACTAAACAGAAAAAGAAAATGGACACCAGTACAGACAACTGCAGGTACAGTCACGGATGGAAGCCAGGAGACCCTACACCGTGTAATTGCCTTGCGGCATTTGGAACTGCCTGTGGGAGATTTTATCCTTGATGCCCTCAATAATGACGTTCCAGACATGGCGAGGGAACTACTTCTATCAAATGTCAAGGATGAACAAAACCACGACCTGGCTTTGTCTTACGTCGCCGATGCTTACGGTATTGATGACAAAGCTGAGAAAGAAGCACACCTTCTCAGAGAAGCGTGGACTTCGCATCCTGATCACACGCTCCTCAAAGCAATGGTTGCCGAGCGTGCAGTGTTCTTCGTTCTTTTACCCTTTCTACGCGCTCATGGTGACGCTGGAATGCGAACAGTATCTGCCGACATCAGCAGAGATGAACAGGTCCATGTCGCATCGAATTCGATCATTTGTAAAGAGCTAAACCTAGAGCCATCTGCCTCGTTAGATAAATTGCGTAAGGCAACAATTAACTGGGTAATGCAGCCACTAGGCGTAAATACAGAAAATAAAAAACTAGATAAAAATTTTTGGCTGCGTGCCAGTGATCAGTTGATGTATCAAGGTAAAGCTCCTGAGCTTGCTTATACAAAGTCGGCAAGAATGTTAGCTTTTTTTGAGCACAGTAATGAAAACCTCCCACAATATGCATGAAGGAATCCTCGGACCAAACCTCGAACAGGTAGTAAAGGAAGTGAATGAATTATTTCCAGCAATTAATCCCACCCCATCATGGACAGAAAGCGAGATCTTCTATCGGTCTGGTCAACGGTCAGTTGTGGAGTGGCTTATAAACCGTATTTCCAAAGAAGAAGATGTGCTTTAACAGACCAAAAGCTCCTAAGGCTCCTAAGCCGATAGCAGTACCACCGACACCGCCACCCCCAGCACCGCCTAAACCACTAAAGCCACCAACACCAGTAGAGAAAGAAACAAAGCCAAACGTCGTATACGGTACAAAGAAGAAAGCTACAAAGCCAGGAGAACGTACTGGAGTTAACTCACTACGCATCCCATTAAATGTACCAACGGCATCAAAGAACGGAGGATTTAATGTCAAGGGCTAATGCACGGGAGACATATGACCGTCTCTCCGGTGCCCGTAGTCAGTTCCTTAATACAGCTATTGAATGCTCAGAGCTGACGTTGCCTTATCTGATCACAGACGATACACATACAAGTAATTCACGGAAGGTACTTAAACAGCCGTGGCAATCAACTGGAGCAAAAGCTGTTGTGACATTAGCTAGTAAGCTGATGTTGGCCCTCCTACCTCCCCAGACTACCTTCTTTAAACTTCAAGTAAGGGAAGATAAGCTGGGAGAAATGGACTCACCGGAAATCCGTAGTGAACTGGACCTTTCATTCTCTAAGATTGAACGGACCATCATGGATTTCATTGCTGCTTCCAATGATCGTGTCGTTGTCCATCAAGCAATCAAACACTTGATTGTGTCAGGCAACTCATTGATCTTTATGGGTAAGGAAGGTCTAAAGAACTTTCCACTCAATCGTTATGTAGTTAATCGTGACGGCAACGGAACTGTTATTGAGATTGTAACCAAAGAACTGATTGGCAGAGAACTGCTAAAAGATGTTTTGCAAACGAACGATCCTCTGAAAGTAACTGACGGACAACAGACTTTAGACGATGATGTAGAAGTGTACACACATGTCCGTTTGGAAAAGGAGAAGTGGATTTGGCATCAGGAAGTACAAGATAAAGTAATTCCTGGAAGCAGGAGTACAGCACCTAAGAATGCAAATGCATGGCTTCCATTACGCTTTAATTCTACAGACGGTGAGGACTACGGTCGCGGTCGGGTAGAAGAATTTCTAGGGGATTTCCGTTCATTAAATGCATTAAGTCAAGCATTAATCGAAGGCAGTTCAGCAGCAGCAAAGGTTGTATTTTTACTCTCACCATCTAGTACAACAAAACCGGCAGCATTAGCTAAGGCAGGTAACGGAGCAATCATTCAAGGTAGACCAGAAGATGTAGCAGTTGTACAAGTAGGTAAAACTGCAGACTTTACGACAGCTGCAAACATGGCACAGTCTATTGAACGAAGGATTGGTGAAGCGTTCCTGCAACTGAATGTACGACAGTCTGAGCGCACAACAGCCGAAGAGGTCCGCCTTACTCAACTTGAGTTGGAACAGGGCTTAGGCGGCTTGTTTTCACTCTTGACCGTTGAGTTCCTTGTACCTTATCTGAATAGAATCCTTCTAGTTTTACAACGTAACGGACAACTACCTAAGATTCCGAAGGAATATGTGAGGCCAGCCATTGTAGCTGGTGTCAATGCTCTTGGACGTGGTCAGGACAGAGAAAGCCTGACATCATTCATGACCACCATTGCACAGACATTAGGTCCAGAAGCACTTCTGAAATACATCAACCCAACAGAGGTAGTAAAGCGTCTAGCAGCTGCCCAAGGTATTGATGTACTGAATCTAATCAAGACAGAAGAGCAGCTTGCTGGAGAGAAACAGCAACTTGAACAAGAGAGAACACAACAATCACTAGTAGACCAAGCAGGTCAACTATCTAAATCACCCATGGTTGAACAAGCCGTGATGGGTGAGGAAGAAGAACCACCACAACCACCAATGTAATATGAGTGAAACGCTTACATACGACAATACACCTGACGCTGAAGTACTGACTGCTGATGAACAAGATTCATTGGCTGTTGGCGAACAGCTAGAGGAGCAACAAAATGAACTCCTAGCTGGTAAGTATAAAAATGCAGAAGAGCTTGAAAAGGCCTATGTAGAACTGCAAAAGAAACTGGGTGAAACCGACAGCGAAGCGGAGGAACCTGAAACAGAAGAGCCCGAAGAACCAGAAGAACCAACAGAACAGTCAGCCGCTGCTGAACTGATTTCTAATGCTTCTGCTGAATACGCAGAAAGCGGAGAGCTGACTGCAGAAACAAAGCAAAAGTTTGCTGAGATGAGCAGTCAAGAATTAGTTGATGCTTACATTGAAATGCAGGCCAATGCACCAGAACCAGAAGCTGTGCAGGAAGCTGTAGAGATTTCGGAAAGCGAAGTCAACCGTATTAAAAACTCGGTAGGTGGTGACCAAGCCTACGGACGAGTGATGGAGTGGGCATCACAGAACCTGGAACAGAACCAGATTGATGCTTATGACAACATCGTTGCAACAGGTAGTGCTGATGCAATCGAAATGATGATTGCTGGCTTGAATGCACAGTACGAAGCTAGTAACGGCTATGAAGGACGAATGCTGTCCGGCAAGGCTGCTACACAAAATAGTGATGTATTCCGCAGCCAAGCAGAACTAGTCAATGCAATGAGTGATCCTCGATATGAAAACGACTCAGCGTATCGAAATGATCTACTTGAGAAACTAGATCGATCAGACCTTAACTTCTAAACATATGAACAACGTATCTGAACTATTGAATGGTCGAGTAGCAATGCTCGGCATCGTGGCTGCCCTCGGAGCCTACGCAGTAACTGGACAACTTATTCCCGGTATTTGGTAATGGCTAAAAATGTCAGTCTAAAGATCGGTAAGCATAAGTCCCGTTCAGGTGGACTGACAAAAGCTGGCCGACAAAAATACAACAGAGAAACTGGATCAAACCTGAAGGCACCACAACCAGGCGGAGGGAAACGAAAGAAATCCTTCTGTGCCCGAATGAGTGGTGTTAAAGGTCCAATGAAAAAAAATGGCAAGCCAACTCGTAAAGCGTTGGCACTTCGTAAATGGAAATGTTAAATGGCTAAACAAGGACTATACGCAAACATTCATGCCAAGCGTAAAGCTGGTAAAAAGATGAGGAAGGCCGGAGCACCTGGAGCACCGACTGCAAAGGATTTTAAAAACTCAGCTAAAACAGCTAAGAAAAAGCCACCCAAAAAATACTGATGCTTCTACTAGAAGATGCTGCTAAGTACTACAAAGGTTATCACCACCAACGCGGAGCTTGGCAGTGGTTACAAAAAGAACTAGATGAAAAAACACTAGAAAAATTTGCAGCCAAATACAGAGATGAAAAAACTCAAAAGAACCCACTAGATGTAGTCTGGCAATCTCAGCTAGACAATACAAGTCAAACTGGTTACAGGGAATGCTTCTCGTCAAGCATGGCAATGATCGCTATGTATTACGGCAAAGTTAAAGACGATGATGAGTACAATCTAATCCGTGCATGGCATGGTGATACCACTAGTGCTGAAGCACAGCTAGCAACTTTACGTCACCTTGGTTTGTTTCCTAGGTTTGTAACTGATGCAAGTATAGAAGATCTCAAACAAGAGATCGACAACAACAGACCTGTAGGTGTTGGTTGGCTACATAAATCTCATGTCTCTCACCCAAGCGGTGGAGGACATTGGAGTGTCGTCGTAGGTTATAACTCAAGAGGAGTAATAATGTGCGATCCAAACGGTGAAGCTGATCTAGTAGAAGGCGGCTACACGTCTAATAAAAATGGGGACAAAATTTTGTACTCATATAAAAATTGGGAACCCAGATGGAGCTTCCCTTCTTATTCAGATGGCTGGTGCATGATCGTCAAGCCAGATTAACGGCCCCCTCAGAGGCCATATAATATCTGATTTTTCCTTGTTAACTCCCAAGGAATGGTTACGGACCTAGGACTGGAAAAACCTAGGGTCTGGCAGTGAGGCACCTCAGAGAAGGACTTCACTGCTATTGGCATCGGCCCCTTACGAGGGATACCCTTTGCCGTCTAGACGGTGGGAATAGACCACAAACACTGAACGTTCGGAATGGCAATACAAACGACTTAATTTATTTTTAATTTAAATGGCACAACAATCTTCAGTTAATCCAGCTCAGTTGGTTAACTTAGGCCAGTCCAATCTGGCAGGCGACAAGCGAGCTTTGTATCTCAAGCTTTTCAGCGGTGAGATGTTCAAAGGCTTCCAGCATAATACAATCGCTCGTGACTTGGTCATGAAGCGTACACTTAAGAACGGCAAGTCATTGCAGTTCATCTACACTGGACGCATGAGTTCAGAGTTCCATACTCCTGGAAACAGCATCTTGGGTAACACCGATGGTGCGCCTCCAGTAGCTGAGAAAACAATCACCTGTGATGATTTGTTGATCAGTTCAGCTTTCGTTTATGAGCTTGATGAAACATTGGCGCACTACGAATTGCGAGGAGAAATAAGTAAAAAAATTGGCTACGCTTTAGCAGAAAAGTATGACCGCTTGATCTTCCGTGCAGTTGCACGTGGAGCCCGTCAGGCATCCCCTGTGAGCGCAACGAACTTCGTTGAGCCCGGTGGTACTCAGATCCGTGTCGGAGCTACTGCAAACGATTCTGATGCGTTTAACGCTGACAATCTGATTGCAGCCTTCTACGACGCAGCTGCTGCTATGGACGAGAAAGGGGTCAGTACAGACGGCAGGTGCGCCGTATTGAATCCTAGACAATATTATGAACTGATCCAAGCAGTTGGTTCCAACGGTCTGGTCAATCGCGACGTACAAGGTTCCGCACTGCAAAGTGGTAATGGCATCATCGAGATCGCTGGTATCCACATCTACAAGTCAATGAACATTCCGTTCCTTGGCAAGTACGGTACTAAGTACGGCGGTACAACTGGTCAGGTATCTCCTGGTAACACTGGAGACTTCGTTGGACCTGCTCTGGAAGATGCCTCTGGCGCTTCTACAGGTATCAACAATGACTACGGCACAGCTACCGAATTCGGCAGCAAGTCCTGTGGCTTGATCTTCCAAAAAGAAGCAGCTGGTGTTGTCGAGGCAATCGGGCCTCAAGTGCAAGTAACCAGTGGTGACGTAAGTGTCATCTATCAGGGCGACGTACTCTTGGGCCGCATGGCTCTCGGTGCTGACTACCTGAACCCTGCTGCAGCTGTTGAGCTGTACGTTGGTGCAACTGCTCCTTCTTCATTCTGATATTTACTGTCAACTTATGGGGTCTCTTCGGAGGCCCTTTTTTATTAACCTTATCGGTCTCCCATGACAACGATTACACTCGATACCGAACTATCCGCAGTTAACTCAATTCTGGCGAGTATCGGTCAAGCCCCAGTAGCTAGTCTAGATTTCAACAACCCAGAAATAGCAATTATTCATGGCTTAGTCCGTGAAGTAAACATTGACGTACAAAGTGAAGGTTGGCACTTCAACACAGAACATAATGTAAAATACTATCCTGACGCAAATGGTAACTTTATTATACCGGTAAATGTGATACGGTACGACGTCACTGATGGACAGTCAAACAGAGCCACGGATGTAGTAACAAGAAACGGAAAGCTGTATGACAAAACAAATCACACAGACATATTTGAAGGATATCTTTGCTTAGACGTAGTTACCTTATACGAGTTTAGTGATTTACCTTCAGTATTTAGAAGGTATATTATTCATAGAGCAGCTGGAAGAGCAGCAACACAACTGGTGGTAAACCCAGAAGTTGTCCAACTATTAGCTTCACAAGAAAGCCAAGCGAGAGCTGCTTGCATTGATTACGAATGTGATCAAGGTGACCACTCCTTTATGGGCTGGGAAGCAGGAAGTACATATCACCCATTCCAACCAAGTAACGCACTACGTCGCTAATGCCAAGTATTACACAAAAAATCAGTAGTTACATCCAGGGTATCTCTCATCAGCCAGATGACATGATGACACCTGGACAGGTGAGAGATTTAGAAAATGGTTTGCCAGATATTACAAGCGGTTTAATCAAAAGGAATGGAACAACCTTTATCACCAGCTTAGATTTCACCGACGTGAATGGAAACACACAGTACGGTAATGAAGGTAATTGGTTTTCCTACTACAGGGATAAGAACGAAGGGGGATACATTGGATTAATAAACCAGTACGGTGATATATTTGTTTGGAACCTAAACGGAGACAGACAAACAGTTCATAACTTTGACATCTCTGGATGGAACAGTATCGGGGGAAATCTATTAAGCACAAGGCAGTACTTAACTAATAACAATACAAGTGCACCAGAAGGTTTAAAATTTACAACCATCAACGATTACACGTTCGTAACAAACCCGAAAGTAAAAGTTAAAGTAGATGAGGGTCGAGATTTATCAGGCGTAAAACCCTGGAAACCAACATACTACTGGACAGATACTGGTTTATGGTCATATGGAAGTCAACATGACTATGTGAATCGACAAGGTTATCCGACAATTCCTGTAGATCCCGATGCCTTTAGAAACATATCAAAGAATGAATTTCCACACAAGAAGTTCGTACAACTAAAACAGTTAAGGCAGGGAGCTGAATACGGCTTAAAAATTCTACCTAAGGATCCCGAGAGTACAAGCCTATGGGCTAGCCAAGGGGTTTATTATGTTGGAAGAACAAGTACAGCTACGAGAGTAAGTATAAGAGTAATTGACCCAGGGACCGAAGATGGTGATTGTCCAACTGTAGGTACAGGTATTTATAGATTTGACTCTGTTGCTGGAGTAGGAGTACCTAACAAAGAAGAACCAATATATGTAAGAGTTACACAAACAGGACAGTCACACATCCATCCAACTGCGTCAAACATTAATAGTGGGAGTGACTACACATGCACTTACAACTTTAACCACGAGCTTTTATACGGTGGAAGAGGTTGGAACGCTGGTGAAGTGACTCACTCAAGAGTTGGCCCAGAATCAGTTAGTAGCAGCGATCAAGCAGAGTTCCAGCTTGTAATTGAAGAAACAGTTGCAGATGAAAAACATGTCACTTCCTGGAATGGAGAATTTGACTTGTTTGTAAAATCTCCTCCTGTATCATTTGAAGCTAATACGCCGGTCAGTGCCGGTGCAATTTATAGAAACCTTAAAGCTAAGTTAGAAGCAAGAGGTTTTAATTGTGACTTGCAGAACAACGGATTAGTAGTGTGGAGTGTTGACGCCTTCGATCTAGCAGCTCTTGATGAGTCATTGATAAAGGTAACAGGAACAAACATCAGCAATGTTACAGATTTACCAACAGAAGGTCCGTCAGAATTTCCTGATTGGTTTGTTAAAGTATCAAACGCATCAGAAAGAGATGTCGATGATTACTACCTTAGATGGGATAACAGCGAAAAACCAGGAAAATGGGTAGAAACACTTGGTGACGACATATCATTTAGAATCGATCCGTTTACAATGCCACACGTTCTATGGAGACAAGGTGACGGCACATTTGTATTTGACCAATACCGTGGCGAAAGAAAAGATGCCATAAAGAATGAGTATATTGGTAGCTCAAATGTAAGCGATCTAACCTGGAGCTATGACTATACCAGAGGACAATCTGGATGGGAACATAGAAAAGTAGGTGATGATGCAACAAACCCTTTCCCCAGCTTTATTGGACAAAACATTACTAACACGTTCTTTCATAGAAATAGGTTAGGATTTCTCCATGGTGGGAGTATCTCACTAAGCGAAGCAGGTCAGATCGGAAACTTTTTCAATAACAGTGCATTAACAACAACTGCAAATGACCCTATCAATATTGATGCAAGCAGTACAGAACCTACAACATTTGTAGACAGCATTGAAACCAATACTGGCTTGGTAGTATTTGGAGAACAGGAGCAATACTTACTTCATACAGATAGCGACTCCTTAACAAATGAGACAGCTAAGCTAAGCAACATCTCAACATACAACTACAGTCCAGCTACTGAACCCCTACCATTAGGAACCACTATTTCATTTGTAGATTCCACTGGGACTAATGGAAGATTCTTTGAAATGTTTGATATTAAACGAGAAGGAGAGCCGAGCATTATTGAACAAACAAAGATTGTTCAAGATCTCATTCCAAACGATATCGACATCACTGCAAATAGCAGAGAGTCAAGTACAGTATTTTTATCAAAAGCTGGTCAGCAATATATCTGGGGATATAGATACTACAACCAAGGTCAAAAACGAATTCAGTCAGCTTGGTTTAAGTGGAAGCTAGCATACAATATTCGTTATATGACTGTAATCGAAGGCTTGTTGTACATAGTTTCTACAAAAGGGAAACTGTACTCAATGAGTCTAGATACAAATGGTTATTCAATTACAGGAGGTGCTAATAACCCTTGGGGACAGCCCGGTACTCTGAATGTCAGTTTAGACTGTGCTGAGACCCATAGCGGTAATGCAGTAAATCACGGCATCGCTACAACTACTGTATTCCCGAAGGTACATCTATATTCGACATTTGCACCAAACACTGAAGATGTAGGACTAGAGCCTTATGCAATTGGTGCTGACGGGACGATAGTACAAGGTACAAACAACAATGCAAACGATGTATCGTGGACTTTTCCTGGTGTACTACAAAAGCCAGTGACAACTGGTTATGCATTTGAACTGAAAGTTAAATTCCCTAAGATCTTTTTGACACAACAAAAGGGAGACGCATTTGATACAGATATTACGGCATCACTGACAGTACAAAGAGTAAAACTACACTTTGGACCAGTAGGACATACAAGTGTTGATATCAGTAGACAGGGTAAACCTAACTATACAATTGAGAATAACGTAACGTTTGCTGATTGGATTGACGCAGATGGAACACCAGTTATTACTGAGAGAATAGTAGAAACCCCTATCTACGAAAAGAACACCAACTTTGACATTGAACTTAAATCAACATATCCCGGTCCAGCTTCATTACACTCAATGAGCTGGGAAGGAGAATATTCGAGTAAACACCACAAGCGTGTCTAAATTTATACACAAGATTACAATGCAGGCTGCTTATGAAGTGGCCTGTAATTTACTACCAGAAGATCGTAAAGAGGTTGAGGAAGGTCATGGACATGATCCTAAAATCAGCCTGCCAATGGGCGCTAAGTATGGAGACTCCGTCTACTTCACAATGCCAAACGGAGAGCTTGCTGGATGCGCAGGAGTGAGCCCTGAAGGAGCTATATGGATGCTTTGCACACCTTCTATACATAAGTATCCGATTACTTTTGCAAGAGAAGCAAAACGCTATGTAGAGAGTAGGCCAGAGAAATTACTCTGGAATATTGTCGACAAAAGAAACGCAACACATCTAAAGCTTTTAAAATATCTAGGTTTTAAATTCCTTAGGGAGTTGCAATATGGACCTAACAATCTGACCTTTATAGAATTTTGCCGTGTGCGAACCAATTAGCCTAGGATTAATGAGTGCCGGTACTGGAGTACTTGGAGCAGTAGGAGCCAATGAAGCTGCTAATGCACAGGTCAATGCACAGAACCAGCAAATAGCTACAAACTACAAACAAAAACAAGAACAAACACGACTAGCTAACCTTCAAGGAATTACAGACTACAACAATACAAAGGCGACAGTCAGTCATCAAATGGATGAGGCTGGATTGGCCGCTACAAGGGCTCTGAATGCAGAAGAACTGCGCATGGATGACCTAATCAATCAAACACGATTAGCTCAACAGGAGAACTATATACGGACCGCTGAGGCAGCCAAAGCTAATGAAGGGGGAAGAGCAAGAGGATTTGACACTAACAGGCTTAAGAAGTCAGGTAGAGCTGAATCACTGCTGTTCTCAAATCTAAAGCGACAAAAGTTAGCAAGCTCAATGAGAGTAAAAGATGCGTATAGAAATGCCGGTCAAGAGCAACGTAATTTGTACGCAAAAGTTGCTACACCATTCATGCCAACATCATTAGGTCTACCGAAACCACGGTTCCAAAGTAGCCCTTCTCCTATGGGAATGATGGGCAACATACTACAAGCTGGCATCAGTGGATATGGAACATATAACGATCTAAAAGCACCTAACCCATTTGCTTAAAATTTAAATGACAAACTCATACCAAGGTATTAGTGATGGAAGAACAAACACCAGTAGAACTAATACCCCAGACTACGCTGCAGGTGCTAGACGAAACAATCAACTACAACAGCGAAGCCTAGAGGATTACTTTAGTGCTCTTAACCTAAATGCAAACACAGCTATTAAAGATGCTCAGAATGGAGGAAGCAATCTAAAACAATTAGGTGAGCTTTCCAAAACCCTGTCAGATGGATTAGTTGAACGCCAGAAAGGTATCAACGAAAATGAAATGCTTCGTGGTATCAACGATGCATATATGAACGGTGTATCTGAAAGTGAACTGGCAGAAGCAGATGAAGTAGCGAATATACATGCAACAGCAGAAAAACAGGACTTACAGTTAATCTCTAAAGTTGATACCTTCGCAGGAGAACGTATCCGCAAGAGTAGTAGTTGGTATGAGTACGGACTACATATCGGGAAGATACAAAATGGTGCTAGATCATATGGTCAATATATGGCTAATGCTAAGGCTGCTGGACCTATCACAATTAACGGGAGAGAGATCTCACCAAACACGACCAATCCAAGCGAACGTAGTGCCTGGGTTGCATATCACCGCAGTCAGTTTTTAGCCCAATATTCCCAGTATAAACCTGCCTTACTTAGCAAGCACTTATTCCCATCTATTCAAAAGCACGACCAAACTTCTTCAATGGAATGGGGTGCTGAACAATCTGAAACTATCAAAAGAAACCGTCAGGTTGAATTAAAAGATGAAATATACGCAGCAATGAAAGCAAATGACTTTGATAAAGTTTTAGGCTTTCAACTGAAGTATGCAAATGAGTTTGGTGACATACAAAAGGCACGGACGGCTGCTGCAAAAATCATTGAGGATTTGGTTAGTTCTGGTGAAGTAACACGCGAAGAGTTTGAAAACTATTTAGAACATCGTTTCAATCACAAAGGAAGTGGTGAGACTGATGTCAGGAGTATCTTTGGCCGTGATTACGCAGGAGTCATGGCAGCATTAGATAGAAAAGACGATAAAGATTTTCGGATATCTGAGCGTGACTACAAGCTGAAGGAACGAGCATTTGAAGAGAACTTCAATCGACTGACGCAAGAAGCAGAAGATTCAGGCGAACCGCTCACGGAAGAAGATATTGAAGCTTTGAGACGAAGAGCTGGGACATTCAATACAAGGTATATGGATGACTACAAAACTCGTCAAGATAGAGATGAAAAGGAAATCCGAAGAAGGTTAATCTTACTTAGGTCACCTAATGGACGGGGTTATCTAATCCCAGGCGACTTAGAAGGAGTTCCTGATGGAATCCTCGAAGAGTTTGGACAGCAAGTCAAAGATGACGCTTCAATTGCAGACGGTAGTACTGAATATTTTGGTTACGCTAAAAAACAAATTAATGGATATATTAAAGGTAGTTTTAATTTAGAGTTTGGGGAAATTCCAGGGACGCATAAAGGTCTCGCTGAAGATATGCAGATGCGAGCTGAACTTGATTACAAGCGCAAGTTTACAGCTGCGATGCAAACGAATAAATACAGTACTACTAAAGATGCTCATGAAGCTGCCATGGCTGAAGTTAAGGCTGAGATTCAAAAGATCGGCTCTGGCATCACCAGTACAACTCCACTAAAGCCGTCAGAATATCTTTCAGCAGATATCCAAGCATCTACTCAAAATCAAGAAAACCTCCAACTAGCTAGAGCTGATGTCCGAGGAGGAGCAGATATGTATAACCAAGTACTGTCTGGAAGCCGACCAGCCCTAGAAGAACTACAAGCAAACCGAGCAAACAACAGCTCTCAGATCCCACTGTTCTATCAACTTATTGCAGATGATATTCCGAACATGACTGGATGGGATGTTGCAGACGCACAGTTAAGAGCTGCGGGGGATAAAAACGGGCTAACCAAACCACCAGCAGAAACTCTTGTAGATGGACTGAGTCCAAGGGTCAGAAACTTCTTAAGGAATAACCACTCACCTTCAAGAACCTATCAAGGGATGATCACAGGTGATGCAAGCGAAAGAGCTATGGTTCTAAGCGCAATTGCATCCGTAGAATCAGCAGGCTATGGGCACTACGACGCATACAACAAAGGAGGTGCTGATGGTGGCTATACAGCAATTGATCCTGGGAACAGTCGAGAAGGAGTAGGGAAACTAGACATTCCTATCTCTGAAATGACACTAGGAGATATTATGAATCGTCAAAACCGACGACAATTGTTTGCCGTTGGTCGTTATCAGTTCATTCCTTCAACATTCAAAGAAGTATTCAACTACGGAGGCTTTAGCCCTGACGACGTATTTGATCAAGAAACACAAGATAGATTTGCTATTCTAAGGGGTAGACAAAGGATATCTTGGCACGGTCAGAATAGTGAGACTGGGATTATAAATGAGTGGCGAGGACTTAAGTTTGCAAGCCAAGCAGAGCGCCTAAGGATTCTTAAATACTTAAACGGACTTCCACAGTTTGAAACAAGAAACATTCACCCTGGATTACTCAAATAACTTACTACGGTAAAAATGGAACTAAATGAAATAATCCCCCAGATTGATAAACGAAGCCTGACTGAACAAATTGATCTGGCGGAGCAAGATATTCAACAAAGGGAAGAAGAAGAACGTAAAGCAGAACAAGCAAGGCTAGAAGCAGAACAAGCTAAAGCCTTAGCTGCTGAAAAACTTGTACAACCAGACCCGCCACAACCGGTTAATCCTGATGCATTTATGTATCAACAGGAAGTTAACCAACAAGTAAATGATCCAAACACTTTCGGACCCGGTGAAAACCTAATCGAAGCACGTAATGCAATTGCAAAGGGTGCGATGGATATGGGTGAGTCTGTTCTCACATTCCCAGAGAGGATGAAAGATGCAGCTAATGGAATTGATATTGGAGCTGATGACTACGAAGTAGACTGGAACCCAATGAAGGATGTACCTTCACCGTATGTACGCACATGGTGGGGACCAGTTATTGAAAATGTTTCACATTATGGAACAGTAGGACTTGCTGCAGTAGTAGGCACAGCCGGTGCAACAGTTGGATTAGGCGCAGCTGGTCTAGGCATGGCCTCAGCAGGAGTAGGCGCATTACTTTCAAACAAAAATGACGGCGACAACTTAACTGGCACTATCGTCAAACAAGTCCCAGAGTTGGGCTATGTACTTAGTCCACTAGCAACTAAAGATAGTGATCATCCTCTACTTAAGAAATTTAAAAATGTGGTAGAGGAAATGTCAATTGCTGGCACTTTTGACAGAATTATTGGAAAACTATTCCCTGAAAAAGCAGGTGAATTGGTATCTAAACGTATTAAGAACGTAGACGATCAAGTTATTGAACAAGGTCGTCGTGAATTGGACGAAGCAATTGAAGAGGTACGTGTCTATGACATGACCAATCAAAAACTGTTGGCACCTGAAGGTGGTGTTCCTAGCACCCCAGCAGAGCCTCCAAGAACACCTAGGCCCCACATGAACAAACCCATGATGGATCCTTGGCAAGCGGCTCCTAACTCCACTGGTGATCCTTACACGGTCTATGAAAACCTGAATGAGATCGGATCTAATCCAAGAGCAAGTGGTGGATCAACTGACCCAACCATGACAGCAGCTCAAGCAGAACGAGCTGTATACACAAGTGGTTTGTCTGAGAAGCACATCCAGGAACAAGCTAAAAAGTTGATGGGCGATGCTCGCTTTGCCCGACTTATGGATGAAGCGAAGAAAGATCAGAGGTCATTTACTGAAATCTTTGAACCTGCTTACGCACGAATGCAAGAGGTTGTTGGTAGAAATGCCACAGGAATGGATGTTGATGAATTCTGGGCACCTATCCAAAACGATAAAAGAGCGTTCACAGGTGAATCAAAAACCAGCAAAGGATTGGATTACCTATCTGCTGAAAACGTAGTAGCAACTGATTTAGTCATTGGCTCGTTGTTTAAGCAGCTAAGAGATCTGGCTGTTGGATCTAGGGAAATCTTTGACATTGCAGACATCACTGCTGCAGGTGGTCCCATGAAAACCATTACAGATCGCTTGATTGTTGGCATGACTGAGGTCAAACGGGCACGGTTCATCATGTCAAAAGAGTTCAGAGCACTTCAGGGGCCAAAAGGGGCACGACTTGCTGCTGAACATATGAATGCAGTAAGAGAGGAAACCAAAAATACTATTGAAATGGCAATGGTATTGATAGGAAAGTCCAAAGATGATGAACTTCTTAAAGGAATCGTTGAAGCAATGTCGATGTCAGACAAGCTTCATAACTGGATTGACCTTGAAAAATACATGCGACAGAATTTGCATGGATTTACAAATACAAACACAGCACTTAGAGAATTAGGAGCTGTAATGGTAAACAGTGTTTTGTCAGGTGTAACAACACCAATCAAAGCATTGACCGGTACAGGTATTACAATGTACTTGCAACCAAGTGCTCGTGCAATTGGAAGTGTACTAACAGGAAATATGACAGCTGCACGGTCGCAGTTTGCTGCTATAAATGCAATGAACCAAGTACTTCCAGAGGCAACTAAGGTTTTTAAAACTCAACTTAATGCACATTGGGCTGGTGACATTGTAGACACACGTTTCAGTAGTTATCAAAAAACTTTTACTGACTCATGGGCAGCTCAAAGAGCTTGGGTAAATATGAAGGGTTCTCCAGGTGACAAGGTTGCTTTCAGCATTGCTGATGCAGCACGAAGGATGAACAACAACCAACTGTTTAGTTGGAGCCCAAGAGTGATGGCAGCAGAAGATGATACTTTTAAATTTATCATGGCCAGAGCAAGAGCAAGAGAAAAAGCTGTCTACAATGCATTAAGCATGAAAAAGTCTGGTGATCTTTATGAGATTAAACCGACGGACATCCAATCCATGGAGCAGAATTTCTACAACCAACTCTTAGATGCAGATGGCACAATTAATCTTTCCAAAGATTCGTACTTAGAGAAAGCGTATAAAGAAGCGACATTAACTGAAGATCTAACTGGTTTTTCTAAAGGACTAGATGACTTAATGACGAAGTTTCCGATAACTAAGCCATTCCATATGTTTGCGAGAACAGGCATTAACGGACTCAACCTGACTTGGAAAAGCAGCCCTGGCTTGGGCCTGCTACACAAGAGAGTTTATGATGTACTGACGGCAAATCCAGACAATCTAGAAGCGTTAGCTAAATACGGCATTTCTACAGCCAGAGATCTTGAAGCTGAAAAAGCTTTAATTCTTGGAAGGCAAGCAATTGGCATTGCTGTGACATATGGTGCTGTACAGAAATATATGGCAGGTGAGATCACCGGCAATGGGCCTTTAGATCCACAAAAAAGAAAGTTGATGGAAGCTCTTGGTTGGCAACCACGCAGTATCAGACTGGGTGGAGTTTGGGTAAGTTATGACTTATTTGAACCTTTTGGAACGATACTTGCTGCAATTGCAGACATCGGTGATAACGAAAAACTGATGGGACCAGAATGGGTCGAAGAACGCTTACAAAAACAAGTATTTGGCGTCATGGCTTCAGCTTCAGATAAGTCATACATGGCAGGCTTAAGTGATCTTGTGGAAATTACCAGTCAAGGTGGAAAAGGCTGGGAAAGAGTATTGGGAAACATTGCGAATAGCCAAGTACCGCTAGGAGGTCTGAGAGGTGATGTTGGGCAAGCATTTACACGCTACCAACGTGAACTAGATAGAGAAGTTGGAGACAGTATCCGTAATAGAAACCTTATTACAGAACAATTTGCTTCTGATCCACTACCTATTAAAACTGACTTGCTTAATGGTGAGCCGATCAAAGATTGGCCCTTCTGGCAGCGAGCAACCAATGCTGTACTTGGAATCAACTTGTCAATCGACAAAATGACACCAGGAAGAAAACTTCTGATGGAAAGTAACTACACAAGATCGATATCAATCAGTTCTTATGATGGTTATAACTTCCGTGATGACAGCAGAATCCGAGCAAAGTTTGCTGAAGCAATTGGTAAGGTAAAACCAAACCTTGAAACACGCCTAGATGAATTAGCAAAGAAAAAGAGTGTTCAAGATTCTGTCAATGATATGAAAGCAGATATAGCTAGAGGTGGAGACTACAGGGCACAGGATCCAATGAAAGCTTACATCCATACCAAGCTAATCGCCAATAAATTTAACGCTGCTAAAAAGGAAGCGTGGGCAGCAATTAAAAATGATCCTGATGTGATGGCACTAATGGCGGAACAAGATAAAGTTCCACAGTTAGAGCGTACAACCAAGAAAGAACAAGTTGATGAAGTACTAGGGATAGCAAAATGAGCGCATTTAACATCTATAACGGTAACGGCACTCAAACACAATTCCCGATTACTTTTGATTACTTTGATGATGATGACATTGAAGTATGGCTATGGAATGCAACAGTAAGGAAATGGCAACCTTGCGTTGAGGGTGTTAATTACAATATTGTTGGAAATAATGTTGAATTTACAGATACAACAGTCGGCTTGGGAGGTGGGGGGCCGGGTAATGGTCTAATACCTGATCCAAACCCTAATCCTTTACCAGACCCAGATCCAGATCCAGATCCAGGCCCAGATCCTGACCCTGATCCACAAACTACTCCTATACCAGATCCACCGGGATACGATCCTAACGCTGATAATGACCCCCCAGACCCAGACCCTGATCCAGACCCAGACCCTGATCCAGATCCGAGCCCACCAACCCCCCCAACTTATAGCTATACAATTCCTGTAGCGACTTGTTTTGAAGGTGTAGGTAGCCCGACATTTACCTTAGAAAAAACAAGTAATGGTCAGACTGTAGGTAATCCTTTTACTGATATCAGGCAAATACTTGGAATAACCTACCAAGGCCTATCAGCGTGTCCAGGAGGCAATGAAGGGAAATACTTATTGGAATATGTACCAAGTGACCCAGGCATATACAACCCGCCGCAGTCAGTACTAGGAGCATTCCTGTACTCGGGAACCTGTAACGGAGATATTAAAAGTTGGCGTCTAGTACTACCGTCTGGTTTTGTTTGCTTCGATCCAGGACCATCAGTAAGCGCAGCGACCCCTTAGATTCTCTTATTAAAGCTTATGACGACTTCATTTAATAGTACGGCACCTCCAGCGCCGCCATCAGGGATAACAGGAAACGTACTGATCCTAAGAAAAACAGATGTCGGAGACACAAGTCTGACAGATGCAAAAGCTGTATTTTCACCAGGAACATCAATCAATGCGGCTGACCTGAATAAAAATCAAACACAAGTACTAAGAGCTATTCTGGACTTACGCGACACAAACATGTCGCTACATGGCCGGACTTGGGCCTATGATGCAAGCACGCCTTTTCTAGAGTCTCAAGAAACTAGGCTGTACTCTGACCTGAATATGACAGGCAGAAATATTAGAAATATTGGTACAGCAGTAGACGACCAAGCAGCGGTTAACCGCGAGATGCTAGGTGATGTAATTTTCACCGACATTACATCTGACCCAACTCAAGGTGTAGTACTCAATAAAACTGCTGGTGGAACGAACTCAGGTGATCAAATGGTGATCACCGCTGAGGACAGTTCACCTACACAGAAAGGTACAGTAATCATCACACCTGATGGTTCTGTAAATGTTGTTTATAGTAACGGTACTGCAACCATTGGAGTTGATAAAAGCACTCCTTTACAGCAAGGTGTTGTAACTATTACATCAGCTTCACCTATTGGAGTAGATAACACTGTCGATGGCGAAGTGGTGCTTTCAGTCGACAAAAGTACTGATGCACAACAAGGTGTAGTACAAATCAGCACCATTACACCGATAGGAATTCAAAGGCCAACAGATGGCGAAGTTGTTTTATCCGTAGATAAAAGTACTAGCACTCAACAAGGTGTTGTAAAGATTAGTACAACAGCACCTATAACTATTGATAGACCAGCAGACGGTGAGGTACAGCTATCGGTACTTGACAACAGTGTGGACTTGTCAAAGTTAAAGGCAACACAAATAGTCACTTCAACAGAACAAGGTAATAATGTACCTGACTGGACTGATAATGACTTAGCGATCGCAACAGTAGGAGCAATTGCTAAAAGAAACGATTTAATCTATCAAAACAGCACTCCAATTGGATTAGATTTTGCTGTTGGCCGATTATGGTATGACCATGCTAACAATAGAAAATTAAATACCTGGGATGGCAGTAAATGGGAGACTATTACTGAACAGAAAGGTGTTGAAATACTAGAGACCCCTAAAACCCTGCAAGAGAGCAAAGTCATCAACTCAGATACCAATGCATTGGTGATAGGGCCAGTCGCAGTAGGCGCAGGCGTTGAACTAACGATCGGCTCAAATTCACAACTAATTGTACATTCCAGCGATTATCATCATCATTAAGGTATTAAACAAAAATGGCATACGGGAAAATAAAATTCGACACGTTTGTGTTTTCAGACGGTGGTGTCGAGATAACAACAGATACAAAAGATATCCCAACTCAAGCTGAACTGGCACTAAAAGATAGCATTGTAAATGTAAATGCTAAGTTAGCAACCAATGTTATCAATGAAGATATCAAGATTGCTCTTAAGGACGACATCACAGCTGTAAACAACAAACTTGCGCTGAATGTAACAAACGAGGACATCAAACTTGCATTAAAGGATGACATCACAAGTGTCGATACAAAGTTAGCTCTAAATGTAACTAACGAAGATGCAAAACTTGCGCTTAAAGATGACATCACAAGTGTTGACACAAAGCTGGCACTTAATGTAACAAACGAAGACGCAAAGCTAGCCACTAAGGCAGACCTTGTGTCAGGAAAACTACCTATATCCCAACTGCCAGACCTAGCAATCATTAATTTTCTAGGTGTAGTAGCTACTCAAACTGCAATGCTTACATTGACAGGAGAGAAAGGTGACTGGTGTACTCGTAGTGACAACGGTAAGGTTTATGTCATCACTGGATCTAGCCCAGGTCAGCTATCAAGCTGGACTCCTCTAAGCTATCCAGCAGCTCCTGTAAGCAGTGTTGCCGGTAGAACTGGTGCAGTTGTTCTAAGCGCAGCAGATGTAAGCGGACTAGCCGCTGTAGCGACAAGTGGAAATAGTAGTGATTTAACTAACGATAGCTATACAGCACGTACAAGTACTACCGGATCGTCAGAATTACCTGCTGGTACTGCTGCACAGCGCGATGCTTCTCCTTCAGCTGGATACATTCGTTTCAATACTGATGTAAGTCAATTTGAGGGCTACACAGGATCGACCTGGTCAAGTGTAGGTGGAGGTGCTACCGGTGGAGGAAGTGATACGTGGGCTATCGAACATGACAATACAATCACAGCTTCTTACACTATTAGCACAGGCAAAAATGTAATCAGTGCTGGACGTTTAACCATTAATAGCGGTGCAACCGTAACCGTACCTTCTGGATCTAACTGGGTAATTGTTTAACTATGACTATTAAAATTAACGGTACTAATACAACCGCACAACCAAGTATTACGGGAACAGATACAGACACAGGTTTGGTCTATGGAACAGGTGAAGTCAGTGTCGTAACTGATGGAACGAAACGATTAAAGGTTGACAGCTCGGGCAATGTAGGGATTGGAACTTCGAGCCCTGGCAGAACTCTTGACGTAAATGGCGTAATACGTTCTGACGGTACATCAGGAGCATTGGCTTTTGGTGGAAACAGCAGCACACCTTCAGAAGGTGCTGCCATTCATCGTCCTGCTAACAATACACTTGCGTTTGCGACAAAGTCAATCGAGCGCCTACGAATCGACAGCGACGGGAATGTTGGGATTTCTATCAGTGATCCATTGGCTCGTCTTGATTTAGGCGCTGAACAATCTGGTAGTACGACTTCACGAATTACAAGAAAGTATCAGCTTGCTATGCAGACTAGCGACGCATCGTCT
>Ga0208298_1000077_pt1 | contig 42702 bp, 62 predicted proteins | sample 14BtaG_FD_184088 | JGI IMG/M metagenome (GOLD analysis project Ga0208298, IMG submission 184088) | Marine viral communities from the Subarctic Pacific Ocean - 14B_ETSP_OMZ_AT15311_CsCl metaG (SPAdes) (version 2) | ecosystem: Environmental > Aquatic > Marine > Oceanic | place: Pacific Ocean... | reverse complement strand
TACTTATATTGAGCCAAGGCTCAAACATTTATTAATAAATCAAAACTAAAATGACAAATACACAAAAAATATTTATTTTTTTAGACACAAGTATTAAATTGTTTATTTTAACTCAACAGGAGTTAGCTTATAAAGAGGCATGTTGTAAACTCATAAAATATTTTGCTGAACAGGATTCCAAGTGCACCAAGTCATATTTTGATCCTGCTTGGTGTCCAAGTAAGGAAAGTCTTAATTTTCACGAAGAGCTTTTTAACAAATAACAAACAAAATGACAGAAATAACAGAAATAACAGAACAAACAATATTTCAAACTTTATCTAACCTAGATTGCAAGCAATTTATTGAAGTTAGATCAAATGGTCAAGTGAATCTTGATTATATCTCTTGGGCGGTTGCTTGGCGTGAAATTAATAAAGCCTTACCAAATAGTAAAATAACATATAAAATACATCAATTTGGGGAAGGTATAGAGCAAAAACCTTACCAATTTGACCCATTAACAGGTTATATGATTTATACAACGGTTACCATTGATAATAGCTCCCATACTATGTATTTGCCAGCAATGGATAGTCGTAACAATGCAATGAAGGATAAAGCTTACGAAATTAAAACAAAATATAAAACTGTAACAGTTGAACCTGCTACAATGTTTGATATTAACAAAACAATTCAAAGATGTCTTGTTAAAAATTTTGCTTTGTTTGGTTTTGGTATATCACTTTATGCAGGTGAGGATTTACCAGAACAACAATCACCAGAGGAGGTAAAAAAACAACAAGAGCAGAGTGATAGAAAAAAGAATGCAAGGTATACATTTGAGGAATTAAAAGACAAATATGAAAATTGTAAAAGCTACGATGAGATGATATTAATCTGGTCAAAAGACTTAAAGGGTTCGCTTGAAAATAAAACAATTACAAAAGAAGAATATCTTATGTTAGAAGGTAATATCAAAGAAGAAGGTGCTAAGTTAAAAGATAAAATGACTGAAAAAAATAACCCTTTAAAAGGGAAGTAAAATACTTGATTTCTTAATACCATATATTATAATTTTTCTTGCAACCAAATTAAATCATTACAATTAAAATGTCTAAAAAAGAACAAACAACACTACTAAAACCGTGTCCGTATTACAGTCTTTTTCCGCAATATCCGTGGGCAAAAGATGCTCGTGATAAACATATTGCTATGCACTGGGAAATATCACAAGTCTCACATATAAGAACAAAAAGAGAATTCTACGATCTTACTAAGGAGGAGCAGGAGACTATAATGAGAATATTACAGTTTTTTACACAAGCAGATACTGGAGTTTGTAATAATTATATAGATAATTTACTTCCTGTTTTTAGAGGTTTTGAAGCCTTTGCAATGCTTTTGGAGTTTGCGAACCGTGAAACTGTACATGTAGAGGCTTATGCAAAGCTTGTTGAAGTTTTGGGATTGCCTCGTGATAGATTAGATTTATTTTTTAAAGAGTTTGAGGCTATAGCTGAAATGAAAGATAAAAATGATTTTTTACAAGAACAAAGCTTGCAAAGATTAATACTTACTAGAAAACTAGCAGAATTAGATAACAAGGAAATATCAAAAGAAGAGGACACGAAATACCGTAAAGCGGTGTTAAAAAACCTTATTTGTTTTGCTTTGTTTACAGAGGGTTTGCAATTATACAGTTCATTTGCAATATTACTTGAGCCATCAAAGGCAGAAAATGGTGGTTTATTAAGAGGTTTGTCAGAGACTGTAGAATGGAGTTTAAAAGATGAAGACGAGCATACAAGGGGCGGGCTGAGGTTGGCATTAGAGTTTATTAGAGAAAATCAAGATGTTTTTGATGAGGAATTAAAATCTGATTTATATAAAATATGCGGGACTATCATTCATTTTGAAGATGCTTTTATTGATTATGCGTTTAAACCTTGCAATGGGAAGTTTATGAACTTAACAAGCAAAGAGGTTAAACAGTATATAAGGTATTTAGCAGATTACAGATTAAAACAAATTGGATTAAAGCCTATGTATCAAATTGATAAAAACCCACTTCCTTATATGGAAAGGTTTTTAAAAACTGGTATTACAAACTTTTTTGAAAGCATAGTAACAGATTACACTCACAACAAAATGGAAGGTGAGTGGACGGAATGTGAATATAATTAAATTAACAAATAACAAATAAAATGTCTTATTACGAAAATCAATCAAAATATCAAAAGCAGATATTACAAAACCTATTAAAAGCAGGTTATTATGCAAAAGGTGAAAACTCTATTAATGATATATTTAATAGAGTATCAAGTGCATATGCGAGCAACGATGACCATAAAAACCGTTTATTACAATATTTAAAAAATGGTTGGTTTTTACCTGCAACGCCTGTTTTGGCAAACGGTGGGACTGGTCAAAACTTACTTGATGTTAAATTCAAGCCTTACAAAGAAGGTGAAAAACGTGTATATTTAAATAGAAAACCCGGGCAAGGCTTACCTATTAGTTGTTTTTTATTAGAATCAGAGGACACTTTAGACTCAATTAACGAAACTCACCTTGAGGCGAGAAACTTGACCTCACTAGGGGGTGGGATTGGTGTTAATTATGCCAATTTAAGAGAAAATGGATCAACTATAAGAGAGGACGGCAAAACCTCTGGTATTATACCTTTTTTAGTTGCTGATTCTTATGGTGTTGATGCAATAGCCCAATCAAAGACACGAAGAGGTGCGGTTGCCTCTTACTTACATATATCACATCCTGAAGTTGAAGAGTTTTTATATATCCGTTCAAAAGGTGGTGAGCTAAAAAGAAAGGTGACTGGTATGGCGTCTGCACATCACGGTATTGTATTGAGTGATGAATTTATGAATGCAGTAAAAAATGATGAGAAATGGTATTTTACATCACCAAAAACAAAAGAAAAAACAAGCTTTGGTCAGCCTGCAAGGGAGCTTTGGGAAGAAATATTGACTTTAAGAATGGAGACTGGTGAACCTTATATTGTATTTGAAGACAATGTAAAAAAATATATACCAGAAAGTTATAAAAAATTAGGTTTGGAGGTTAAGATGAGTAATTTATGTGTAACTCCTGAGACTGAAATTATTACAAAAGAATATGGCAATATTGCCATTAGTGAGGTTGCGGGTCAAGAGGTTACAGTATGGAATGGTTTTGAATGGAGTAAGGTGACACCTCAAAAGACAGGTGAAAATCAAGAAATATGGAAAGTTACTTGTTACGATCACGTTGATGAAAAAAAACTTACGCTATTATGCACAAAAGAGCATCATTGGTATATTAATTCTGACTATGAAAATCCCGTTCAAACAAACTTTTTACCAATAGGCGGTGATATAGCCCCATATACCCTACCAAATAAGGAGTGCGAGATATTAGTAGATAATATAGAAATTCAATCTGTTGAAAAAACAAATAGAATATCAGACACATATTGCTTAAAAGAACCCAAAAGAGGTACGGTTGTATTCAATGGTATTTTGACTGGGAATTGCAGTGAGATCATGCTCCACACTGGAATAGATCACCTTGGCAGAAATAGAACTGCCGTCTGCTGTTTGTCATCATTGAATTTATATACATACGATGAGTGGAAGGGTAATACTCAATTTATAAAAGATGTAATGTTATTTTTAGACAATGTATTACAAGACTTTATAGATAGAGCACCCGATACAGTCTCAAGAGCAAAATATTCTGCAATACGAGAAAGGTCAATTGGCTTGGGGGTTATGGGTTTACAATCTTACTTTCAAAAACATTTAATTAGTTTTGAGAGCGATGAAGCTAAAAATATTAATCTTGAAATATTTAAATGGCTAAAAAGCACTGTTGACACTTTAAACGAAGAGTTAGCAGAAGAATTAGGAGCTAACCTTGATTGTGAAGAGTTGGGCATAAAAAAGCGGTTTAGCCACGTGCTTGCCGTTGCTCCGACAGCAACCATTGGTAAAATAGCGGGTCAAGTTAGTCCAGGAATTGAGCCTGCCTATGGATCTGTTTTTATGAATACTGACAAAATGGGAACTGTTGCAGTTGCAACGATAGCCTTTGATGAGGTTTTAAAAACAAAGAATGTTGATAATATGGAAGAGCTTTTACACGACATAGTAATGTCCGATGGTGATTTAAGAAAAGTAAATCTTAAATATGGTTATATATTTACAAAAGAAGAAATAGAGGCTTTTAAACCTTGGAGGCTTGTAGACCAGATGAAAGTTATTGAAATGGCAGGCGATAGAACACCTTATATTTGTCAAAGTCAATCATTGAATATTTTTGCAAAACCTGACATTGAGAAAAAAGAATTTCACAAATTGCACTGGCAAGCTTGGAGGCTTGGTATAAAATCATTATATTACTGCAGAAGTTATTCAATTGGGGAGGGTCAAGAAGAGTGCATTGCTTGTCAATAACACTTGACTAATCTCAAATCTACAATATAATTATATTAACCCAAGGGTTGAAACTTTTACCAACAAATAATAAATAAAAATGACAAATAAATCAAAAGACTATATAACAATACACGGTTATACATCAAACTTTCAAGAAGAGCCTACGATAAAAGAGGGTGATGGTTGGATTTTATCAAGCTTTAAAATTTCAAGAAAACATACAATTAAAGTAAAAGGACAAGAGAAGGTAGTTTATAAAAATTATGAAGTTTTGTCTTTTAATAGTGATGTTGCGGATTACATAAGAGACTCTTATAAAGCAGGTATTCCAGTTTCGGTTTCAGGCGAGCCACAAGTTAATACTTGGGAAAAAGATGGAATTGAAATGATACAAGATAAAATATTTGTAAAAAGTTTCACAGAGGACGATCATAATATAGCATTTGGAACATCGCAAGGCTCAAGTAAGAAGGTTTTTAAGTCAGCACAAAAAGACGAGGCTTTAGATGAGGAGATTCCTTTTTAATTAAGTAAGTTGAAATGATGTTTACAAACAAATACGAAGTTGAACTTTTAGAGTTTGATAGTCCAGAGTTATCGGCAGTCAACTGTGCAAGGGTAAGCTTTGCAAAACAAACGGATCAGATAACAGAGAAAGACAAGAGGCTTTTAAAATATTTAAAAGAACATAAACATAATTCAGTTTTTTATCAATATTTTCATTATTTTAGTCTTAATGACAGGACAGCTTTTGATAATTTTAAGAAATTAATTAAAGAGTCACAACCTTTTGGTTATGAAATGATGGAAAGAGGTTGTTATCAAAATGGTAAATTTTTCAAAGTTAATGATTATATTTACAATAGGTGTAAAAACTTAATAGACAAATTTATAGAAGAGGGTAAGTTTGTAAAAAAAGACAAAGATATATTTAATAATGAATGCTATATAGAGGCTTGCATTGCTAACAAGCTTGAAGTAGATGGCATTATAGATTATCCTGCGTTAAGAATGTCAACAATCACAACGCGAGTCTCAATTCCTATGTTCATTAAAAACCAAATTATTAGACATAGCTCGGGGATGCAATTTAATGAAGTGTCAAGAAGATATACTGCAGAAAATCTTAAGTTTTTTGATTTTGGTGGTAGATATAGAAAGCAAAGTCAAGATAACAAGCAAGGTAGCATTGAAGATGAATATATAGCAGACTTTTACCCTATGCAAGGAGCGGTAAATGGAAAAGATTTAGCTGAAAAAGTAATTAACTACTATAATGAGATGGTAAAAAAGGGAGCTTGCAGGGAGCAAGTGAGGGCAAATTTACCACAAACAATGTATACAGATATGATAATGACATTTAATCTTAATACATTGATTAAAATGATAAAAGAAAGGACTCAAAAAGATACTCAAAAGGAAACACGAGACTTTGCAGAACAGGTCAAGAGGGTTGTTGTTGATAAATACCCTATATTAAAAGAAGTTTTTTAGTTATGTATTTTTCATACGATTTAAGAAAATCATTTTGGTTGTTTTTACTGAGAATGCCAGTTTGGGTATTTTTACATTTAACCTTATTTAAGTTTTTGATTAAGACAGATCAAGGAACCGTTAGTCTTCTTTTACTTGTATTGTTAAATATTACGCTATCCTTTGGATCTTTTATGGATAGTAATAATTTATACCCCTCCAGCAACAAAAAGGCTTTTACAAGGTTGGTTCAATACCACTTTGACAAACTAAACAAATCTAGTATTGTATCTAATTTGTTGTTTTTAATTGTTTTCTTTATTTGCTCTTTTATAGCAGGTTTTGTTATTACACTTGACTATTTTTATACGGAGCAAAAAAGTAAATTTTAATTTAATTATATTACACAATGTTATCAAAAATATTCAAAACCAAAGGTCAAATTGAGATTACCTTTGATGACAAATTCCATTTAACAAGTGCCGTTTTTAATGTATGGTTTGGAAAAAAGCAACTTGTTTATCGTTTAGCATTAGAGCAGAAAATAATCAAGAGGCTTAAGGCACGGTATTATAGAAATAATGATATTAATATAAGTCAATATGTATCTTATGATTTTGTTAAAGATGATATTACTTATCAAGTCAACCCGTGGATTAGTATTTTATATTATTTATCAGGAGCAAGTAAACTTTTTAATAAGAATGTTTTACATTTTCAATGTTTAGCAGAAAGTGGGATTATTGGCAAAAAAGGTATATTATCTTATATTGATGCATATAATAATTTAGCAATAGAGTCGGATATTGATAACAAGATTATAATTACTTTTTAAAATGATTATACAAGAAGACAATTTACTCTTGGTAAAAGGTTGTGGGTATGTTCCAGCTATAAGTTGCGTTGATAGAGATGTTAAGATTTGGAATGGTCGTGGCTATGTATCAAGACAATGTAAATATGCTGGCAACAATAATTTAGTCTCTATTGTATTTGGAGGGAAGAATGTACAGGTCTATAAACATACTAAACTAATAAAGTGCTTTTTAGATCAAGAGTCTGTTGACTACCATCAAATACAAACATTACTTGCAAGCTTTTTTTACAATCTACCTATTGAATGTCAATATGATTGCTTTCAGGAGTTTGCAAGGGAAAACAAAGAGTATTTTAAAATAATAAAAGCAAAAGATATAAAAAAGGGCGACTATCTTCTATCTTGTGGTTTTGATGGGTATGGTAACCCTTCAAGAGAACAGTCTTTTTCAATGGTTAAGTACATATACGACAAACGAGAAAGTAGTGCAGATTGTGTAAAAATAGAAGGTGATGAGTTATCAATAATTAACTGCGGAGGGTTATTTGTGTGTGATTAACCCTTGACTTTTTCTAAAAACCATTAATACTTATATTAACCCAAGGGTTAAAACTTTTATTAACAAATAACAAATAAAATGACAAATAAAATACTTTATACACATTTTATAAGCTATCATGAAGCAGACTTTGATAATGTTGAGCCTATTCGCATCACTGCAGATGAATTACTTGAGGAAATACTTAAATTCAAGGATAGAGAGATCTATCTTGGTAAGATTATAGTAGAAGGGAACTTCTCTTTTGGCTGTGTAACATTTAAAAGAAACTTCTTTTGTGGGCAAGCAACATTTGAAGGAGACTTCTTTTGTGGGGAAGCAACATTTGAGAGAAACTTTTATGGTGATAGAGCAACATTTGAAGGAGACTTCGTTTGTGGGGAAGCAACATTTAAAAGAAACTTTTATGGTGATAGAGCAACATTTGAAGGAGACTTCTTTTGTGGGGAAGCAACATTTGAAGGAGACTTCGTTTGTTGGCGAGCAACATTTAAACAAGACTTCTCCTGTTGGCAAGCAACATTTAAAGAACCATTCTATTGTGGGGAAGCAACATTTGAAGGAGACTTCGTTTGTTGGCGAGCAACATTTAAACAAGACTTCTCCTGTGGGCAAGCAACATTTGAAGGATACTTCTCCTGTGGGCAAGCAACATTTGAAGGAGACTTCTCCTGTGGGCAAGCAACATTTAAAGAACCATTCTATTGTGGATCTGCAACGTTTAAAGGAGACTTCTTTTGTGGGGAAGCAACATTTGAAAGAGACTTCTTTTGTGGGGAAGCAACATTTGAAGGAGACTTCTTTTGTGACCCTACAACATTTAATGAAAACCTCTTTTATGAGCTGGCAACGTTTAAAAAAGGTAAACCTCTTAAAAAGGAAGGCAGTGAGTTAGAAAAAATAACAAACAAGAATATAGACAAGAATGATTTTTACAGCTATATATTAAATAACTTAAGCGATGAAGAACTTTTAAGAATAACAAAGCAATATGTCAAAGACTTTCAAAATAGATAAAGAGGAGCTTTTAGCTATTAGCGATTTTCAAGAAAGAGAGAAATATAAGTTTACAAAGGAAGAGCAATTAGATAGGTTTAAATCTTATGTAAATAACCTTAATACCGATAAATTAGATAACTTAACAACAGAGCAGGCTCGTAATTTTGCAGTTAATTATATACAAGAGGGTATTAATTTATTATTCTATAGTTATGATGTACCTTTCACGGACAAGGCGATGCAGGGTGTGGAATTGCCTCACAAGGTTTTTGGATTTAATACTCAAATAATAAAAAAAGAAGAGGGTCAGGTAAAAACAAGAAGGGTAAACCCTGAAGACATAACAAGGAAATTTAAAAACATTGAGCTTGACAATGCCAACCAAAGGGTTGATATAGGGTGGTCACGGGAGATGCGAGACAGTGTGTTAAAAACAATTGGCAAATCAAGAGATCCAAGTTTTGATTGGAATATTATTAAATCAAGCAAGGAGATTTACGAAAATGCTTGTAATGAATATTTATGTTGGTTTTCATTTGTTAAATGGATAGAGTCGCAACAAGCACTAGGCGATGTTGGTTTTATCACAGAAGACTCCAACGGCAACTCTAAAAGAATGAACTTTAAATTAAATAAAGATTCATTGAGAATTATACAAACGGTCACAGAAAGATTACTAGGCAAACCAAAGCAGGAAGTGGAACAGGATGTAAACATTACACAACTCGAACCACCAAAGATTACAATAAAGGGAAATAACACTTGACATTTTTTAGTTTAGCTATATACTTATATTAACCCAAGGGTTAAAACTTTTATTAACAAATAACAAATAAAATGACAAATAAAATACTTTATACGAGTTTTTACGATTATAACTCAATAGATTTCAGTAATGTTGAACCTATCCATATTACTGCAGATGAATTACTTCAGGAAATACTTAAATATAAGGATGGCACTATATATCTTGGTAAAATTATAGTAGAAGGAGACTTTGATTGTTTAGATGAAACATTTGAAGTATCCTTCTCCTGTGGGCAAGCAACATTTGAAGGAGACTTCGTTTGTTGGCGAGCAACATTTAAACAAGACTTCTCCTGTGGGCAAGCAACATTTGAAGGATACTTCTTTTGTGGGGAAGCAACATTTAAAGGAGACTTCTTTTGTGGGGAAGCAACATTTGAAGGAGACTTCTTTTGTGGGGAAGCAACATTTGAAAGAGACTTCTTTTGTGGGGAAGCAACATTTAAAAGATACTTTTATGGTGATAGAGCAACATTTGAAGGAGACTTCTTTTGTGGGGAAGCAACATTTGAAAGAGACTTCTTTTGTGGGGAAGCAACATTTAAAGGAGACTTCTTTTGTGGGGAAGCAACATTTAAAGGAGACTTCTTTTGTGGGGAAGCAACATTTGAAGGAGACTTCTTTTGTGACCCTACAACATTCAAAGGATACTTCTCTTTTGGGAAGGCAACGTTTGAAGGAGGTAAACCCAATATCCCTTCAGGGGTAAAGCAAAAGAAAACAGAGGAAATAACAAATAAGAATATAGACAATGCTAAACTTGACTCTGTAGTCGGCTTGATTAATATTAATACCTTACAAGAATTAGTTTATGCAGAAGTTGCGATGATGGAATACGACGGAGATATACACCCTGCCGTTTACGGACACCGTTTATTGCTAAAAGCTTTTTTTAAGGCAGGTGATATACCCGCAAAATTTTACGAAATAATTCGTAGTAAGCTAAACGATAACAAAACTTGGAGCTTTATCCTTGCAAGAATATTTACAGAACTAAAATCAGAATTAATTAATTATGACTAGATATTACAACCCATATAAACTTGAAGATTGGCACTGTGCAATTAGAAAGATCAACACATTTATTTACGAGGCTTATAAAGACATTGTATTAGATTTAATTGCAGATAATAAAAACCTTAAAATAGAAGTTCTTAACGAAGAAGGTTTGGGATTGGAGGCTTTAAAAATGGATACAGCTCGTATTGATGTAGTGCTTGAATTTCTTGATACATATAATGACAACTTTATAGAGGAACAAATAAAAGAAAAGCATTGGTTTACAAAGTGCAGAAATGAGACCTTTAATGATAACGATGGCAATATGGTTCGCAATTGTTTTAATAAAAATAATGAGATTATATCTTACACAAAGGCAATTTTACAAAGTTTGTCAAGATATTTAAATTCAAGTTATTTTGACTCAAAGCTATTACATTCTGGTGGTTTATCCTGTGCAATGCCAAACTTAATAGATGCAATATTTAGCTCCCCAGAGTATGATAGGCTTGCAGACGGATTGGACATGGTGATTGAGGCTAGGTTTCATAAGTCACAGGAGGCTATGAAGGTAAAAATCTTAAAAGATATTAAAAATGGTAAATCACAAACATTGGCAGATCAAGATAACTTACTAAACGATATAAGCAAGGTTAAGATTGATATTGAAAACCGTTTGTATGACTACCTAGAGTCTGTTATAGGAACAAGAGAATTTGAAAATATGCAAACCGCTTGGGACTTTGTAACAAACGAGGATAATCAAGTTTTTATTTTTGCAGATAATAATATTGACAGTGAATCACATTTATTTGAAGATTTAACAGATGGAATTGTAGATAAATATGACACAAACGATCAAGATTTAAAAGATAGATACCTTACTATATGCAAGGAGATATTTGATAGACTGCCAAATGTAAGTCTTGTTGAATTTAATGAGTTGCTAGAGACTTTTAATAGAGAGTTGCAGGGTGGTTATTCAAGGTTTAACTTTGAAGGTGCTTTGCGAAATGCAAGATCCCGTATGGAAACAATACAAACAAATTATCTTACAATTATTAATATATCAAGAATTATTAATGTCTGAAAGAAAGCTAGTAACTGTTCGTAAAATAAAAGAACTTAAACCTATTAAGGGAGCCGATAAAATAGAGCTTGCTCTTATAGATGGGTGGCAGGTTGTAGTTGAAAAGAGCTTATACAAAGAAGGTGAGTATGTTATTTTCTGTGAGATAGATTCTTGGATACCACATGACCTAGCCCCCTTCTTATCAAAAGGTAAAGAGCCTAAAACATATAATAATGTCAAAGGAAATAAATTAAAAACAATCAAATTAAAAGGTTGTTTATCTCAAGGTCTAATTTTGCCTTATTCGTTATTGCATGAAAAAACTGCAACTAATGATCAAACCCTAGAGGATTGGGTTATAGAAACAAAGTGTTTAGCATATAATTATAAAATCGCAGAAAATAAATTTAAATTAATCTGTAAAAGTCAATTAGATTTATCTGAATTATTAGATATACAAAAATGGGAAGCTCCTATGCCTGCAAGCTTATCAGGAACTATGAAAGGCTATTTTCCAAATTTTATACCAAAAACTCAACAAGAAAGGGTTCAAAATATTTGGGAAGAATTAAAAAGCAAGCATAATGAAACTCAATTTTCAGCAGAAGTAAAGTTAGACGGCACATCGTTCACTTGCTATTACGATAAAGGTGAGTTTGGGGTTTGCTCTAGAAATCTAGAGCTTCGTGAAGACAAAGGTAATACTTATTGGAAAGCTGTAGAAAAATATAAATTAAGAGAAAGGCTTAAAAGTCTAAATAAAAATTTAGCTATACAAGGTGAGTTAATTGGAGAAGGTATTCAAAAAAATCCAGAAAATATTAAAGGGTTTGAGCTACGTATTTTTGACATATATGATATAGATAAAGATAGATATTTATTATCTTCAGAGAGAAGTAGCATTCTTTGGCTTTTACATCTAAAGGTGGACGATCCTAATGAGATTAAATCTATACCTAAACTGCATAGAGGAGAGGTTGCTAGAAAAGCAAGATATTCAAAAATTAAATTAAGTGAATTTAACTCTATAGAAGATATTCTAAAATTCGCAGAGGGTGAATCACTTAATTCTGATTGTAGAGAAGGTCTAGTTTTTAAGTCTTCTCAACTAGTAGACGGTCAAGTTCTGTCTTTTAAAGTATTATCAAATAAATATTTAATTAATCAAAAATAAAAAAATGTCTAAAATCACAACAGAAAATTACCAAGAGTTTGCATTAAGAACTCTTAATAATAACTATAAAAGCATTGCAGAGAGGTTAGGTACTCAAGACAATGTTAATAAATTACATGCATTGCTTGGAATTATAACTGAAATACAGGAACTTGAAGATGCTATAAATAACAACGACTTACCAAATATAAAAGAAGAGATCGGTGATATATTTTGGTTTCTATCGTTGCTCGGTTATAGTGATAAAATAGAAAAACAAGGGGAATTTTTTAATTCTTATTTTGACTATTGGATGTCATATACACAAGACCTAGAATGGAAGGGTATAAGTCCAGAGCATTCAATCAAGCGTTTATACAGAATTGTTATTATACTTCTTGATAAATTTAAAAGCCAAATTATCTACAATAAATACGATGATAATGCTTTATGTTTGGGTGATATTGGTATTGTTGACAGTATTGCAGAACTTCAATATTTATTGAAATATTACAACTTTAATATAGAAGAAGTATTGCAAACAAACATTGACAAACTCAAAACCCGCTTTCCTGACAAATTTACGGAAGACAAGGCACAAAATAGAGACTTACAAAAAGAAAGGGGGGTGTTAGAAGGGTAGTGTTTATTTGTTTAGAAGGTGGTGATAATGTAGGTAAGACTACAATTGCAAAGGAGCTTGCAAGTGCTTTAACAGTAAGATATGAAAAGCCAGTTATTATAACAAGCGAGCCAGATCAAAAAACAAAGCAACAACTTACAAATCCTGAACTTACAGGATTACAAAAACTTTTATTGATTAATTTTAACAGAATACATCATTTAAATAATATTATCATACCCGCTATTAGAAGAGGCGAGATTGTAATATGTGATAGGTTTTTTTACTCTACATTATGTTATCAACCTGTTCTTGATGATGTATCACCTGACTTGGTTTACCTTTTACACAATATTTGTTGCAATGATATAATGCCCGATTACAACTTCCTTGTTGTGAGGCATAATCAAAAAGGAACGGAAGATTGTTTGGATAAACTTTATAGTCAACATAAAAGGGCAATAAATAATAGCTTTCAGAACCTTTCAGATCTAGGGTTTTTAACTAAAATCAATAACAACTACACAGTTGAAGAATCAATCTCACAGATAATGAAAAAAATCATTTTAACCTCTTGACTTTTTGCAAAAGTAAAACATAATATATACGAGCTTAGCTCAAATGTTTATTAACAAATCACAAATACAATGACAACAAAGAAAATAGAACTGTTTGAAGTTCAATCTAGTAGCTTTAATTATTATGAAATTGCAGACACAACAGAGATGAATTTACTATTAGCACAATTACACTTACCAGAGGGTGTAAAAGATAGGTTTGATAGTTATTTTAGTGATAGCAAGTTTGATGAATACACGGAGTCATTAAAAAAGCTAAATGAATTAATAGAAAATGAGACTTTTTATCCACTTCCTTTTTCTGACCCACAGGACATTCAAGAACATTATAGAATAATTGATATACTGTAATATGCACCCTATTACACAACAAGAAAGAGAGGACTTAAAAACTCTTTTTGAAGGTATTCAGAAAGCCTTTACAAAGGATTATATCAATGAAAATGAAGGTAGAAGGCAATACGATCCATTAAAGGTAAAGGAATACAGTAAGGTATTAACAATTAATAACTATGTTTTATTGTTTTCTTATGTTAAGAATGTTACTTCGCTTTGTGTTGCTGAGTTTTTTACACTTGAAGAGGTGTGTAAACTTATTGACAAGGATGGCTCACAAATCAAAGGACTTTATGATATTGTAAAAAATAAAGTTAAAATTAATACCATTGATGCAGAATTCAATCTACCTTCTAAATTCCTTTTATTTCAAAAGGATATAGATTTATCAAAGAAGCAGTTAAGTGATTTTGTCAGTAATCAAGTTAAGTTCTTAAAAAAGAGGGTCAATCTAATTGATGTTGCTTTTTTACCGATGCGAGGGGTAAACACATACGATTTAATAAAACCTGAAATTGAAAGGTTATTTGATGAGTCTCAATTTTATGGCTCAAAAAGTAATGAAGTTAAGAGTAAGGTAGTCAATACCTTGATAAGAGGATTGTCTTCTTATAGCTTGATGGATATCTCTATTGCAATCAAGAGGTTTGAAGATAAACATACAAAAGACAACAAGGAGGTCGTCTTTCCTGAGGCTTCAACCTTAAAATCCTTTTGTGATGTCGTTCAAAGTGAGTCAAGTTATCTTATTAAGAATTTGTTTTACATTTTAGATAGTCAATGAAAAATTACTTTACAAGCGAGTCGGTGTCCGTGGGTCACCCTGACAAAATATGCGATCAAATATCCGATCTACTACTAGACTATGTATTAAGCTGTGAGCCTGAAAGCAATTGTGCTTTTGAATGCTTTGCAACAAAGAATTTATTAGTTGTAGGTGGTGAGGTCACCGTTAAAAATAAAGATATATTAGATCACAAAATACTTGATGAGTTAATAAGAGAATATTTAAGATTAATTAAATGTGATTATAGTGGATTTCATTATCAACGAATTAAAATTCAATTTGTTTTTCATAAGCAATCACTTGATATAGCTCAAGGAGTCAATAGGAAAGATGGATTAATTGGTGCGGGAGATCAAGGCATTATGTTTGGTTATGCTAATAATGAAACAGAGCATTTTATGCCCTCTGCAATATACCACTCACATCAAATATTAAAAGATATATGGAATGATATAAAAGATGGTAAGATTGTAGGGTTAAAAGCAGATGCAAAATCACAAGTCACCTTAAACTATACAGAGCAAGGTATAGAGACGGAGGCAGTTGTTTTGTCAATACATCACGATAAAAATATACCACAAAAACAAATTAAGAGTATAGTTTTACCACATATACAAAAGAACCTACCTAATCAAAAACTTCCAGATGATAATAAGATTTTTATAAACCCCACAGGGTCATTTACAATTGGAGGCCCAGTCTCAGATGTAGGATTGACAGGTAGAAAAATTATTGTTGACACATACGGAGGCTATGCACCACACGGAGGAGGAGCCTTCAGCGGCAAAAGCTCTACAAAAGTTGACAGATCGGCGGCATATATGGCTCGCTATCTTGCAAAAAACATAGTTAATAATAGATTATCATCAGATTGTTTAATACAGTTATCATATGGCATTGGGTTGACCCAGCCATTGTCTGTAAATATAACAGGAGAAGGTATAACAGAGGAAAAAGAAAAATACTTGCAAGAGTATATTAAAAACAATATAGATTTAAGTCCACAGGGTATAATCAATAGATTTGATTTAAACAAACCTATATACCTTGATACTACAACCTTCGGTCACTTTGGGAATAGTGATTACCCTTGGGAGAAGTTGGATTTAATTTTTAATTAAAAACTCTATTGACATTTTTTAAAATCAACACACAATGTAAGTGTAATGAGAAATTAATACTTCACTATGCCCCTAGGAATAGAGGATAAAATACATAAAAACTTTGCAACCTTTCTTACTTACAATAAAAGAAATTTAGATTGTGTATGGTGGAGCTACGATGCAAGCGGAGAAAAAAGAAATAAACTTACTGCATCACTTTTAAAAAGCAAAGGGTTAAAGGCAGGTCGATCTGATTATAGCTTTTATTATAAAAGAGGGTCAATGTGCTATATATTATTTATAGAGTTTAAAAAGCCTGCAATGATAAAGCCAGACGGAACCAGAACAGTCAAAGGTAAACAAAGCCAAAATCAAATAGATTTTCAAAACTCTTTTAATAATTTAAGTAATGTGAATTATGAGTTATGTTATTCTATCACAGAGGCAGAACAAATATTAAGAAAGCATAGTATATTAAAATGATTACAAGCACATACGAATTTATCTTTGCAGGTATTTTTACAATTGGTTTTGGTTTATTTGGGTTATATATGTGGATATTACCATACAAAAATAGTAAATCAATTGATAAACACTTAAAAGAAGTAGAAGAAGATTATAAAAGAAGACAAGCTTATAACAAAGCTAATGGTTTACCACCTGCCTTCCCTCCACCTGATATAATTAAATCCGTGTAATATATCAAAGTGTATTAAAATGGTTGACAAGTGCCAAGAATGATACATAATAATAATGAGCAAGTTGCTCAAATAGTTTTACTAACAAATCATATTTAAAATGAACAAAACCAAAAAAACAAATAAATCGTCTTGCTTTCCTTGTTTTAAGTCAAAGAACAAAATTAAACCAATTGTTGAGTCTATTGAAAAAGCAATTAGCTTCATAGATGATGGTGATCGTTCTACTGAATTAAACTTACGCAATCACTCTAAAAGCGTGCAATCTCTAGAACAGGAGCTGAACAAAACTGCATTTCAAACAACCTTTGCTACCAATGGTGCATTTGACTCAAAAGTTGAAGGGGGTAGTTTAGGTGATGTTTCTATAACGAGCAATATTATTAAGCAAACAGTAGAAGGTATTAAGAAGGATAAAATGGTTACTAGCAATATAGTTCCAAATTATACCAAGCAGGATTATACAGAATATAAAACAAAAGAAAGGTTTTTCAGTGAACACTACAAAAATGTTTCGCAGCATCTTCCTGAATTCAAGGGAGTTGATTTTAATGTTTTCTGTGATATCTTAAAAAAGCATAACATTCAAGGTGAAAAAATACATTATGGGGTAATATACGATTTAGACTTATATAAAAAAGATAACCTAGAGGAGTGTGCTGTTAATGTGCTTAATATTAATCAATGTGAGAGAGGGTCTTTCATAGAGCGTAAGGGTGATATTGTTAAACCTTCACAGAGGGAAGTAGAATATAGCAAAAAGGAAAACGATGTAAAGTCGGTTAAATTCTAATATTATACAATATTTTAAAATGATTAAAAACTACAAAAGATTAAGAGCTATTAAAAAGAAAAAAGCCGATCCTATAAGCAAATCCGCGCAACAACTGATTGAAAGTCAAAGGAGGGAGGGTAAAGTGATTGCACTTCATATAGAGAAGCTGAGAGCAAATGCAAAACAGGGTGATATAAATAACTTAAAAGATTATAAAAAATATTTAAAAGAGCTACGGAAAAATAAAAAGTGTGTTATTATATCTATAAGAGAGGGTAAGATGGTTTTGAGTTATAATGACCTTAAGCAGACTAATATATCAGACTTAAACATTGAGAAGGTTAAACCAGTACGGTATTACCTTGATTTCATTGGTGTAGTTCGTCCTTACGGGAACGGGAACGATTATCAAAGTGACTTTGAGCTTGATAGTGCTTGTTTACAGTATAATTATATACTTAAACTTCCTAACTTAAATGTTAGATTTTACAAAGAGGAGAATGCTGAAAAGTTTTTAAGAATGTTTATAGATTTCATAACCGAGTAACCACACCCCGCTTTTCTTAATTGACGTAGCGGGGCATGGAACGTACTAAAACAAAACTTATCAAGTAAAATTCTCGGTAAAACTTGATAATTACACTGCACCTATTTCTAAGTTCAGCAATCCAATATTTCTATTGTTCTAAATCAAAATCCTTTAACAATTATTGACCGTTATTACCTACTATAGATAGTGTTTATTAATCTTCTTCTGTTAAAAAAATTAAGTTTCCATAATAGATAACAAACTCGCCTTGTTAACCTCCTTTAACATTTATATTATATTACGGTATAAGAATAAGTCAAGTAAAAAACGACAAAAAAGACAATAAGTATCTATATTGAAATGATAAGCGAAAAAATCAAGATTAGAATTCAAAATTACTTTAAGAAGTATAAGGAATCTAATAACAGAGTTAGTGTAACTGGTAAGAATGCAACAAGTCTATTAAACGATATATATGATAGTGGATTATTAGCATATGCTGAAATCACCAATAGAGATGTCAATAGAATGTTCTCTCAAATAGTTATACCTCATTATAAAGACAAATATAAACAATTCAAGAAAAAGAACTTATTACCTCAAGGGGTGTCAAGAGGTAGACAAATGAAATCTGTATTAACTAGTTCACAGTTCTTAGCAATGATATTATACGGAACTAATATAGAAAAGACAAAGGAAGGTCATTTTATATGTGAGTATTCAGCACAAGGTCTACATAATGCAGATCAGATTATACAAGGCACAAAGAATATATCAATAGGGGAGGCTTTTAAGATTATTACTATATGTAAATTATCACCCGAGATATTAATTGATGTGTTTTATACTGTTATACATAGGGGGCTTGTTAGTAATAAGATGCATAAGTTCATATACAAAGATTATGAAACCAGTTTAGAAGACATTGATTACAATGAGATTGTTCAATCTAAAGTAGGCATTTTAGAGGATAAACAGTCATTAATAGATGAGAGGTATTAAAAAACAACCAAAACGACACGCAAAGACTCACAAGACTTGATTTTTTTTTTTTTTGCTTTATAATTGTTTTGTAAACAAACTTGAAAACAAGTTTTCATATGTTTAAAGCAAAACAATTACCACAAGTTAAGTAATTTTTTCAATTTTAGTGCAGTATCAATTGTGAATCAGGACGATATTAATACCAACTCAAGAACAAAACTAGAGACCCCGCCTCAAGGACATATTAATTTTAAATTGACCATTTGTTATGTCTGTCATTTCACCGCTTTGATTATTTTGATTTGTTAATAAAGGTAAGAAAGCTATTGCTTTTAATGTAAGTATATAGTGGTTGCGGAACAAGTCAAGGGTTTATCTTGATATTGCTTGTTTAGTAGGTTGTTGTAATCCTATAGTTAAGTTCTGTGGTTGCATTGACTCTTTAACTTGATTTACAATATCCTTGTCAAGTTCAATGGTTAAATCTTGTTTTTGCAACTCCCTGTCTCCGTCCATTAAAGTTATTGTCTCAAAGTTCTTATATGCAGGTAATTTGTAAAACTCATTTACAACCTCATTGATTAGCTCTTGACTACAATTTCTAGTTTGTTCGCAACCGTCTTTGTTTACTATGTATGATATTGGTTTGTCTTGTGTTCTGTCTGATATGTAAAAGTTATCACCCGCTTTAAATACTTGAATATCTTTGTGGGTAGTATCTATGTCAATATGGTAAGTATTGTTTAATAACACTTTGTTTTGATCGTTAAGTTGGGTTTGTTGTGATCCTGTATAAGATCCTGTTTCAAAATTATAATAAAAATAATAATCTTGATTGTCTATATCTATTATATTATTAAGCTCTTCTTTTTTGCAAGTGAAAAACTCTATAAATTCATTATATGCTTTGTTAAACAACTCTTGATATTCTGCATCGGTTAAATTGTTAGAAGGGCTGTGTAACTGATTAAGAGACTCACATTCTTTAATTAGTGTCTTCTTGTTATAGAGTCTGTAGAATTCGCCCTCTGTTGTTGTATATAGATTAATTGAGTTAGTTAAGTCTGTGTTAAATGATAGTCTTGACATAGAAGTTATTAATAAATTATTATAAGTTTTGTTCTTATATTAATATTATAATGTATTTATTATTTCAGGTCAAGGGTTGTTTGTTTTTTTAACTATTACTTTCAATGTCTCCAATTATTGTTTTCTGCGTCTTCCACACGCTGGACAGCCATGACCTGTTAAGTGGTTGCTAGCAATTTGCTCAAAAGCCCCATGTTCTTTACATATTATTTTTACCTTACTTACATTGTTAGTATATTCAACTTGTGAGTAATCATATTTATCTCCGTGGACTTTTTGAGCTTTCTCCGTAAATGATTCAGTTGTTAGTTTTTTACGTCTTCCGCAAAAAGGACAGCCACCACCTTTTAAATGATTTGAAGAGATCATATTGAAGCTACCGTGTTCCTTGCATGTTATACTTACTTTCTTATTGAGATTAGCATACTTGGTTTGTGAGTAATCATATTTATCTCCGTGAACCTTTTTGGCTTTTTCTATGAATTGTTTAGTTGTCATACTGCCGTAGCTACAAAAACGACACTGCTGACCCCGTAGGTGAGCACTTGGCGTCTGCAAAAAAACTCCATGTTCCTTACATATTATTTTTACTTTTACATGTGGTTTTGTATACTCAGCTTGTGAATAATCATATTTATCTCCGTGAACCTTTTTGGCTTTTGTTATAAAGTTTTGCTGTTTTTTGTTAGTTTCCATTTTTCTTAAGTATTATTAATTTAAATTTTCTTTTAAGTCTGTTGAAATCTTATTTTGTATAAAAGATTGATACAGTATGCAAAGCGGGCAAAACGACCAATTATAACGAAAAAGAAGTAATAGTAAAACATATTAAGTATAATAAGTAAATTATAACAATCACTATTTTTTTGTACATGAGGTGTAAGAAAAACAAGCATCCAGCACAACAGAATAACAACTATAATATTATTGGTAAGTTGCCCTTCATAACGGACTAATCTGTTTTTTAATGTTTTTTGTTTCATGAGTCTATTCAGTACTTCATTGTTATTGCCAATGCTAATAACCCCCACCTTGTACATCATTATTATAATTAAAATGTAATAAGGTATATGAATAAAGCTTTGTTGCAGTATAACTTTTGCTAAATCCGTATTGTATTGATTTACGATAAACATCACTGCTGTAGCAAATAGATATGGTAAATATTTTTCCAATCGTCCTTCAAGTCTTTGCAGTAGACTTGATTTGTTAATCATATTGTAATACATATTAATATCTTATGGTTATTATTATATCCACCTTGTACGCAAGACTTAATTTGGGTAATCTCTTGACTCAGAAAATGTTCGTAATGTGTTGCTTGCTTAAAAGCTTCATTGTGATTTTGTAAGTCTTTCAATATATCTGTTTTGCCAGTTGGCTTAATTGCTATCACAATGCTTTTGTGCTTGTCTTTTACACTTAGTGCATCATATAGCTTGCCATTTAAGTAAACAGACTTTAAGTGTATATATATTACATTCTCTTTTAATATTTCAAAATGAGCTTTAACCTTGTCAGGGCTGTGATATGCTTTTGTATATTTGACAAAATACTCTTGACCGTCAAGGAATAGCGAGGCTATATTCCTTGGGGAGGAGTTATCAAAGATTTCGGTCTCTTTGTCTCTGTCGTAGCTAATAATAATTTCCTCTTGAGTTGTGGATATTATATTAGTTGGTTTGTTTGTGATGTCTATCATTTTTATTTTGATTTGTTAATATTGAATATCATAATATGATTACAACTTGAACTCATAGTCCATGCATCTGGCTTTGGCTCTGTAAATTTTGTTATTACTATGATTTGGTTACCATCCTTAAAGGTCAAGTCTCTTTGACAGTAAATATTTTTATAGCGTGTGTATTTATCGTACCAAGCCGTGAAATATTTTGGAACTTCTTGATTGTTTTTAATTCCGTCTTTGTAAAACTTGATAACATTTTCAAGGTTCTTTTGTGTAAACAATGAACGATGTAGGTATAGATCACTGCATTCGTAGTAAGGAGTGTTTATTAAGCTTTCTACACGTCTTACGCTAAACATGTAGCCTTCTTTGATTTGCTTTAATTCCTTTGCTCCACTGTGGCGGTCTGGTGTGTTTGACATTTTAGTTTTGATTTGTTAATAAAAATATGAAAGCTATTGCCTTCAATATAAGTATATTATAGCTCTAAAATAAGTCAAGGGGTTTCGGTTCTTTTTTTAGACTCAAAAACCCTTGACATTTTTAAGGTAAACAACATAATTAATACGAGGACGACCTCAATTCTACATAACAAATTATAACAAAATATAAAAACAACAATGACATTTCATATAAGATTTAGTGACTCAAGGGAATTAAAAGATGCACTAGCTCCGCATAATAGCTTTGCAAGTAAATTACACCTTGGAAGTTCACCGCTTACAAAGTTTACAACAAAAGGGCATAGTGTTATTTTGACCTCTTTTAGTCAAAAGGGTTCTTATATAGATAACTTTATTGCCGAAGTTGAATATTGCTTAATAGAGGGTGAGGGCGAGGCAGTAATACCTATTGATAAATTATTCAAGATAGCAACCAAACTTCCACAAGGCAAAGAAGTAGAGATGTGGACGGAGGTTGATGAAAATCTAGACTTAGAAGATGATAACTCTATAACGGGTGAGTTAAAAATTAAATGCGGAAAGGCAAGTTTTAAATTACCATTATTTAATAGTGATTTATATCAACCAATTAGCTTTAACGAGGAAAAGATAGTATGTCAGATTGACATCGTTTCAAATAAGTTGCTTGAATGCCTTAAGAAAGTAGGAAGGTTTGCCCCTACTAGTGTAAACTTTGCTACTTTTAATAGTTTTTACTTTAACTATGTGAATGAGGCTATTGATGTGGTTGCGACTAACGGTAAAAGTATTAATATTTGTGAGCTAATTGCAAGGGTTCGGACAAGCGATCCTGAAAACTCAAAAGCAATCGTTCCAACCGAGTCTATGAAAAAAGTAGAGACTGCATTGAGTAATTTACAATATGAAGGGGTGGTTGCTATACAAGTTACAGATAAACGGATTAAGTTTGTTGCGGGTGAATATTCATTTATCCTTAATCTTCTAAATGGAACTTACCCAGATTATAAATCTTTAACTCCAACAGAGTTTAATAATCACTTTAATGTAAATCCAATGGTTGTAAAAGATGTTGTTGAAAGAAGTGTAATATTTGATGAAGTAGAAGGGGTTCATGCGGTATTACTCAAAAAAACAGATGAGGGTTTATTACTTGCCAATCAAGCGATAAACAAACAAGGCTTTGAAGATACCTTAGATGTTGACCTAACTAATTGTGAAGATTTCAGCAGGAGCTACAATGCAAAGTATATCCTTGATACCTTAAGTGTTCAAAATGGAACTGATTGCAGAGTGGATATACTTAAGGATGGAGCTTTTTTTATTAAAAGCAGAACAAAGGAGGGTATGTTGATGCAGTGTATGGTTATGCCGTTAAGATGGAGTTAAACACGTGAAACCGTTGCAATCAAAGAACAGTATTTGTTTTAAAATGAGTAGTCTACCATATCAATACTTTGTAAATCTGATTCGCAAACAAACTTTACTCTCTGAAGAGTTTACAGGGCTTTGCAAACAAAAGGATGTAAGTCAAAAAGACATTGTATATAAATATCGTGAGTTTGAAGATGTTATATTGGAATTGTGCTTGCATTACTTATCTTGCAAAATAGATAAAGCTTTGTCCTATTATATTGTATCAAAGATAATTATTGCATTGGCAGAGAGTCAAGCATTTGATATACATTGCGTTCAGGATTTTGAGTGGCTAGAGAATGCTTATCGCAAAGCAAAGCAACAACATTACAAAAGCAAAAATCCTTTTAAATATATATTTGTTAAACTCTTACCTTGTAAGTTCTTAACAAGGTGGAAACTAAAGGTCAACCCACTGTTTAATAGTGAATAACTCTAAAATTTGACATTCAAATAATATATATTATTATGTGGTTGTATTAAATACAACTATATATAATATAATGACACAAGAAAAAGTTCAAAAAGAATATACCATAAATCTAAAAGGTGTTAGAGAGGAAGTTGAAAAGGTCTCTTATGTAAATCTTGAGACTCAAAAAGAAGAAGAACGATCGGAGTCTGTCGGTTATGTTGAAACCTACATCGCCGCTTTTGATAACAGAGACAAGCACAAGGAAATAATATTACCAACAGCTTTTAATAAATCAATCAAGGGTATTACTCAACTGTTTGCTTTATTTCAGCATAACTTACCATATGATATTGAGTCAATAGATAACATAGTTGGGGTTCATACTAATCTTGAAGTTGACGAATACGGTCTAAAGAGTCAAATGAAAATCTACCTTGACAACGATAAAAGAAAATACCTTTGGAAATTAATAAAAGATGGGGTTTTAAATAAGATGTCTATTGGTATGATAGTGGAGGAGGTTAGCTATGATGAATCACAAGACACGACTTATATTATTAAGGCAACACCAATTGAAGGTTCAGTTGTTTTGATACCCGCGAACGATAATGCAACAATTAACATTAAAAGCTTTGAAGTGAAAGAGAATTTTAATGAAGTTCCAAAAGAATTAGCAACAAAATTTGACAATCAAAATAAACAAGATAAAATGGAAGTAAATATTAACAATAATATAGAAAAAAATAATATGGAATTAAACACAGTTATAAAGTCATTTGAAGATTTAAAAACAATTGAAAAGTTTTTAAAAGAAAAACTGGATATTTCACAAACAGAGGCTAAAACTCTTATATCAAAAATTAAATTTTTTGGTGATATTGATTTAAAAAGCTTTGTAGAGGAAAAACTTGAAGAGTTTAAGGAGTCAATGGAAAATACATTTAATACAAAACTTGCCAAACTTGAAACAAAGGGAGGCGATCAAGATAACCAACCTACAGATGAACTTAAAGAGTCTGTGGAGGTTAAAAGTAATCAATGCGATGTTGATTACAATTCAATCTGTAAGTTTGCTCAAGAGCAACTGGCGGATATTTTTAAAATTAAATAATCAACACATCATAAATAAATATGTCACAAGCAGAAGCATCGCAAGTGCAAAAAGAGCTCAACCAAACATTAGGAGCAATTAAATCCTTTCAAGAGGAGCAAGCAAAAGAATTAAAAGACAGCAAAGAAGTCTCGGGTGAGCTGAATGCTAAATTTGAAAAAGCTACAAATGAATTAGTAGAATTACAAAAGAAGTATGCAACACTAGAGCAGAGACTTGAACTTGAAACTAAATCGCAAGACGATGACGGAGTAGAGGCTATTAGTGATTACAAAAACTTTGTAAGAAAAGGACTTGCTACTAACAACAAGGATGCTGGTTATACAGCAGAATACAAAGAAAAGCTTTCTTCGGCGGTAAGGGCAAGCTTGTCTAAAAAATATAAAGGCAAACTTCCACAAGCTGAAATAGAAGAAATGGCTAAAAAGTTTGTATCTACTGATATTGCAGGTCAAGGTGGTTTATTACTAGCTCCAGCTATCATTGAAGATATAGAAGAGGCAAGAGCTTTTAATGAAACTGGTCTTTTGTCTGTATCGGATCAAGAAACTGTAAGAGGTCAGCAAGCTATTATTACTTACTCTTACACTCGTCCTGAATCTTATCTTTCAATTGAAAGAGAGGAAGATTCTAATGAAAGTGAAATGAACTTTGCACAAATAGAGGCTCAAATGCAAAAAATTGTATCAAGAGTTCCTATTTCAAGAGAGGCTATGGACTCACCTTACAACTTTCAAAACAGAGTTGAGAACGCAATCTTAAGAGACTTTGGAGGTAAAAAAGGTTATCTTGCAGTTCACGGCTCTAAAAAAGTAAAAGGTCTTAACTCTTACGAACTAACAACTGGTGGTTTCGAAAGAGGTAAAGTTGGCTCTGTTGAATACACAGGTTCTACTTTTGGATATAAAGACTTACTCAAGCTAACAACTGGAGCATTGGCAAGTAAATACCAACTAAATGCAAAACTTCTTGTAAGTAGAGCATCACTTGTTGCTTTACAAACTATGGTTGACGATGCTAACCGCCCTGTATTTCAAATTGTATTAGCTCCAAACGGTCGTTCATTCCTATGGGAAGGTGTTGAGGTTGTAATAGACGACTTCCTTGGTATAAACAAGGATGAGTCAGCAATTGATTTATCTGCCTCTGGTGCAAGAGCGGTATACTACGGAGACTTCTCACAAGGTTATATCTCACTTAACAACCCACAAATTGGTATGGTTCCTGACAACACAAAGGTAGGAAAATACATAGTGCAGGCTTATACTTACACAGGGGGTCTTGTAAAAGATTACGATGCAATTAAATGTCTTGTTAAATCTTAATTGTAATTATTAATATTAATATATATAAAAAATAAAATGTCTATAGCAGTAGAAAAAATATCAGAGGCAAAAACACTTTTAGCTTCTGGAGTTGAGGCAATTAATGCAGATGCAGACTCTAACTCTTCAATCATACTTGATCTTGAAAATTATAATTTTGCAGAGTTTGCTTTAACTTGTTCAGCTTATACAGCAGGTGATGTAACTCCATTTATTACAATTGGAGATGAGTCAAATTTATCAGATGGAGTTAAGTTGACAGATGCTAGCTTTAATGTTGTTAATGAGCTAGGTAACAATAAACTAGGCTTTGCAAATGCTAAAGTATCTGGACTTAATGAGGTAAAAACTTTTGGTCTTATCCGTAATAAAAGATATGCAAGGGTAGGCTTTACAGGTGCAAACAGTGCTAATTTATCAGTTTTGGCAACTGTAAGAGTATCAGTAACAGATCAGCCTGCCTAGTATGTCAAAATACACAGCAACTCAAGATTTTGGTTTTTACACAAAGCAGAATGATTATTTTTGCTTTAAAAAGGGTGATGTAATACCTTTTGAGTCAAGAGATGATATAAATAGACTTCTTAACAAAGGATTGGCAAGGGAAGTAGAAGAGCAACCTATTAAGAAAGCTGAATATTCAAATGCCATACCTTCAAAAGAAGTATCACCCGCACCAAAAAAAAGATATAAAAAGAAAGCAGATTAATTAGTTTATGAGTAATACATATTGTTATGAGGTTGATAATTTTATAAGATCGGATAACACTGTATTACTTGCAAACGACTCAACAAACCCCGTCCCATTGGAAGAGGTTAAAAGTTTTCTAAAAATATATAATGACGATCAGGATGTATATTTAGAAAGTTTGCAAAAACTAGCAATTCAAACAATACAAGACTTTACGGGCATTGATATAACTATCAAGACATATAAGAGCTTTTTAGATGGTTTTCCTTGCAACAACTCATACAAGACTATAACTTACTGCTCAAGCTATAACAAGCAAGCATATGGCTTGCAAATACCAATGACACCATATGTCAATAATACACTAATTGTTAAATATATAGACATAGAAGGTATAGAGCAAACTGCAGACTTGAACGACTGGAATATTAAGAGATACGATGTCCGTTCAAAAAAGTATTCTTATGCAATACCAAAAGTAGATGAGGCAACGGGTTTGCCAAAATACCCTGCTACATTACAACAGCCCGATGCCGTTACACTTGAATATCAAGCTGGAATTACAAGCGACGGAGCTAACTTACCTATTGATATAAAACAAGCTATACTATGCCAAATGAACTGGTTAAGAGAAAAATACGGTGATGAGTGTGGTGATTGTGTAGATGGTTCAATATCTTTTATGGTTCAGCCTCTTATGCGGGCTTTTATAATAAATCCTAGTTATTCTTATAGTCGGGTAGGTTGAGTTCTTGATGTATTCTTTTATTTGATATATCCACACAGTCTTGATTAGAATCACAACCTAAAAACTTTCTATTTGTAATTATACTTGCAATTGCAGTTGAGCCACTACCAGCAAACGGATCTAGTACAGTATCGCCCACATTACTTGATAACTGTATTAGTATTTTTAATAACTCTACATTTTTTTGATTAGGATGTAGATTTTTTTTAGTGTTTGCCTTACTGTTTGCAAATACAAAATCCCAAAAATTAGGGTATGAATATGTATAAGGCTTCGGCTTTGTATTTCTTTTGTCTTTTAACCAAGCCTCACTCGTCTTGATAAAGTCTACTTCATTAAGTTTTTTTGATTTACCTTTTGACAAAAATAAAATGTGTTCTGTCCTGTAATAGAAGTTATTTTTTAAATACTGTCCATTGCAATAAGAAGGTAAATTGATTATGTTTTGAAATATAAAGTCACTGTCTTCAATTGCATTTAACCATAACCGCAAGCTTTTCGTTCCTGTAAATATATAGCAATGTGAGTTATCTTTTAATACATTATACATTGAGTTTAACCACAGAGGGGCTTGTTGTGTAATATAATCTTGTGAGTCGTTATATATGTCTGTTTTAAAATTTACCCCATACGGGGGATCGGTGACTATCAAATTCACAGACTCTTTTTCTAGTGAGCTTGTGAATTTAATGCAGTCTTGATGTATAACTTGATTATATGGTGGCTTAAATTCCATTGCCTGCTAAAATTTTATCAAAAGAGTTGACTATATGCTTTGCATCTGCAAGGGTATATCTGTGCGGTTCTTTAATGAAGATTTTGTAAACTAAATCGTGCTTTGTATATAAGTTCATTGTTATCTTCCATAGTCCCATTTGTTGTAAAACATATTTTATCTGTTCTCTAGACAGGTTATCAAAATAATTCTTAATTAATTCAAGTTTTAAAGTGCGTTCTGTTTTAATCATATTCCACCAAAACCTCTTCCCCGTCTTTTAGTTCTTTTTCTAAGTCTATTAAAAATCTTACAAAGTCGTTAGCATATTCTGTAATATCGTGCTCTAGTTCTTGATTATAATCACCTGAACCACTCTCCTGACAAATAGACCAGTCACCATATTCTGTATAAGTCCATTTATATGGTTCAATTTGATTAATAATATTTGTAATGTCTTCTTTATTTGTTTTAAAGCCGTCTTTTGTAAAATCGCAGTCAATGTTTTCTTCAAACACTTTTTTAAAAGATACCATAACCTCTTCTTGATTTTTTTCGTCAATCATCCCGCTAAAACCGTCAAAGTGAAAATAATCTGTTTTAATTGTCATTGTAATTTGTAATTTGTTAATAAAAGTTATGAAACCTACTGGCTTCAATATAAGTATAAATAACTTTTAGAATAAGTCAAGGGGTATTTTGCTTTTTTTAGTTTTTTTGTTATAATTAAGAAAACTATTCACATACTATGGCTTGCAAAAGAATAAAAAGAGACACATTTAAAGCTTGCTTAAGAGATATGGTAAGGCTGGATTTTATAGAAAGAAAAAATTACAATGGACTGGGTAAGCCTCGGGTGATTGAAGAGGTTGTTAAGTCCGTTGGAGGCGTTCCTAAAACAGTAAGTAGAATTGGATTGTCTCAAATAAATGGCGTTGCTACAAACTCACGGATTGACACTGTCTTTTATGTCAAGTATGGTGATTTATTAAATATAGATCAAGCAAAGGTTAAATATGTAAAGTATAACAACTTTATATATGCAATTGAAAGCTATGAAAACAAAGACTTAAAAAATGAGTGGTGGACTGTCTATGCAAGATCAAGAGGTGATGATAGCAAGGAGGCAAGCAAGATTTAGCTTTTTATGAATACCATTAAATTTAAAACATCCGCACAAACAAAGCAAGTATTAAAAGACTTATCAAGGCAACCACATCAAGTAAAAACTGCATTAAAAAAAGCAGGTTATGATTTTGGTATGTTAGTCACTAAAGATGTAAGAAATGACATGACCTACGGAGTAAAAACGGGTCGTAGGTATTTAATAAACATTGGGAGAGGTGGAAGGCAATTAAAGAGGGCGAGGTGGCATCGTGCATCGGCAACGGGTGAGTCTCCAGCGGTTATAACGGGCAATTTAAGAGCCTCTGTAGATTTTAGAGTAAAAGGTTATCGTAGACTTGAAATAGGGGCGGGTAATAGCAAGGTAAACTATGCAGAACAGCTTGAAGTTGAAATGCGGAGGTTTTATTTAAAAAATGGTATTAAAAGAAATATGAAGGCAGGTCAAAGCCTCATTGCTAAAAGATTAAGTAGTGTTCTTAAGTGAGTCAAGACATTTAAGAAAATCTTCTCTGCCTTTTTTGCAACTGTAATCTGCTACAAAATTAAGGAAAACCTCTCTTTGCTTTTGTGTTAGTCTTGGGGGGATGTGCTTCAATATCTTTTTAAGTAAAATTTTTTCAAAGCCTGCAAGTGTTTTAAAGCTAGTCCTAGTTTTAGGGTAGTATCCTTTTGCTTTTGTCAGCGAGTTTAAAAGGTTTTCTGTGTAATACAATATACTTTCAAAATTTCTATACTTTTTATTCTTGCAATAATTCATTAAGTAGCAATATCTTAAAAGAGACATTCTTCTCTCTGACCTGTTGTATCTCATACTAGTTTTAAGTCTGTTATTTTTGCTTATGATTTGTTAGTAAAAGTTTCAACCCTTGGTTAATATAAGTATATAATACTTGTGAGATAAGTCAAGCATTATTTTACTTTTTTAAATTTTTTGTTATAATTAAAAAAAATACTTATATACCATGACCTTTAGGATAACAGATCTAGCAACTTACTTATCTAATAATGTAAACAACTACATACCAGACTTAGAAGATGGTAGTTTATCAATAGACACGATAACAAAAGCAGGCAATACTGCAACCATTACATTGACAAGCCCTACTGATTTAAGTCAAATTATTGCAGATGGTGACGCATTTAAAATAAGGGGTGTTCGTGGAGTTCATAATATTGAAAGCATAGAATATATAGACGATAATAGTGATTATAACTTTAAAATTACAACCACGACCCCATATGTAAAAAACTTCAATGACAAAATCATAATTCAAGATTGTGATTATGCACTACTTAACAATGAATTTGAAATAATAGATATATACGATTCAAAAAGCATTTATATTAATGTTGCTGGGAGCGAGGACACGGTAATAACCACTCTAGGTAAATTACAAGAGCCTTTTATTGCAAGCAATACATATGGTTATAACTTATTTACAACTCTAACAAAAATTGACAACTCTACTTATACCTACCAAGTAAATGAAAACCTACCAGATGAGACCACGGGTGATATGCACATTGCTTTTTCTGTCAATGTTAAGGCAACCGCTGATTTAAGTCGTGCAGATGTGGATTTTAGAGGTGAGACTAGCAATCCATTTACTTTATATGTAGTAAACCAAGGCATTGAATACAATCTAACGGGTAGTGGTGGTAATTCTTTTTCAATTGGTGATACAGACTATGCTAACACGGACAATAAAGTCTTTGGAAGTTATGCAATTGCTAATGTTGGTATATATGCATTTATAACAACATCACAAGACTCACTAGGAGCGGAAACAATAGATAAGTGTTATAATGAATACAGATCCGCTTTAAACAAGTGCTTGTTATCAGAGGGTTATACAATGACATCCTGCGGGACATCACCCGATTATGCAGAAAATGGAGCTTATTTAACCTTTGACTATCAATTTCAAAAGACATTTCAATTTGATAAAAATGAGTATGTTGACAATGGAAGTCAAGTACCGCTATCAAGAATTAATAATACAATTAATAAGGATGAGGCTGGGTATAGTCAAGTGATTAATTATTAGTATTGCATTTTAGGGGTTGTTTTGCAATGAAAAAGTCAATTAAGGCTGTTTGTATTGCAAATGTGTTATACTAGCTATTAAAAAACCTCTTAACATCTTTAATAGCTATATCAAGCCGTGGATGGTCTTTAAAGTGAAATTCTATTATTTTAAGAATGTTATCTTGAACTGGGTCAGGAGCTTTGTCAAGTATTGCCATAGAAGGAGGGGAGGGTTTAGCTTTTACTTCTTTTATCACATCCCTTTTAACAGCCTCCTTAACCCTTTCTTGTTCTTGTTTTTTCTTGTCTATTAAAGTTTGTAGTTTTTGATTGTATACATGTTTATCTTCTAATACAAAGCTTTTAATGTCCTCTTCTGTGAGTTTAATAATTAGATTGTTTTCTTGTGATATATTTTTTAAATACTTAATTCTATCATAACATATCTTTTGAGTCTCAAGGGAATTAAAAAACCTTTCCTTGATCTCTTGTTTTATTTTATATTTGATGTCATCCGTTGGTTCAAGATTACTCACTTTTAACAAGTCTTCAATGTCAACGATTAAGTAGTTTTCTCCTATTGAAAATTTACTTTTTAAGTCTTCAATATAGTTATCTATTAAGTCTTGTAGTAATTGCAATTTAATCTCTTCAAAATGCTTGTTCTGGGACTTAATATTACTTTGGACTTCCTTGCAAGAGTCTATTAAACTTTTTGCTTGATTTTCAACAAACTTAATTTGCTCTTTGTATGGTGCAAGGCAATCCCTTCTTTTTGTTTCAATAGATTTAACCATCTTGTTGAGTTCGGTGACGCATTGCTTGCCTTCTTTGTAGGTCTCGTAAGTAACCACGATGTTCTTATAATTTTCAAGGTATTTTTCAAGTTCTTGCTTCAGTATGTCAAAATTACTTGATAATTGTAATTGCCCGCCTTCAATTGAGACCTGATCTATTAGTGTTGTTATGTTAGTCATTTTAGTTTTGACTTGTTAATGTTATTAATCTTATTAATATTCATACTACTGTCAACCTCGTTACCAAAGGCATCCCAGTAGTTATTTATTACTACGGTGTTTCTCATAGTAAATTTGTTTTGCCACTTCCCACATTTTGTAATCTTTAACCACCCATTCTCTTGTTGTATAAGTACAACCTTTCCACTCATCTTCAATTGCCTCTTCTACCTGCTTTCTTGCATCTGCTTCGCTAGTAGCATTAACAAAGTATACACAGCCGTAATTGGCTCTTTTAGTGCAAACTTCCACTTCTATTTTGTAGTTTGAGTCTGGCTTTGCTCCAAATTTGTTTATCATTTTAATTTTGATTGATTAATAAAATATATGAAGCTCATTGGCTTCAATATAAGTATAAACCGACTACAAAAAATGTCAAGGGTTTTTAAAACTATTATTAAAATTTGACAATCAAACAATATAAAGTAAAATAGAATTGTTATTAATAATTATATATTGAAATGTTAAAATATTTCTTAAAAGTAAAGGTCAACACAGACTTTAAATGGATATTACAAAATAAACAACTACGAAAAGATGAGGTTGTTATTATTGAATGTGACTCTGGCAAAAAACCATTGGAAAGGTTTTGGAGGGAAAGAGTAAAAGATATACCTCTTGACAATGCAATTGAAATATTAGAGTTTTTTAATTCTAACGACTCATTAAATGAAGTTAAAAAAAAAGTTAAATCAACAAGTAAAAAATAAATATGGAAAGACCACTAATTACAACTACATTTTCAGCCTCACCAGGATCAGCGAGTGTTGGTGAAAGAAAATTATTATTTGTAGGGCAACAACTATCCACTGGAACGGCAACAGCGGGTGAGCTAACAGAAAATATTGTAAGCAGAAAGCAAGCAAAGGAACTCTTTGGAGCAAAGTCAATGTTATATCAAGGTATTAGAAAATATTTTGACTTAATAGACTTTACGGGCACTATAGAAAAACCTTCTCTTAATGTTATACCATTGGCGGATGATGGCTCTGCAACAAAGGCAAGTAGTGCGTTAATATTTACAGGTACAGCAACAGAGGTGGCAGATTATACCATATCTATAAATCAATACACTTATACAGTATCTGTTGCACTAGGGGACGACCCTGAGCAGATAATGGGTAAATTCAAAGCTTTACTTGATGCGGATTTGGAAGTGCCAGTAACTTACACGGTTTCAACAACAACTACAACAGATGACACAATTACATTTGAATCAGCAAATGGTGGAAGTGTTGGTAATTCAACTCAGTTAAAAATTGATGGCTCTGTTGCGGGTATTACCTATACAATAGGGGGAGCGTCCGTGAGTAAAGCATTTTTTACAGGTGGAGCAACTAACCCATCATTAACAAGTTTATTTGATGCAATAGAAGGTAAAAGATTTACAAGTTTTATATATCCTAACGAGTATACAAATACAGACTTACTTACTCTTCTAAGGTTAAGAGCAAAATATAATAACAAAGTGCTTGAAGGGTACGCAGTAATTACAAAGGATGACACATATGCTAATATACAAGGTACTAATAACTTTAGCAACGAGCATCTTGTTTATACAACTTTCAAAAAGGGCTCAAGGCAGGCAACTTCTTACGAGGTTTCAAGTCAATTGGCAAGTTTACTTGAACTATACTTAACAGAGGGTGCTATTGTTTCTAACCTTGCTTTTTCCGTTGTTACAAGTGGTGGCATTCAAAACGCAGTCGTGCCTTACCATAACTCAATACTTCCAACAATTGATGTTGAAGTGGATGGATTTACACAAGAAGAAAACCAACAACTAGGAAGTGAGGCGTTTACTTTAATAGTAAATAATAATAATAATACTTACCCGCAACTTGATATTGTTTACACAACAAGAACAGAAAACTTAAACGGTAACCCTGACTCATCACTGCTTGAATTCAATGATAGAATGGGTATGTATGTCTGTGGTGAGTATATATTTAATAATTTAAAAGCAGATCGTGACTTGTCAAAAGCAACTTTAACAAGTGGCTCAATTGTAAATAAAACACAGATAAACAAGGAGGCGATTCTTGCAAAGTATAACACTTATCTTGAGTTCCTATCAAATACGGCTGGAATAATTGATAACGGCAGATTGAAAGAGCTAAAAGGCCTTGTTGCTGCGAATACAGAATTGAACTTTGAGGAACGCTCAATATCAAGTGAAATTAGTGTAATACTAGTAGGGCAGTTAAGAAAAATAGCTTTAAACATAGTAAAGAGACCGAATGCTTAAGAAAAGAACGGTTGCTATTGCCTTTACTGCACTATTTATCCTTGCGGGGTATAGTGCAAAAAGGGATTGTCCTAAGAGGGAGGTGGTTGGGGATTTTATTATTCAAACAGATCGCAACTGCGTGCCAATTAGTATAGAAGAAATTAAAAAATAAGTAATATCAATAGATAAAAAATAATATGTCAAATATAAATTTAAGTCAACAAGGTATCATCTTGACAAGATCAAATGGCGACTCAATAGCAATAAATGATCTAATACCCGACTCAATCAATGTTACGAGAGGTGGGGCAAAGGGAGCTATGATAACAACGGCAGGGGCTCCAATGTCAACGCTTGATTACAGTGAGAATTTTGCAACAATAACCTTTACAATACCGTCATCAACTCTTGAAAGTGAGACAGTTTCTTTTGTAAATGAAATGTATAACGAGTTTTTAGCTGGCAATAAAGGAACTTTAAGAGTTCTGGGGACGACTCTTGAATTTGATGGTATATTTCCTGAGAAAATACTAGATATAACAACGGGTAATCAAACAATAGACTTGACTTTTTACGGCAATCCTAATACGACTGCCTAAATATAGTCTTCCATTCTATCAAAAAGATTGCCTTCAACTTTGTGATAATTGGGTAGTAGGGCAAAATATTCTTTGTTATCCTCATCTCTGACTTCTCCAAAAACTTCTTCATAATCAGCTTTTATAACAGACAAAGCCCAAGCAACTTTTTTATTGTGTTGTACTAGGTTTTCTGCTTTTACCTCGTGATTAATTGTAATCGCACTTCCAATTACAATTAGAAAGCACAAAAAGAATAAATGAAAGCCCCTAAATGTATAAGCTCCAATCTGCTTTTTGTAAAGCATTATCTTGTGGTAAGATAGTGGGATCATTGCAATGCCAAAAACAATTGCTATAATTTGTAGTGTTGTCATTTTAATTTGTGATTAGTTAATAATAGAAAAGTTATAAACTTTAAGTTTGTTGTTTACAAATTTGTAAGTAAATTCATAACCTGCATCAAGTAATTTTGTTATAGCCTCTTGTGGTTTGTTTGTATTGATTATGAAGTCTGATAGCTCGCTTGAAACCGTTGTATCAAGTTTTAAAGTTCTTTCAATGTAAGAAGCGTTGTCAACTTGCTGAGCCGTTGTTAAGTGAGTTCTGTAAAACATTTTGTTTGTGATTTGTTGATAAAAAAGTAAGGCTTCGTTGCCTTCAATATAAGTATATAGTGATTGTGGAATAAGTCAAGGGGTTTTTGTCTTTTTTTTATTCATTTTAAATCTATCTATATCGTTTAATAGCATATCGTGAACCTCATCGTCCATGTAGTCTGTTCTTGCTCCCCCAAACTCTTTTAAAAACTCTTCAGCCTCTTGCTCTGTTAAATCGCTTTCTTGCATGATAGTGTCTATATCGTAGAATTGTCCTACTAGGTAGGTATTCCTGCGGGTGAGCTCAAGCCAAAGCTCCCAGTCCTCTGCATCTTTTAGTAGTTTATCGTTTTTTGGCTCTTCTATTATTACACTACTTACATTCAATGCCTGCATTAGCTCTAGTAGTCTAGCTATACTTCTATAATATATATCGTCCTCAGGTTCAGCACTTATTCTTAACTCTTCTAGTGCATCACTGTCAATCGTATCTATACTAAATATATAATACAGTAAATTTCCACAGGCATCGTTTACTGTGTAATAATACTCATTCTGTATTAAAAAGCTTTCCATCTTTTCAATACCCTTCGCATCGTAATTAGAAGGAAGAAATTCTTTAATAGTTTTCATTGTTTTATATTATGATTTATCAAAAATTAAAAGCATTGTTGCATCATTCAAGTCTAATGCTTTTATGATTTTTTGTATTTCAATAGCAACTTGATAATTATGCTCGGTATTGTGTATTATAGTCTCTACAAACTCTTCAAGCTCATCAATATCAAACATTACTTTACCATCTTCTGCATCATTGAAATATACCCATTCTTTAAAAAGGTCAACATTGATATCATCCCAAACATCTTGAATTTGTATATCACTCATACATTTAATAACCTTAATATCCTCTGGGTGGTCAATATAGTGTTGTGTTTTTTTTAGCATTTTGTTATTTATTTTGTTAATAATTTGAAATTAAAAGGTAATCGGTGCTGTGTGTATTACTCATCCTTTCCACAATCTTCATAAGTAAAGTGTATTTACCGCCAAACTCTATTTCCATTTTTGCCAATTGTGAGAGTTCTATTGTGTCTATGCTAAATATATATAATAATATATTACCGCAAGAGTCTCGCATCGTATAGTAATAATCATTTTCTATTAAAAAAGTCTCTATCTCCTTGACCATCTCCTGATCCCAATCTGATAAAAAACTTTCTATTTTTTGTATTTTTTGTGTAGTTTCTGACATTTTATTTTTTTATTTTGTTAATATTGTTATTAAATACCTATTTTTATTTTATCGTTATTGAGGGCTTTTCTTACCCTCTCTTCCGCCCCCTCACCACATTTAAATATTCCAACTTTTTTTAATTTAGGTAGTAGCTTTAAAGGTGTATAGTCTAGATCGGGCATGTGATATAGTAGTATTGTTTCTAGGTTCGCCATCACTTCAATACCATCAAGACTCTTTAGTGTATTAGAATAAAGGGTAGAAAAATTAAAAAAATTTATACCTTTCACATACTCATCTAAACAAGCAGGTGTTCTTTTGCAAAGAACTCTATCATTTAAGTTTCTCTGGTGAGATATATTTAAAATTTCTTTTATTGTAATCATTTTATTTTTGATTTGTTAATAATTTTTATTCCCTAACAAGGATTAATCTATATATTCTATATTATATCCAGTTAGTTCGAACCACTCGCCACCCTCTACTTGATATTTGTAAACTTTTTTATTTTCAGCATAAGAGTTTATAACCTTTTTACCTTCAAGGACATTTTTACCTTTGACCCAAAGTGAGTAATACTTCTCACCTTTTTCTCTAGTTTTTACCACACCTCTTTTATAAGTATAGCATGTTTCATATTTACTTGTCATTTTAGTTTTGATTTGTTAATAAAAGTGTTTGAGCTAAGCTCAGTAAAAGTTTGAAACCTATTGGCTTCAATATAAGTATAAATGACTTTTAGAGTAAGTCAATGGTTAAAGTGTGATTAATTGACTTATTTTTTTCACTTTAATTTGATTGAGTTCACCCGTTGCCATTATTTCGGCAAAAATCTTTTGACCCTTTGGGGTTACCAATCCCTGCATGTGCTTTGTCTTGTTTGTTGTGTTTTCTGTAATCTTAACTTCAAAAAGTCCATTGTCAATATATTTTTGATATGGTAGGTTTTTCTTGTCTTTTGATTTGATATAATCACTTTCCCTTAACCACTCAATAAACTTATTTGGCTTTACCCCTAACAAAGTTCCCGTCTTTTGATAACCAAGGCTTTTTTCAATACTCACCCGTTCAAGTAGTGTTGTTTTTTCCTCTTGACTCTTAATTAATTTTTGTGTGAGTTCTTGATTAAGCTGTTCTTTTTCTTTTAACTCTTGACCTGCTTTTAATAACAGATCGGCAACTGTTAATTCAAGTGGTTTTTGTTGCTCTATATATTGCCTTTCCACTTCAATGAAATATTCCCTTACCTACTTGCCCTTTACCGTCCTTTGCATCATTGCAATGTTTTTTGCCGTGTCAATTGTTAGAAAATACTCAATACCAATTTGACCTGTTTTTGAAAGCTCTACTTTTTGGGTGACCTTAATATAGTCTTGATCTTCTATAAAACCCTGAAGAAATCTTTTTATCCAAGCAGAAAAGTCTTTCTTTGATTTTAAATTTTTATGTAATTCCCTTGCACTTACGGTATTTTTAATATCACCAACAAAGTTATTACTCTTAATATTAAAAAGTTGTATATTTTTTTTCATAATCTTGTTTATATATTAATTATTTATTTAATAATTTTTTAATTACATAGCCTAATAATGCCTTAACTACATAACCACAATTCCACAACATACCATCCTCTTGTCTTACTCTGACAAACTCACAACTAATTTCATTTATTATGTCCTGCTCTCTTTTAACATCTTCCTCTTGTTGGTTTTTATGATGCCCTTCGTCATATTCAATAGCTATATTTAAGTCTTTTATATAGTAATCTATATTGTAATTTAATACTTTATGTTGTCTTTGACCTTTAATATCAAGAGGTTCTAATATTTTTTCTAGTGTATCAAAGAATTCTATTTCTGCTCTAGTATTTAATATTGTATAATCGTCTAGTGCTTGTAAAAGCTGTCTTTTTAATTCAATGGGTGCATATGTTTTTTGAATGCAACTAATGGCAACTGGAATGGTTAAAAAGTATTCTTTTAAAGTTGCATTATTTCCCTTCCTTTTTTTATGAAGCCTAATATAGTCTTGATTTTCTGTAAAGTCTTCAAGATATTTCTTAACCCAAGTGGAATAATCTTGTTTACTCTCCAAGCTTTTGTGAAGTTCCCTTGCGTTTACAGTCTGCTTGACATTGTTGTTAAATTGTTTAGACTCTAATTGAATTAGTTTATCCATTTTCTTACTTTTAAATTAATTATTATTTTGGTGGGGAAGTTGCTATTTCTAGCAATTGAACCACGGGATAACATACAAACCCCAAACCTCCCCAAAAAGAAAATGTTTTTTTGAATGGAAAATATTCATTAAGATGTCATATGTTATTAATCCGTGGAGGCTCAATTCCACCGTAGGTTCTACCTACAAATTAATAATATAACAAAATTGATAATTGTCAATAGCTCTACTCTTCAATATATGATATTATATAACTGGAAAAAGTCAAGCTAAAATATCGTAATATTTACCAATAAGTCAAGGGTTTTGGATCGTTTTTTTGGTTTTTTTAGCATCTTATTTTTTAATTGATTAGTTTTTACATACAACAACATCACCTCTTATAGTAAAACCCATCAAACCCTCAGGGTCTGCAAAGTATAAAGTCATTATACCGCTATCTTTGGGGTGTTGCCAATAAATACTATTATAGCTTTCTATCATTTTAGAAAATGCCTGTGTAAGTTTATTAATAGCGTCTATATTTAATAAAACCTGCTTATCCATTGATTGGTTTTCCCTGCATAATCTAGTTTGAACACTTTTGTAATCTGGTAGTTTTACATTGCATTTTGGTATTGTATCAAGCTTGTAGTTGTCTTTAATCTGTTTAACAACGGAATCAATATGTGCTTTAGGTATTGCATGACTTCCAACTTCTATATTTTGAAAATATTGCAACATGTCCTCACATGTAATCTCAGCGTTTAATAAAGCCTTACCGATGGTTGAAAAAATAGAAACTCTGTCCTCTTCTTTGACTATGTTGATATAGTTGAACGGATCGCCTTCTTCTGGTCTAGTGATTTTTTTAAATTGCTGAAATATTGCAATTAGTCTTTTGTGTTTTGCTTTTGACATATTATTTATGATTTGTTAATAAAAAAAGAAGTAAAGAAGTAGCAACTGCTAACTTCATATATATATTATAGCAACTACAAAATAAGTCAAGGGTTTTGGGTCGTTTTTTTGGTTTTTTTCGGTCTTTTTTAATAATACATATATTACAAAAAATACCTTTTTAAATATTAAAGGGTTTATTTATTTTAAATTTTGTTTAATATATTAAGGGGTGGTGCGTGGTTTAAAAAAAATAAACCACGTTATTATTATCACTTTTTTCCCTTGACAAATTTCATTTTTAATACAAAATATAGTGTTAGCAAAACTAACCATATTTAATTAAATTCAATGAAAAATAAACAGGATTCACACTCTCAAGGCTCAGAGGAAATGATATTAGGAGGGTTGTTATACGATAACTCAAATATTGACTTTATAGATAGTGATTTACAGGAAAGACACTTTTACTTCCCTTTGCATCAGGAGTTTTTTAAGTTTATAACAACAAAAATTAAACAAGGTGATGTCTGTCAAGTTACAGACTTGATATTATTTTTACAAAGTAATTTTGAAAAATTAAAAGTTCATTTTGGCAGGGTAATATTGGAAAATGATATTACTAAAGAGGTTAAACTTGCTTGTGTCAATCTGTTAAACTCGTATACATATAGCACGATAAACTTAAAAGAGCAAAGTAAAACAATAATTGATTGCTATATAAGAAGAGAATTTGATATTGTATTACAAAACAAGCAAAAAGAATTAGCAAAAGACTATACAAAAGATGCGGGTGAAATAATATCCGCACTTGAAAACGATATTACAAAAATTACTACAATGCAAAGTGATGAGGACGGCTTAAAAGACATTGCAGGTATAACAGAAAACACATTACTTGAAATAGAGAAGTTATTAGAAAGAAAGGAGGGCGAGTTGGTAGGATTGTCAACAGGATTAGAAGAAATTGACAAACTTACTTGTGGATTGCAAGCACCTGATTTAATAATAGTGGCTGGCAGAGCGTCTATGGGTAAGACATCAATTTGTATGAATATAGCTGCCAATGTTGCAAAAACTCTTACACAAGATCAATCCGTTGCTATATTTTCCCTTGAAATGTCAAGCGAGCAGTTAGTTAAAAGAATGATTGCTTGCGAGACTGGGGTATCGTTGTCCAATAGTGCAACAACAAACAAAACAGATGCAGAAAAAGAGTATATTAAGAATGCGGTAGCAGGCGGGGTGGATGTTATGCGAGAGTTACCTATTAATATTGATGACACGGCAAGGATACCACTCAATGCATTAAAAAAAAGATGTATGAAGTTAGCAAGAAAAAAAGACTTAAAATTAATTGTTATTGATTATTTGCAATTAATCACAACAGAAAGCAAAGGTTTTGGCAACAGAGTTCAAGAGGTTTCATTGATAACCGCAGAACTCAAGGGGCTGGCAAAGAAGTTAAATGTTCCTATAATTGCATTATCACAACTATCAAGGCAACTGGAAAACAGAGAGGATAAGACGCCTCAGTTATCGGATTTAAGAGAATCTGGAAGTATAGAGCAGGATGCGGATATAGTTGCCTTTGTGTATAGAGAAGAGTATTACCTTGAAAGAGTTATCAAGGGGGCGGATGTCCCTAGTGATGAAAGCTCATTAGAATTTCAAAGGTGGTTAGAAGAGAATGAAGGTAAAAACCAACAAGTATGGGATAGATATCACAAGTCAAAAGGGAAGGGAAGGATAATATTTGCAAAGCATAGAAATGGATCGGTTGGAGCTATTGATTTAAAATTTGACAACAATACAACGAAGTTTAGTGATTTGGATGATTGAATACAAATTACTAAAAAATAAAAAGCCTTCTTATTACTTTATTCCTTTTAATCACGACCTTGAAGAAGAGTATAGAAAAGGTTTTGGGGTGCAGGAGATTTTTGAGCATTACAATAGTGGCATACAAACAAAAAATGATGCGTTTACTATTAAAAAATCTAAACAAGATCTTGAAGAGATAATAAATGATTTTCAAAGCAAGTCTTTATCTTACATTAAAAACAAATATCAGGTGCTTGAAAACGTTTGGACTTTGAGTAATGCTTTAAAAAGTCTTGATAGTCATAATTTTGATAAAAATAATTTATTAAAAATAGCATATCGCCCATTTGATAATCGATGGACATATTTAAATAGTAAATCATCTGGTTTTATAGGCACACCAGGTTATAATCAAATGAAACACATGCTAAACAGGGATAATGTGGGGTTGGTTTTCGAAAGAGGACATGGAATATTAGATTGGCAACATATTTTTATTACGGATAAAGTAATAGATTGCCATTTAACAGGTTCGAAATCCTCTCTCGCCCCCCTATACCTTTACGACGACTTAACAATAACTAATAATTAAAATGACAAAACAAAAACAACTAGGTCAATGGTTCACAGACTCAATCATTGCAGATTTTATGACAAGGCAAACAGCAAGCCTTTG
>Ga0208298_1000075_pt1 | contig 43186 bp, 58 predicted proteins | sample 14BtaG_FD_184088 | JGI IMG/M metagenome (GOLD analysis project Ga0208298, IMG submission 184088) | Marine viral communities from the Subarctic Pacific Ocean - 14B_ETSP_OMZ_AT15311_CsCl metaG (SPAdes) (version 2) | ecosystem: Environmental > Aquatic > Marine > Oceanic | place: Pacific Ocean... | reverse complement strand
GTTTGCAGGAGCGTGAGCAGCTTGAGAATGTGTGTAAGCTGTATTCCAGTTTGAAGAGTTGTTTGTCGTTATGCTATACACACCTGATCCATCTGTTGTCATTAAACCAGCAGATGTAAAATCATCGTCATATAAAATATCATCAGCAGCTGTAACACTACCAAAAGATATAACTTCTATATCAGAAGTGTTGGGTGGTGCAGAACTAAAAGTAAGTGTAGCCCCATTCAAAGAATAGTTATCTTTATGTTGGTATACACCTTCTATATATACTTGTGTTTTGTTTTCGTTGTCTAGACTATTTGCTAATGTGAAAGCAGTTGTGCTGCCATCACCAGTAAAACCGTCTTGGTAAATTATACTTGCCGAAGTAGTGGTATTTATCCAATTAACACCAGATCCAGTTGATGACAATACTTGCCCACTGTTTCCTATGTCTCCACTAGAATCATATACTCCCGCGGCTATTTTTATATCGGTTAAAAACTTTTTAGCCATGTATTTTATTTAAATTATCCTATTTTGCTAACAAGAACTCTCATGTCAGTTGATGCTGGTGCCGAGGCAAAACTAATTGTAACTTGATTAACTGTATTTCTTGTAACGTCTGCAAAAACAGTTTCGTTGTTTGTTAGATCATATATCTGTACAATAACATCTTTAGTATTAAAACTGTGTGTTAATGCAAAAGATGTTGCAGATCCATCACCTATAGTGAATGCTTTTGTACTGTTTTCTACTACTTGTATTTTCTTATATGTTGAACCATCTTCAGTTATTTGCCATATATTATTAGCTTCATTCCATCTTAATGCAACATTAGTTTCATCTCCTCTTTCTACTTCTATACCCGCGTTTTCAGTAGCTGTAGAACCAGTAAAATTACTATTTAAAGTAATTATATTATCAGCTAAATTAATTGTTTCTGAATTTACAGTAGTTGTCGTTCCTGATACCGTTAAGTCTCCTGTTACTACAAGGTCATTACCTATTGTAACATCATCGGGTAAACCTATAGTTACTTTATTATTAGAAACTAATGTTGTTACTTCATTAGCAGTTCCTTGAAAAACTAATGTATCACTTCCTACAGATACTACATCTGTATTAGGTGTTCCCTCAGCATCACTTATAGTTAAGTCTGTGCTTATTGATGCGGTTTGAATAGCAGTAATTTGCCCTTGTGCATTTACCGTAAAAGATGGTATTGCTGTTGAAGAACCATAAGAACCAGCTTCATTTGTACCACTGGGACTACCTGATCCATTTGCTGCTAACGTAGGTGTTATCGCAATGTCATTTGCATTTGCTGTAATACCAGTTCCACCTATAACATTCAGTGTTACAGCTCCGTTTGTTCCACCACCAGTTAAACCGGTTCCAGCGGTTATACCTGTTATATCACCAGTTAGATCTATCCAGTTTGAACCATCTGAAACAAAAAGCTTGCTAGTTCCAGTATTAAAATATACTTGACCAGCTGATGGGCTTGAAGGAGCAGAACTATTTGGATGAAGTGTAGCATTTTGTAATTGATTATTTGCTAAATCAATATTACTTAAATATTTTGCCATAGTTTTATTTTAGTTTAAATATGCAGTACCTGAAGTGTCTGCACTAAATGTTATTGTTAAATTACTTAAAGAAGTGTATTGTACATCACCATAAACAAGATTATTACCAGTGTCTACAACACTTACACTTGGATATTTATTTAATGAATGATTTATATTCCAAACAGTTTGAGCTGATATTTGTTTAACAGCTGTTTTATCAGAATTTTGAAACATTGCAGTCATATTAGCTTGATCGCCACCTGTTAAAGTACCATTGCTAGCTAACGCGTCTACAGTTAGTTGTATTACATCGTTTGTTAAAAAATTAATCGTTTGAACTCTATAAACTCCAAAACTTAATGTATCACTAGAATTATATATAGTTAAAACACCATCTTTAGATCTTATTTCCTCTAAATATGTTTGAATGTTACCATTTTCAGCATTTATTTTATTTAAATAAACTGTAGTTACACCTGAAAAAGGTGTATTTGTAGTACTATTATTATTGAAAGAAATTAATCCTTGACCTAAATTAGAGTAACTTTGATTTTGATCATATTTATAAACAAATATATTACCTAATATATTAGATTGTTTTGCTAAATAATTATTTATTGTTTCAATTGAAAAGTTTCTAGTAGCTTTTGACGTAAAATCAGTTCCTAATAAAGAATCGTCTTTTATTATTTCGTTGTCTTGTGTGTATTTACTTATTCTTGCCATTAACTTGGTTTTTGTGGATATGTTATATTGTTTATATCTACAGTTGAAGGTAGATCCCTTAACTGTTGTCTATATGTTGACCATTCTTGTTTTTTATCATTACTTAATGGTGAATCTAAAAATTGTGTCCAATCACATGATTTTAATAAATTATTTCTTTCAGATCTCAATATAGCGTATTTTTTGTTGTTTATTTCGGTTTCTGTAAAAGGAATTTCAGTATGTGTACCATCTACAACTCTACACCTAACGCTATTTGCTTTTTGCCATTGTTCTTCTGTTAATACAATATTAGGCGTAGGTATGTCTTCACCGTGTATTTCTTCTGTATAAAAACCTGTATAATCACCGTTTTCATCGTATGTTGCATAATAATTCATAAATTATATTTTAATCACCAAAAGCTATCCACCAAAAATCATTAGGACTATCTGTTACAGCAACAAAGTTGTTTTTATTTACACTGTAAGCATAGTTTGCACCATCACCAGATCTACTGTTTCTATTACACGTAACACTAACAGAATTACATCTTGTTGGAAAAGCTGTTGGAAAAGTTACAGTAACATCTTCAACGCTACCAGTTTGATAGCCCCATTTCATAAAAGTACCAGACGGTAATTTTTGAGAATGTTTTTGATAAGTTGTACTACTCGTACTACTTGTACTTGCTGTTTTTGCAAAATCCCAAGATTGACCATCAACCTCTAAACCACCTTTAACTTCTACATAATCGCCTGTTATGTCTGTTCTATCTATTTTAAAGTAGTATGCTGAACTACTAGCAACCTGTATTCCTTGGTCTGTAATTTCTGTTTGATTCGCTGTTTTCGCAAAAGCTACATTTGTATTATCTATATCAAAAGTGCTACCAGGAAAAATAACATAACCAGAACTTAAAAAACCAACTCTTTTCCAATAAAATCTTAAATACAAGTTATCAGATGATCCAGTTACGTTAAAAGTAAAATTAACAGTTCTTTGTGTAAAACTTAAATCTGATCCAGCACCACCATCAGAAGCACTGTTTAAAAACTTGTCTGCTATTATTTCTGTAAATGATGTGTTTGTAGATATTTGAACTCTTAATTCTATATATATTAAACCAGAAAAATTAGCGCTTGTAGATGCAAAAGCATTTAAAGCATTTGTTGTTATACTTCCTGTATATGTACCAGTTCTGTCACCAGTACCAAAACTAGCTTGTTTATATAATGTACCAGATGTTTTAAATAAAGAATCCGTTATATTACCTATTGTAGTATAATTTGAAGACCAACAAGAAAATTGCAAGTGATTCATTGTATTAAATGTTGCAGTAACTAAAGCAGTTAATGCAGATAAATTACCTTGTCTAACCTGTAATTTAGGTGTACCACTAGAATCATTTATTATTAAACCTTGATCTGGATCTAATTCCACTCTATCAGAAGAAGATTTTATTTTATCTGTATTTATTGTCCAACCACCTATATTACCAGAACCAGCACTAAGTTCACCAGAGAAACTTCCGGTAACACCATTAAGTGGAACATTTAGTTTTAGTTGATTATTATCTAATACAAATGGTGTTGCTGTAGTTGTGCTAGATTTTATAATAAATTTATCTGTTTGGAAAGTTACTGATGATACATCTGTTGTTGTTCCATTAGCAGCTAATATAGACATACCCGTTACTACATTTCCAGCTGTAGCTTGTAATGAATACCTAGATTCTGCAAAACCTTCTACAGTAGATATACTACTCGTGTTAGCTATAATATCTGCTCTCAGCCCAGAGTTATCATCACCACCTACTAGTGCGCTAAGGGTTGTAACCGAAGATGCTGAAGCAAAATCAGAATTAGTTGTAGTTGTAAAAACATCATTAGCAAAAGCTTCACTAACACTAACAGCAGTAAAAGTTCCATCAGCATTATTGTATCCTGTGAAAAAGTTTGATGCTAAACTATCTATTTTAGTTGCACTAGCAGACTCGGCATCTGATTGTGCTGTGTTTATAACTGTATTTAAAGTATCCGCAACACCGGTTATTTCATTGCTTGCATTAAATGAGAATTGTGTTTTTAATTCTGTTACATCCGATGCTGAAGCTAGACTTGCGTTTGTTATTGCATCTCCAGCGTGTGTAGTTACTGCTGTTGATAAAGCACCTGTTATATCATCAACATCATTGTTAGAATCGAAACTAAACACTGCTTCTAATTTATCTAAAGAATTAGCTGTAGCTTGGACAGCACTTGATGCCGCGTTATTTATAGATGTATTTAATGCGCCGGCCACACCGCTAACATCGTCGTTTGTATCAAAAGTAAAAACAGCTTCTAACTTAGTGACATCTGATGCTGTAGCACTTATATTAGTTGCATTAGTACTTATATCATCGACGGCATCGGATAAACCCTGAACAGTGGTACCTGTTCTAGGATCTACTGTTAACGTCCAAACATTAGGTGTTCCAGAAACAAGTATATATGGTTTGTTGTCATCATTTGCATCATACCAAACTGAACTAACTGGCTCTGTAACGGCAGGTGCTGAATTTTGCCTAAAAATTTTAGGTTTCAAGCCTATGGCTGTTGTGTTATCAGCTATAGCAGTTGCATTAGTTGATGCGGCTGAAGTATTTACAGCTATTCCACCGTCTTGAGTAGCAACCCATGTGTTTGTTCCACTAACATCTTTCAACATGTAAAGTTTGTTACCGTCATTTGTATCGTACCATAATGAGTTTAATGGTACTGTTATAGCTGGAGCATCATCTTGTCTAAATATTAATGGTATAGAGTCTTGTGCTGTTTTATTACTAGTTACTGTTGATGATAAGCTAGTTATTGATGCGGCATTAGCTGTATTCGCTGTTGAGTTTGCTGTAATAGCTGTTTCCGCATTACTTATAGATTGTGTGTTAGCTGCTATTCTACCATCAAATGTTGCTGTCCAAACTTTTGGAGTGCCTGCAACTAATATATATATCTTATTATCATCATTACTATCAAACCATATTGAACCAGTTGGGTTATCAGCGGATGGCTCTGCATTTTGTCTAAATGTTAAAGGTTTATTATTTACAGCTGTTGTTAATGTAGTTACGTCACTTGATGTTGCGAAATCAGTATTAGTAGTTGTTGTAAATATATCGTTAGCAAAAGCTTCAGTTAATGTACCAGCTCCTGTTGCATTATTATAATTTGTAAAAAATTTAGCTCCTAAAGTATCAACTTTTGCCGCGGAAGCAGATTCTGCATCACTTCTTGCTGTGTCTATAGCTGTGTTTAGTGATTCTGAGCCATTTACACCTGTTATATTGTCACCAGTATATGTAAATTGAGACTGAAGTTCAGTAACTTTTGATGCTTCAGAAGAAATAGCAGTAGAATTAGTTGTAATAGCTGTGTTTGCTGTTGCTAAAGAGCTAATATTTGTAGCTATTCTTCCATCTGTAGATTCTGTCCACACATTTGGTGTTCCTGTTACTAAAACATAAACTTTATTATCATCATTTGTGTCAAACCATATGGATCCAACCGCCTCTGTTACATCTGGAGCGTCATCTTGCCTAAAAATATCCGGTTTTAAGTTAAGATTTGATGTTAATGTTGTTACTGAGGCTGCTGAAGCCAGAGCAGCATTTGAAATTGCGGCATTTGCACTAGTATTTACAGCTGTAGCAAGACCTCCGCCTGGTGTCATTCCATCAACATCACCATTACTATCAAAACTGAACACGGTTTCAAGTTTATCTAAGTCACTAGCAACTGCTCCAGCAGCGGAAGTAGCTGTGCTACTAACACTTGTTGATAAAGCACCAGCAATTCCAGTAATATCTGTGCCTGAAAACGTAAATTGTGACTCTAATTCTGTTATTTTTGTTGCTCCTGATGATATATTTGTTGCATTTGTGCTTATTTCATTGTTTGCAGTGGCTATAGACGTCACCGCGACACCAATTCTTGAATCATCTGTTAAAATCCAAGCTGTTCCATTAAATATATATAGTTTATTTTCATCATTTGTATCATACCAAAGCGAATTAGCTGGCATATTACTTGTTGGTGGCTCATCATCTTGTTTAAAAACTCTAGGTCTTAATGCTAAACTACTAACATTGTCACTTATACTAGTGGCATTAGCCGCTATACTAGCATCAACTGTAGATGTCCATGTATTTGTTCCGTTTGTATCTTTTAATATATATAATTTATTGCCATCATTAGTGTCATACCACAAAGAATTTAAAGGAGATGATGTAGAAGGTGCGTCGTCTTGTCTAAAAATTAATGGTAATAAGTCTTGAGAAGCTTTATTTGTTGTAACTATACTTGTTAAATTGGTAAGTTGTGACGCCGAGGCATAATCTGTAGATGCCGATGTGTTTAATATTGAATCAGCAAATGACTGAGATAGTGTCGTGAGGTTTCCATCATCATCAAATGTTCCAAAAGTAGAAGCTAGATTAACAGCATATGTAGCTGTAGCAGATATACTATCAGCATTTGTAGATATACTAACATTAGCTGTAGCTAGTGCATTAGTATTTGTAGTAATACTAGAAGACATGCTATTTAAATTATAATTAACCTCTCCGATTGTAAAAGTGTTGTTAAGGTAATTAGATAACTCGTCTAACGTTATATTGTTTGTTATGTATATTGAACCATATTGACCTTCGCCCTCGTAAGAGGAGATCACTAACTGATCCTCTGCCCTTAATAGTTCGTCTCTATTGTAACTGCTTATTCTGGCCATTATTTTGTGTTATATTTTTTTGTACCCTTACCGTGTCCACTTCTATTTTTCTTTCTAGATATGAATTTTTTTGCATTGTGATCATAATCTAGCCCATCTAAGTTTCTACCCTTTTTCTTAGCAGCTCGTCTAAGTCTTTGGTTCTCGGCCTTCATTCTTCTTCTACGAGGAGTTTTTGCTGTAGCCAAATCTCGTTTAGCTTTAGCCAGTCTTGCTTTCTTACTAAGTTTCTGTTTTGCCATAACCCTTATATCACCTATTTTTAGGAGGTTTTAAACATAGGGGTTTTGTATAATACCTATACTTTACGGTACAGCTATCAATACCAAAACGACTTGTAAAAGGCCCACGGGCCGTTGTTTACCTCCATTTTGTCTAGAACTTTTAGCTTTTGCCTAGGGCTTGTTATTAGTCCTTATGCTATACACAGACGAGTCACGAGCAGAGTAGAGCAGACGAGTCACGAGTATATTTATATAATATATATAACTAATAAATAAATCTAAATAAATAATTATGAAAAAAGAATCAAGTAATCCAAGTGTTAAACAAACTAAACTAACTACTAAAAGGTTTGTGATCAGAAAGAATCTAATCGGTAAGAATGTGACGATTGAATTCAAAACAAAAGAAGGTAAGACATTCAAGTATAACCATGACAAAGTATATACTAGTAACAAGAAAAGGTTTGAAGGTATGAACTGTTTCAAGAAGTATAAGTCATATACTGCAACAAACAATGTACCAACATTCGCAAGAGACTTCCTACTGTAGGGAGTTTCTTCTTGGTAAAGCGAAGCAAAGGGGAGTGTAATGCTCCTCTTTGTGTGTATAGCACAGACAGGTCACGAGCGAAGAATAACAGACACAATACGAGCAAGTGACTATAATATAAATGTAACTAATAAATACTAAATATATATACTATGAAAAATTCTATTATTAAAACAAAAAGATTTGTAATCAGAAAATCTTTACTTGGCAAGAACTCAATTATTCAATTTACTAACAAAGAAGGTAAGTCTTTCAAGTACAATCATGATGAAGTGTACAAAGTAAACAAAAAGCATTTTGATTCTATGAAGTGTTTTGAAAAGTACAAATCATACACTGCTACTAATAACATGCCAACCTTTGCTCGAGATCTAGTAATCAAATAGCAATAGTAACTGTACTGCTCCGCTTTGCGGAGTATGTATAGCAAAATGGCAGAGCGAAGCAAAGAATAGTGTGACACTAGCCACTAATATACCTTATTATACTGCCTTATGTCACCTTTTTTCAATAATCTCACACCTTGAGGCGGAGCTTTATACCTCCTAATACCTCTACTACACTTAAATAAACAATCCACCTTTGCAGACATAATACACAAGTAATTATATAATATATATAACTAATCTTAATTAACATACTATGATAATAAAAAAATCCAGTAAATCCAAAAAACCATTCATTAAATTCAACCATACTCGTCACTTTGGTTTCCAAATTGGTAAGTTACCAAAAAGACTATGTGATGTGGAGTCTAACAACCCTATTCACTCGTGGTTTAACTACAAAGGTTTCACATTTATCAGTGAAAAGAACTTCATAAATCCAATCACTGGTCAAATAACAATAGAATAATACTATGAACTATAAACAACTACAATCGCTGTTACAAAATGATGAGGTGCATTACATATCTGATTCCACTCAATTCTTTAAAGATAATGATATGAAACTAGATGATAATATGGATATACTCTATAAACATACATTTATTCTATTTGAGAATACTATAGAGGACTTCGCTGAAACACTATATATACTTGATAACCACAATATACAATACACTATCAAGACTGATATACTAAATCTAGACTATATATTAATTTAATACTATGAAATATACATCACCAATTACAGGTAAAGAAGTATCAAAGAAACAATACTTTGAGATAATGTTTGGCAAAGAGTTTATGCAAAGCAATAATAAAGGAACTTTAAAAGAATATAATTATGAGAAATGAAATTAAATTATTAAGAGAAATAAAAGAAACTGTATCAGTGGATCCAGTAACATACACTGAATTCTATGATTTATCAGGTAATGAATTTATATATGAGGATGGTGTCTTAAAAGATATATTAATAGGTAAAAAACACATTCATATCTTTCACGAGGGTGATATAGAAATAGACGAATCTAATAAAGATCTTATTGTAGTAAGAACATAGAATTACAGACAGACAACAAGAGTAACAATATAATATATAAAAATAATAATTATGTTAATCAAGAAAAAAATAGTAGACGAGTGTGCTGATACCGTAATAGACAGTATTTATGAGAATCTTACCGAGTATATGTTTCAGTATGGTAATTATTCAGAAACTGACGACAAGTTTTCAAAAGACCATAGTAATTATATGGAAGCAATAATCAAAGAGTTATACAAAAGAATAAATAAATGAAAGAATTATTACAAGAAATATACTTTCACATTAAAATGTTACAAAATGGTAATATAGATAATGATGATTTTAGTAACGCAATAGAACAGGTGTGGGAACACTATTATTATAATAAATTATGAAATACAAAATGAGTGATTATAAATTAGTAGATATAATATTAAAAATTGTACTACTTGGTTTAATAATAATGTGGATATTAGGTATAGGTCAGTTATTCTATCACCTTTTAACTAATCCATCTGCGATAGACAATGCAACGTTTGGAATCTTTGATACAATATAATATGGAAAAATGTAAATTCTGTGGTGGGTATGACTTAACTTATCATCAATACTTTATAATGGATTCTGTTTGCTCTGAATGTGGCGAGTGGCAGGACGGTAATACGGTACAGTATGAATAGTTGTGGATTTTGTGGTGGCTATGAATTAATTTATAGTTGCCCAGAGTGTGGAGATCTTAAAAAACAAGATGTGTTTTCATTAGACTGCTCTTATTTTAATAAAAACTTTACATCTATTGCTGATCTTGTAGAGTATATAAGAATTAATGGTATGGATCCAAACTATGAAATAATTAAAAACGGTAAACCAACATATCAAAAAGCAATAAACTTAATACAATTTTAATATGGAAGAATATACTAAGAAACACGAGCATAGAGGTATAGATTTTTATTATGTCGAGTGGAAAACTTGGAATGATAAAGACGCTGATGGTTACATATGTAATAATGAAAGGCTTTTAAGTGGTTTAAACTTGATGCAGTTTGGCATGCCTACAAAATATCTAATGAAACAAAAGATCAATGATTTACTTGATTATAAACACAAGTATTTAGAAGATCAGAAACAGTACGATAAAGCTGAAGCGGAATATATGAGTAAAATAGGTACTGAAGGCGATGGTTAATACAAACATATAACGACGCTAATAATATAATATAATAAATTGTTTAACTTAAATATAATACTATTATGACTAAATCAGAATTACAAATTTCGCATTACAGAGAAGTTCAAGACATCATAGATCGTTTTGACACAGGCAACTACAACTTATACTCATTAGAGTGGAAGTTAGATGATCTATATTTTGAAGCTTTAAAAAACAACATAGCATTGCAAGATGTAGATGTTATTGTAGAAGTTTACAAAATTAAATCTTTAGCAAATGCTAGAAAAAAGCTATCAGAACAGCCTGTAGAAGAAACAGATGAATCAATTACTGATGTTCTTTTATCTAATACAATAGATATAATATCTGGCACAGAATGAAGCTAATAAATGTAACAACACACGGAAGTCTACAGTTTAAACTAGACGATAATAGAATAGCTGTATCATGTAACAGTGGGTATATAAGAATAAATACCCACCACCGTAATATGTTTAATGGTCTTAAGGTTTTCTATCAAATGAGAAAACAAAAAATAATGTGTCCAAGAAAAAGATACAAGTTTATAAAAGATTTTAATTCTAGGCTATGTACAAAGTAAGAACAGTAGACATATATAAATGTGAGATGTGCAAGGGAGGTATGACATCAGAAGAATATTTCTTTTGTGATATATGCCCTGACTGTAGAGATTATGATGAGTACGAAGAAACAAACTAAAGTGTATAGCAACGGCGGACAATAATACAGACAGATAACAAACAAGTAAGTATAATATAATAAATAAAAAATATGAAATTAAAAGTTCTAAAAAATGGCGACGAATTTTATATCGGCGGCACACACAAATTAGCATCTCTTTACAATGTACGTTATATTGATTTAGTTGATGCATTAGGCGAACCTACATTACCCGAAAAAACATCAGACAACAAAACACAAGTTTGTTGGGTGTTAGAGTATGACAACAACCTGTATACTATATATGATTATAGAATGAGTGACAGAGAGTTTGTATTAAAACATAATAAAATGTGGTCTATTGGTGGTAGAAAAAGCTTACCACTTGAGGTTGAAGACAAATTAATAAATAAAATTAAAAAAGGTCAAATTGGCGGTTTGTTTATGCACCACGATTTAAAATGGTATGCACAAGACTTACAAAGCCAAAAAGTAACATAGTCAGACGATTAGCTTAATTAGGTGTGTATGTGGTGTCGACTGTCGACGGGCATATGTGAACGTACGGAAGTGTATTACACACACATAAGTGAATAGCTGACAGAGAGGTGGCGGCATACTGGTCACGTTAGGGCAATAATGCGACATTTCAGCTAGCTCAAAACAGAAATTGTGGATAAATGACAATACTAGTTAACTACCAGTCCACAACTTCTACCTCTCATAAGGCGGGATAGAGCAGTTGGTAGCTCGTCGGGCTCATAACCCGAAGGTCGGAGGTTCAAATCCTTCTCCCGCAACTAACATTAAATAATTAAATATGGCAAATATGAGTTACTGCAGGTTTGAGAACACTGCAAAAGCATTACGAGACTGTGTAAACGCTATACAAGACAACGAAACCAATAATCTAAGCACGTATGAAGCTAATGGTTTAGCAGAAATACAACTACTAGCTATGGATATAATAGCTATGCAAGATGAAATTGGTGATATAATAGATAGAAACAAGGAAAGATATATTACAGATTAACAACTATAGTAAACATATAATATATATATGAATATATTTTATCTACATAAAGACCCAGCAGAAGCGGCTAAACTACAATACAACAAACACGTGGTAAAAATGATTTTAGAATCAGCGCAAATGCTTTGCACAGCTCATCATTTACTTGATCCTTGTAATTCTGATGATATACCTTATAGAGTTGCACATAAAAACCACCCATCAACTATATGGGTAAGGCAGTCAGCTCCTCATTATTTATGGCTCTATTATCACATGATAAAGCTTGGCGAAGAATATAACAAACGTTATGGCAAAACACATCTTACAATTATAAAATGTAAAGACGTTCTAAAACGTTACCCTGGCGGTATATTTAATGTGGGTTTTAGCGAACCTCCTCAGTGTATGCCTGATCAGTACAAACACAAAAGTGCTATACACGCTTATTGGCAGTATTATATTGCAGAAAAAAGTAACGTAGCTCACGAATCAGAAAATATATACAAAAGTATTCCAAGTTTTATACAGACATAAAACAAGGGTAATTATATAATAATAATATGAATATTGAACAAATAGATGCAGAAAACATCAGACGAGCTTTTTTAGAAGTTAACACAACTTCAGAATATATTTTTAATGAATATATATCTAGCGGTGTTAGTGACAAAAGGCTATTAAACTATCTCGAATTAACGTGCGACAACTTACAAGAGTTGTTGTTTGAAATACAGAAAAAATATGAATAATAAACAAAAAGTATTAAAACATTATAGTGCCAACATTACAGATGTTTGGGATAACGTAGGTCACGTAGACATGATATTTGAATCTGTGTATACTGCAGATAGTTACAATGTTTACTGGATGCATGAGCCTAGCGATATGGCTTTCAACCCTGAAAGTATATTTTATTATGCAAGTAGTTGTTCCGATGATATAAAAAATTGTATTAAAGATGGTTTAAGCTTATTTGTTGATTCAGAAATTTATGATGAATGTTATTTTGATGATGAGTTTGAGGATATGTGGGACGATATAAAAAACGAAGATGAATCACCATTTGTTTCATATCACGAAAACAAAAAATAATGTTATTAGATGCAAAAAAATATCAAATAGATCTGTTAATCAAAACAACTGAAATTGATAAAATCTGGGCCATGTATAAAGACCTAGGAGACCGAGAGTCGGTCGAATATATTGAAAATAAATATAAAATTAATTAATATGAGAAAATTTAGTAGGTACAAACAAAACTTATCAAGAGTTGGTAATAAAATATACTCTTACAGCACAAACGTAGCAACAATTGAATATCCAAACTTAGTACAACACGGTTGGTGGAGTGTAACAACTCAAAAACATATAAATTTTGTAGCAAGAGAATTAAACTTAAATATAACTAAAGATTATGGACATCAAAACGATTAAACAATTAACACAAGAAACTCAGCCTTATTTTTTCGATGAAAAAACTATGCAATTTTTTAACCAAAAATTATCTGATTTTTCTGTAGAACAACTAACGTCTACAACATATTTAATATCTGCACCAACTTATTGGGATGGAAACTTAATGGGTCATACGAAAAGAGTATTTAACACGGAAACTAACGATTTAGAACAAACAGACTAAAATGGATTTAACATTAGAAGAACAAGATTATTATAAGCTATTAGATGAACTTCGTTTTATAATAGGTGAAGTTAAAGATGAACAAATAACTAAAGATGAATTTATAGATGCAATTGAAGAAATTTATCATGAAAATTATTATACAAATTATTTAAAGCTTGCTAAAAAAGTACATAAAAATGTTTAAAGCTTTATATACAATACTGATAATCAGCGAGTTAGTCACAGCAACTATATATCACGCTGTGCCAGGTCAAACTGATGACACACCTTTTATCACGGCTAGTAATTCAAAAATAAATCCTGATAATCCACAAGGTCATAGATGGATAGCTGTGTCAAGAGATCTTGAAGCTTTAGGTTATACATTTGGAACTAAGGTTTGTATTGATGGTACAGGTGTTTTTGATGGAGACTGGACAGTACAAGATCGTATGAATAAAAGATGGAAAAAACGTATAGATTTTTTAGTAAACGAAGAAATTAAATATGGTAAATGGCAAAATGTAATAATAGAAATAGTATATTAGCGTGTATAGCAAACGCGATACAGACTAAAAACGACACATTTTGGATAATATAGATGACGATCAATTAAATAAATTAGCTGAACTAATAATTAGTAAGTTATTTGAAAAACAAAACCAATGGTATTTGATTGCACAAAGAGAAGATCAACTATTAGGTGAGTTAGCTAGGTTACATACAATTATGGCTATTCATGAAGAAAATGAAGAATATATGAAGGCTGCGGTAATTAAAAATAAAATCGATATTTTAGAATATCGTATTGATAAGTTAAACGGAATCAAAGATTGATATAATTTTTTCATAGGAATTATGTTTTAGATTAGTTGTTTAGTTTTGGTTATACACGTATTGAGGGTTTCAAAATCTTTGACTCAATACAAACCAAAATGTGACAATAGGGAATAAGATAATAATAATACAGGCTAATGTCACATTTGAGAATGAATTTTTTGTTTTCAAACAGAGTAATTACTAGAAGGTACCCTATATTAGATAAACCAACACATGTTTTTGATTGGGGTTGGTTTTACGAAAACGGTACATATGAGTACTATTCTTTGTTTTCATATGAAAAATCTATTATAAGAAGCTATAGATCATTGAAATGGCATTTGTTAGTTATTAAATATTTAAATGAAAATATAGATAATAAAATGTTTGAGAAAATAGCAAAATACATATCAACAAAAAAAAATGGTTTTACAACATTTGATATTGATAAAAGTAGTTTTGATAGAATAATTAATGAAATATTAAAGCATGATTATGAGTTTGCACCTAAAAATAAAAGACGTAAGGTTATATTTAAAGATGGTTGTGGTTTAACAAAAAGTCAAAAATTAAGCATAACAGGAAAATTAATAGGAAGAAAAAATAGCGTCAATAATAGTGACCTATATGAAATAATGTTATATATTCATGACACAAGTGAAAGAATAACAATTAAAAAGCTTGCAAAAGCTTTAAATGTTTCTTCAAGAACAATACATAGAAATATGGATTTAAACTTGAAAACAGAAAAAAACCTATTAAATGAAGAATTACAACGTAGAAAACTATGTTCGTTATAAAAAAGATTATAGCGTATGTGAACTAGAAGATAAACCTTGGATACAATATACAAGAGACGAATTAATCATAGTACTTATGCCATACGCAGAAAAATTATGTAGACAGTTTTCGACAGCAGATAGAGCTTCTGGTGTTATGAGTATGTTAGATGTTATGCAAGAAGCTTTTTACGGTTTAACGGCTGCTGTAGATAGAATTGATTGGTCTTTGATTATAAATAAAGAAGTAGAAGAAGATGTTAGAAAACAAATTAAAGGTTTTGTAAAAAAAAGAATTTTAGGTTCTGCTAGAAGAAATATAGATATGAATAGAGGTGATATTAGGATACCTGAACACAAGTTAAATGAAATGAGAAGGTCAGATGGTAGAGACAAAAAAATGATACAAATGTTTTTTAATTCAGTGTTTCTAAGTATGGACGATGAAAATGATAAAAGAACAACAAATGATTTTGAAGATAAATCTATTTTATATAATATTAATATTCTTAACAAATATATATTATCTTTGATGAAACAACATTTGAACGATAAGGAGTATGATGTGTTACGCATGAGCTTCGGATTAGATTGTGATAAAGCTCCTGCTAAAAAAATAGCTGAAGTTTTAGAAATAAAAGGGGTAGCTGACTTTGTAAGAGTTTCTCAAATTAAAAGAGAAGCTATAGATAAACTTATAGATAAAATAGACCCTGATCAAATAATAGATTTTTTAAATTAATTAAATACTTATATATGAATACCCAAAAAACCAAATCCCAAATTTTAAACGAGTTATATAAAAAATATAACTTACACGACCAAGACACCTTTAAATCACCTCAAGGTTGGACAATAATAACTAGGTCAGGTATTGACAAAATTCAAGCTGTTGCAGACATAGATATTACTTACAAGCTTGAGGAATATACCCCTGGTAAATCCGCAGCGGTATTAGCGCATTCAGAATGGAATAACAGAACTCTTGAAACCTTTGGCGAAGCTAATGAAAAAAACTGTAGACAAACTTATGTATTAGCTATGGCTGAAAAAAGAGCAATGTCACGTATTGTATTAAAACTAACTGGTTTTTATGCTTTAGGAATTTTTGGACAAGATGAATCTGAAGATTTTATAGACGCATCTAAATACAAGAAAATAGTTGATAGTGTTAAAAGAAACAAACTATGAATAAAAAAGAACACAAAGAGTGGTGTGAGCTTCTAAGGGAAGATAAATACTATTATGGAGAATTTGGACAAAAGTTTTTAAGTTACAGTAAAATAGGTACATTGTTGACTAATCCTAATAAGTTTAAAGAAACAACAGAGAAAAATGTTAATATGCTTATTGGAGGTTATTTACACACTGTTATTTTAGAACCTGAAAAAGTTAAAAACTTTAAAATAATAAATGCATCAACTAGAAATAATAAATCATATAAAGAAATATCAGGAGGAGAACTTTGTTTGTTACAACATGAAGCTGATAAAGTAGAATTGTTAAGAGACATTATGATGAGTAACGATGTTTGTAAAGATCTTATACACGGTACAGGAAAAAATTCAAAAAATATTATTTATGAAGAACCTGGTATTGGAGAAATAAATGGCAACCTTTGGAAAGGTAAAGCTGATATATTAAATAAAAACGAAAAGCTTATCATCGATATTAAGACCACCTCAGATATAGAAGGTTTTAAATATAGTGCTCGTAAATTCAATTACGACGCTCAAGCTTATATATATAGAATATTATTTGGTTATGATATGATGTTCTTAGCAATAGATAAAACAACATATAAAATAGGAATATTTGAATGTTCAGAAGAATTTTATAAATTCGGAGAAGATAAAGTATTGAAAGCTACTGACATGTATAACTTATTTTATAAAACAGATGGATTTGATCCATCACAATATTTTGAAACAAAAACCCTTTAAATTTTAAATTATGGCAAGTATAATTAACTCAAGTATTAATCTTAGTGAAATACCTAAGGAAAAAATCATTAACGGTAAAAAAGGTAAGTATTTACCTATTACAATTACATTAAATGACGAACAAGATAAGTTTGGAAATGATGGTCCAATAATTGTGCAGCAAACAAAAGAAGAAAGAGAATCTAAAGCTGAAAGAAAATACCTAGGTAATGTAAAAGTAGTTTGGACTAATGGAACAAACGTTGAACCTAAAAGAGATGCAGCTGCACCACAGCAAGTAACTAACAATAATCAAGGAGACGATTTACCATTTTAAAAACTAAAAATACATGCACGTTAATGACGTAGAAATCAATGGATTTTCAATTGATAATTTTAATCAGCACAATTTGGAAGTTGGCAAAACACAAGGTATTTGTCCTATCTGTTCGCACAACAGAAAACCAAAAAACAAAAAAAATAAATGTGCTTCATATGATTGGGAAAGAGGTTTAGGTACCTGTCACAATTGTAACACTACTTTTCAGTTACACACATACCTTAGAAAAGGAGATACAGAAAAGGTATATGTAAGACCTAATGCTATAGATATAGTAGAACCTGAGCAATTAGGTTCAAAAGTATATCAATGGTTTAAAAAAAGAGGTATATCTCAGCAAACACTCGATGATTTAAACATCACTGAGGGTTCTGAGTATATGCCTCAAACGGGTAAACACGAAAACACAATACAGTTCAATTACATAATGGGTAATGAACTAATTAATATAAAATACAGAGATGGTCACAAAAATTTTAAGCTTTATAAAGGAGCTGAAAAAATCTTTTATAACATTAATAGTGTTGTCGGATTTGATCAGGTATATATTGTTGAAGGAGAAATGGATGTTCTTTCGTTCCACGAGGCGGGCATATTCAATGTGGTTAGTGTACCTAACGGTGCTACGATTAACAATAATAATCTTGATTACCTTGATAATTGCATTGATTATTTTTTAGATAAAGAAAAAATTATAATAGCAGTTGATCAAGATGAAGCTGGAGAAGCTTTACAACAAGAATTAATTAGAAGGCTTGGAGCTGAAATATGCTACATTATTAACTTTGAAGACGTTAAAGACGCAAATGAATACTTATTAAAATATGGAAAAGAAAAATTACGAGAAACCGCTTCTAACTCAAAACCAGTACCTCTTGAAAACGTTACAACTTTTAAGGACATCGAAAATGAAGTTGCTGATTTTGTTAAAAATGGTTTTAAACCTGGGTATCAAATTGGTATACGTAATTTTGATGATATTTTTAGTACTTACACTAGCCAGTTTATCACTGTTACTGGCATACCATCTAGCGGAAAGTCTGACTTCGTTGATCAGATGGTAGTTGGTTATAATATTAATTATAATTGGAAAACAGCTTTTGCATCACCAGAAAATGCACCCACCTATTTACATGCACATAAACTATTAAGAAAGTTTTGGCAAGGTATGCCAACTAGACACGATATTAATGGAGAAAAATGGAACAAATTATCGCAACACGTAGATGATAATTTCTTTTTTATTGATATGGAGCGATATACTTTGGACTCTGTATTAAGGAAAGGAGCTGAATTAGTTAAACGTAAAGGTATTAAGTGTTTGGTTATAGATCCTTTTAATAAAATAAGAGATATAGAAACTAAAACAGAAGATGTTAATAGGTATACTATGGAATATTTGACTAAAATAGAGACTTTTTGTAAAAAATATGATACATTAGTATTTATTATAGCGCATCCTACAAAAATGTATAGAGATAAAGAAGGCAATATTGAAGAACCAACAATGTATAACATTAAAGGTGGTGGTGAATGGTATGATGCTTCTTATCATGGTATATTAGTTCATAGAGATTATGAAAATAAAACCGTTAAAGCAAAAATTCTTAAGGTTAAGTTTCAAAACTTAGGAGAAAATGGAGCCGAAGCAAATTTTAGGTGGGAGCCAAAATCAGGAAGCTTTATTCCATTAATAACAGAACAGTTAAATGAGAAAGAATTACCGTGGGAATAATGGATATGTTGTTAGATATGGTAAATATACTCCTACAACGCATGAACATGAAGCATATAGATGGTGTATAGCAAATGGAATTGTAATATGGCCTGAGTCAAAAATGGCAGATGAATGGAGGATTGAAATTAAGTTAAATAAAAAAAAATATTATTCACCACAAGCTTATAAAAAAATAGAGGTTTGGAAGAAAATGTTTGAATACTACGAATATTACTATAATAAATATGAAAAGAAAATATAAAAATGCCAACGAAGCTTATGAAAGTTTGTTAGATCACATTATAGTTTATGGTGTTGATTTTGATGATACAAAAGCTGTTTTTAATTGTGGTTTTTACATTACAAACCCACTTGACAATCATATAACAAACAAAGAAAGAAAATGGAAGTTAGATTATGCTGAAGCTGAATGGCAGTGGTATTTATCAGGAGATCCTAATATTAAAACTTTAGGTAAAATATATGGTAAAATACCTCTCATATGGGAAAAAATGGCTGACAGTGAAGGAAGAGTTAATAGTAACTACGGTTGGCAGTGGCAACGTAATCATCAATTAGATTATGTTATTGCTAAACTAAAAGATAATCCAAACACAAGGCACGCCGCTTTAAGTATATATGATTGTAAAGAATTTCAACAATATAGAAATGATACACCATGTACCTATGCAGTTCAGTTTACAATATTAGATAATAAATTAAATATGTCTGTCTATATGCGTTCTAATGACATCTGGTACGGCTTTTGCAATGATCAATATCAATTTTCATCATTACAAAAATTAGTTGCAGAGAGGCTTAAAATAAATGTTGGTTGGTATTATCATCATGCACATAATTTACACTTGTATAACAATAAACTTTAAAAAAAATGTATTATATTTATCATATTCCCAAAAAAAAAATAGGTGTTACCTCTAACCCTAAAATAAGAGTAGAAAAAATACAAGGTTATAAACCTAGAGAATATGAAATATTATTAGAAACAGAAGATATAGACGAGGTTTCTAAAAAAGAAATAGAATTACAAAAGCAATATGGCTATAAAATTGATACGCGATTATATAAGAATCTTAAATTTAATAAAAAAATGAAAATAAACATTACAGAGCAAACTACAACCTTCCCGTTACCCGCTAATAAGTTAAAAGGACGTTTAATGGATAACATTGGATTACAATGGGAACACCCACATTTTGGTACATTTGAATTAACTAAAGAAAATATACCTTGGATAGAAAAAAACGCTTTGTCGTCTCAATATAGTAAAGATCGATGTTACATTTATAACAAAGCTTTTTATGAAGCTTTTTTAGATAAAAGTTCTGATAAAAAAAATTATAAAACTCCAAATAGAGATATATTTCCTTTAATAAGAGATTGGGCTAGAGAAAGAGGTATATTTGATAAAGGTAATTCCCATACACAATATGTTAAGTTGATGGAAGAATCTGGAGAATTAGCACAGTCTTTATTAAAAAAAGATAAAGAAGGTATAAAAGATGCTATAGGTGATATGATAGTTGTTTTGACAAACTTATCAGAACTAGAGGGTATGTATATTGAAGATTGTATACAGTTTGCTTATAACGAAATAAAAGACAGAAAAGGCAAGATGTCTAACGGAACTTTTGTAAAAAAATTATAATATGAATAAAAAAGAAATTAATTTTAGAGATCCTGTTGTAGAACGCGTAGTTGATAAGTTTATTCAAAGATCAAACGTTGGTTTTGAAAAATATGGTCAAACTTTAGAAACTGAAAGATTATCTAAAGTAAAAAGCTTAAAAGATTATTTAAATGATGTTCAAGAAGAATTAATGGATGCAATATTATATATACAAGCTGCACGTGAAGACATTGACGATATATTAAAAAAACAAAATGATTAAACGTTACAGAAAAAAAAGTAAAAAAAAAGGTCCTGTTCAGGCTAAAAAAAGTAAATATGATGGGATAATGTTTGCCTCCGGCCTTGAGAAATACATGTATAAAGCTTTGAAACAAGCTAAAATAAAATGTAAGTATGAAGGAGAAACTTTTGTTTTAAATAATGGTTTTTATTTTGAAAATGAATGTTATGAAAGAATGTCTAACGGAAAAGGTGAATTCAAAGATAGAGGTAAAAAAAGAATATTACCTATAAAGTACACACCTGATTTTATAGGAAAAGATTATATTATAGAGTGTAAAGGAAGAGCTAATGAGTCTTTCCCAATGAGATGGAAAATGTTTAAACTTTTAGTAAGTATACAGTTTCCGAATTATAAATTGTTTAAACCACAAAATCAAAATGAATGCGACGAGGTAGTCAAAATAATATTAGGAACCACAAGGGTTTAGCAAGAAGAAAATATGCAGAAAGGAAAATTGACAAGTATATAAATTGGTCAATTAAAACAAAAGGTTATATTAAGTATTCTGATATAAGAAAAATTCACGATAAGTTTAACATTAAATGTTATGTGTTATCAAATATAAAAAAACATAAATTTTAAAACATGAAAAAAGAAAAAGAAAAATTACAATGGGAAATTAGTTTTGGTACTTATAAAGGTATACTAATAGGTTATAGAAATTATGACGATGAAGATTTAATAAATCATGTTTTTTACTTGCCATTTATAGATATTTGTTTAACTATAGAAAAATAATATGAAAGCACCTATATTTACAGAAAGAATACCTTATAAACCTTTTGAATACCCTGAGTATTATACAGAGGGTTGGTTAAAACAAGCGCAAGCATTTTGGTTACATACTGAAATACCTATGTCAGGTGATTTAAAAGATTGGAACGAGAAGTTAGACAATAAAGAGAAAAACTTAGTAGGAAATATCTTACTAGGTTTTGCTCAAACCGAATGTGCTGTGTCTGATTACTGGACACAAAAAGTTGTAGGTTGGTTTCCTAAACATGAAATACAACAAATGGCAATGATGTTTGGTTCACAAGAAACAATACACGCTGTAGCTTATAGTTATTTAAATGAAACTTTAGGTCTTGAAGACTACGAGGCTTTTTTACATGAACCCGCTACGGCTAAAAGATTTGAAAACCTTGTTGCTTATGATGGTAACGATCCTATAGGTATTGGTAAATCATTAGCTACTTTTTCTGCGTTTGCAGAAGGTGTTAGTTTATACTCTGCGTTTGCAGTATTATACAGTTTTCAAATGCGTAACCTACTTAAAGGTGTTGGGCAACAAATGAAATGGTCGGTAAGAGATGAATCATTACATAGTAAAATGGGTTGTCAACTGTTTAGACATATGTGTTCTCAAATTCCAGGTTTGAAAGAAGAATGTAAAGAGCATGTATATGATGCGGCTTTAACTATGCATAACGCTGAAATGACTTATATATCTAAGTTGTTTGAAATGGGTGATATTGAAGGAATAACAGAATATGACCTTAAACATTTTATTAAAAAACGTACAGGTGATAAAATTCAAGAATTGGGTTACAAACAAGAAGGCAAATTTAAATTTGAATATGACCAAAAGTCAATTGATAAAATGGCTTGGTTTGATCATCTTACCGGGGGTCACACTCACACTGATTTCTTTGCTATTAGGCCGACTGACTATAGTAAAGCAAACGAAGGAGAAGATTTTGAAGATATTTGGTAAAAAATAATATATGTGGAATAATAATTGGAAAAAAGGTGTTGATTACCCAAGCTGGGGAGACACCGATGTATATAAGAAAACAATATCAGGAGGATATTTATTAAAAAACGAAACACCTAAAGAAGCTTACATAAGAGTTTGTGAAACTGTAAGTAAGCGTTTAGATCGTCCAGAAATGGCTAAAGATTTTTTTAGTTATATATGGAAAGGTTGGTTATGTTTAGCCTCACCCGTGTTATCTAACACTGGAACAGACAGAGGTTTGCCTATATCTTGTTTTGGTATTGATGTAGGAGATAGTATATATGAAATAGGTATGAAAAACCTAGAGATGATGTTACTCGCAAAACACGGCGGCGGAGTTGGCATCGGACTAAATATGATTAGACCCGCCGGAACAAAAATAACTCAAAATGGAACATCTGACGGAACTGTACCTTTTTGTAAGATATACGATTCAACAATACTCGCAACAAATCAAGGATCTGTCCGTAGAGGAGCTGCAAGCGTTAACATTAATATTGACCACCCCGATTTCGAAGAGTGGTTGGATATACGAGAGCCAAAAGGCGATGTTAATAGACAATCACTCAACTTACACCAGTGCGCTGTGGTCGGCGATAAGTTTATGCGAAGACTTGATGCTGGAGATAAAGAGTCAAGAAGATTATGGGGAAAACTGTTACAAAAGCGAAAAGCAACTGGAGAGCCTTATATCTTATTTAAAGGAAATACGAACAAAGCTAACCCAGAACATTACATCAAGCACGGTTTAAAAGTTCACATGACAAACATATGTAGTGAGATAACATTACATACTGATGAATCACACTCTTTTGTGTGCTGTTTGTCTAGTTTAAACATAGCTAAATATGATGAGTGGAAAAACACTAATCTTATTTATGACAGCATCTGGTTTTTAGATGGTGTGTTAGAAGAATTTATACAAAAATCAAAAGGTAAAGTTGGATTTCATAATTCAGTTAGATCAGCAGAAAAAGGAAGAGCTATTGGGTTAGGTGTTTTAGGCTGGCATACTTATTTACAGGAAAAAGGTTTACCATTTGAAGGATTATTATCACAATATGAAACGAGAAGAATATTTAGTCAAATTAAAATTGAAAGCGAAAGAGCCTCTATGGCGTTGGCTGAGAATTTCGGGGAACCCCTTTGGTGCCGCGGTTCTGGCATGCGCAATACTCATTTACGCGCTATTGCTCCTACTGTCAGCAATAGTAAACTTAGTGGAAATGTTTCCCCTGGTATCGAGCCTTGGGCTGCAAATGTATTTACTGAACAAAGCGCGAAAGGTACTTTTATACGCAAGAATCCTACGCTTAAGAAAGCTTTAAAGAAAAACAAATTAGATACTGATAGAGTTTGGAATAAGATTTTAAAAGATGGAGGATCTGTTCAAGGAATAAAAGAACTAGAGAAAATTACTGTTGGTAAATTTGACACACCATTAAAAGAAGTTTTTAAAACATTTAAAGAAATCAATCAACTAGAGTTAGTTAATCAAGCGGGAATAAGACAACAGTATATAGATCAATCTGTTAGTTTAAACTTAGCATTTCCAAGTGTAGCTACGCCTAAATGGATAAATAAAGTTCATATGGAGGCTTGGAAAAAAGGAATTAAAACTTTATACTATGTAAGAACTGAATCTGTTTTAAGAGGAGATATAGCAGAACAAGCAATGGATGAAAATTGTTTAGCCTGTGATGGTTAAAAATTTTTAAAATTTACTTTTTAACTTTTGCTCTCATAGATATTTTAGTTGAGTTAACTAAAGATCTATTTGGCCTTATATCTTGACGAGGATTTTCCCTTGGAGTTATTTTAGAATTAAAATTACCAGGATTTTCTCTTGGAATAAATTTATTTCTATTGTTTAAGTTTCTATTTGGTCTGTCATTATTTATCTTTACTTCGTTTCTTAATCTATTAGCTATTATGTTAACCTTATCTTCTCTTACTTTTCTAATGCTATTTCTTCTTTCTTTCATTACAGCTACATAACGAGGTTTTTCATACATATAATACCTTGGTATTTGATGATTAAAATAAGGGTAACCAAAAGCCCAGTCATACCAGAAGTTATGTCTATTCCAATACATTTCAAAAGAATTAAACGGATTCCAAAATCTAGCAAACGACGCAGATGAATAAAATGAAAAAGGTTGATTAGATGCAAACTTTGCATAGTTCCATCTAAACGTAAAGCTTTTTCTCATCTTCCAACTTAATCTTGTATAAGATAATGTATCTATCTTAACAGTAGAAGGAACATCTAACCACGGACCTGATAATGGTGGTGGTGGTGTTTTTTGTATTCCACAACTAACAACAGCCATAATAGCCATTACAAAAAAGACAGTTTTAAATAATTTCATTATATTTCTTTATAACAAGTTTTATTGTTTTCATTTTTATAAGCTTGTAAACAACGCCTTCTATTAGAATCACCATCTATATAGCTCACGTGTACCCAATCAGGATTTTCTTCTGTTCCAAACTCCCAAATCATCTGATCGAAATCTAAGTTATTTTTTATATAATTATACATGTCTTTATTAGACATATAACCATATGTGTCGTCTAAATCCATAGCACGTCCTTGGCAATGTTGTGAACGGCTACTCCCGCCGATCGCTTTGTTTAATTCTTCCGAACGAAAGAATGAATTAATTTTAATTGGTCCATTAACTGCTTTTCTTAATGGTTCAAATACTTTTGCGGCTATAAGTTCCATGTTTTGTAACTCATAATCATTTGGTATATTTTCTATACCCTTTCTTGATGCCGTAGCACTGAATGTTGCTTCTTTTTTACTAATGTGTTCACTAATCATTTTTATAATTTAAATTTACCGCCAATTGTTATTGAATATGTTAATGGAAATGCGTCTGTGCTTTTAGCTATATTAAAACCTAAATTCATTCTAAATGTTTTAGTTATAGCAAAATCAAAGTTTGCACCTCCTACAAATAATGCATGTTCATTAAAAACAAAACCATTATCTAATGTACTGTAGCTCACAGGTGTTAAAGCGGTAGCTAACATAGGTGATACAGTAAAACGTTTGAAAGGAAATGGTTTAGTACCAAAAAATATAAACGCCGGCATTATGTTCCAGTTACTTTGACTATATAATACGTTTGCAGAAGCAGAAACACCACCAACAAATCCTTTCCATTTATTTTCTTTTTGTCCAATATATACATTACTAATACCGAACGAAGCATTATAAACACCATACATATACATTAATCCTGCAGATAATGTTTGTACGTTTGCAATACTTCCTTTATCATAAAAATGGCCAAATATATATTCTTTGCCATCTTCTTTAATTATTACAGGAACTTTTTTATCATACCTGTAAAATGTGTGACCTCTTGAGCCACTTAAACTAACTTGTTTTAGATTGTCCCATATCATCATATTAGCAGAATAATTAAATTCACCATTCATTGATGATTGAGCAAAACCTAATCCTATAACTTGATTTGCAGCACCATCTAATCCTGACATACGCATTAGATTAGCTGATATAATTATAGGGTTTGTATTCTTCTTTTTCTTTTTTTTGTCTTCTTCCTCTTCTTCTTCTTCAGATTCTTCTTCAGACTCTTCCTCTTCTTCCTCTTCTTCCTCTTCTTTTTCTTTTTCTTCTTCCTCTTCTTTTTCTTCTTCTTGTTGCTCTTCTTCTTCAGAATCATCACTATCATCATTTCCTCCACCATCATCATCGTCACTATCACCACCATCATCATCACTATCACCACCACCATCATCAGAATCCCCACCTCCGTCGTCGGAATCACCTCCATTATCTCCTGAGTCTCCTCCACTATCATCTCCTCCTCCTGAGTCTCCACTATTATCACTTCCTGTATCACCAGAGTTATCAGAAGATCCACCACTAGAATCAGAACCACTATTACTGTTTGATGTAGATGTTTGCGTTGTTGTTTGTGTTGTTTGTGCGGTTGAACAGGCAGATAACGCATACCACCAAGCATAAGTTTGCTCCATCCAAGTTCTTAATGCACCACTATAAAAATCATTAGAAGTAAAAGTTTTTGTTCTATTATAAAAAGACACTGTAGTGTAACCTTCCATTTGTATAGAAACTGTTTTAATCTCTCCAGTACATCTATCTGCAAATGCCTGTATTAATGTTTGAGAATATATACTTGAGGAAAATAATAATAGAATTATTATTTTTTTCATTAATGATCAAATATCTTTTTTCTTATCATTCGTTTAACAACTTTAGCAACTGCGGTCTCTAAAGCTTTTTTAGTCGATGTTCCAATTGATGATTGGTTAAATTTTACATCTTCTAAATTTTCATTGTTGAGTAAAGTTAATTCTCTTGTTGTTGTAGCTTTACCTAAACCAGATCCAGTCATATATAATCCAGATTCTGAGTCAACAAGCTTAACTTGCAAACCTAATCGCGTTACAAGTTTATTTTTAATACCGTCTTTTAAATTAATAGTTTCATCTTCTGATATACTAAAGTCATAAACCTCTATATAACAAAAGTATTTAGCTAATACTATTTTACCTATAGGATTTATAACATTAGCTGTAAAACCTTTTTCACTTGCTTTAAACTGTTTAATCATTCTATCTTTAATTTCATCTTTAGTTTCTACAAACTCAAAACGAAACGTTTCATCTAAAAATGCTACTGTTATATTAGTTAAACCTAGTCCTACTCTATAATTACCTAGTTCAGGATACTGATTTAATATTTCTTCAGTAACACCAATATTAAGCAAGGCTACGGATACAGGGTCACCATTGTATTCTGGCACACTCCATATAGATTCTTTTGATTCAAAGCTACCGACATAATCTTCGGTTGTTGTTTTTCCAATTACTTGGCTATGAGCAGAAGCCACAGCCGATACAAATATCGCACATAGTATAAATTTTTTCATGTTACCAATCTATTTCTCTTTCCTTTGGTTTTTGTATTACTGTTTTAGTTATAACCAAAGTATCTTTAACAACACTCGGTGGTATTGTTATTGTTTGTTCCATTGTTGGTGAAGGTGAGTCGTCTTCAGGGCTAAATATAGCTTCCATATTAGCTATAAATATTCCGCCTGCTGCAGTTATAATTAAACCTACAGTAGCTATTATTTGATTCTTTAATTCTTTCATATTATTTCATTGAAAATGTTTGTCTACCTATAAAATTATTGTTTTTAGTATATAATTCTACCGTATAAGAACTAACAGGCAACGAATTAACATATATGTTTAATATGTTATCACCTTGTTTACCTTTTATTATTTCTTGATTAATCATTGTGTTTGTAAAATCTAATATTTTAATTCTATAATCACCATCAGAAGGTAGCTTGGTATTTATTCTTACTTTATCTTCAACAATATAACTTTCTAATTTTAAACCTATAGCTTGTGCCATAAATAAAGATTCAGGAACCTCTTGTGTAGGTGTTTCAATGTATATCGTTTCAGAACAACTTATAAATAATAATAATATAAATATTTTTTTCATTATTGTATTTTTAAAATTACTTTAGTTCCATCACTTGTAACCGCGTCTGTTGTTTTAAAATAAATTAAACCAGAAGCATTTGTCACCGTTTGTTTTGTATTAAATATAATTTTATAAGGTTTACCAACCTTAATATTTTCTTTATTTTCTACACTAATGCTACCAAAATATAATTTATCATCACGCTCTGTAGCGAAGTTAGTTAATAGGTTACCTGTATTGAATTGAATTTCTTCAAATTCTAATATAGTATTATCAAATTGAATTATAAATTGCATGCCAGCCAAGTAGTCTTTTTCTAGCTCAACTAATAATTCTACTTTATCATTAACTAAACTTGTTGAAATGTCTAAATCTAAATTTTCAATTTTGCCTTGCACACTAGGAATCTTTATAACTCCCTCGTTATCATCTTCAACTATAGGCTCAAATGAATGTGAAAAATCTACATCACCTATAAGGCCATGTCCAAAATTAAATATTTTATTAGCATCTGTAGGAGTAAAATGTTTTTTCTGTCCAAAGTAATAATCATCTGTTGAATAACCATATTGAGTTTTTTCACCCCAAACATCTTTAGCACCATTAGTAGAGTTTGTAAAATATTCGCTAACATTTTCGTCCATTACATGGCTAAGCATAACATAGGAGTCATCAAAGTCTACATTACCACTGTTATTAACTTCACCTAGTAAATATTGTATAGAATGTGTAAATGTATTTGCAGTTCCACCTGGGCTAGTACCAGCACCTATAGCTTCTTTAAAAACTAAAAACACATCAGTAACAGTAACTACATCATCTAACCAATCTGATGCTAACTCATTATCAACAGTGATATTAATGTCATACTTTACATCATTTTCTAAACCAGTTACAATAGCTTGAGAGCTTGCATCAAAATTACCGCTAGCTATACTATTATTATTACTCAATATATTATACTTATAATGTGTTGGTTTATCATTAACGGTATTTAAGTTTATTGTAACACTACCTGCATCTCCACCTTCAACACCTGAAAGAGTTATTTTTTGTTGCATTGCATCAACATCATATTGAGTTGATGTGGAGTTGTCTTCAGCTCTCATCCAATTAAGATGTGTTACATTATTATAATTATTATAATTAGTATTAATTTTATCTTTAATCTTAAAATCAACTTCAATTAAAGTGTTATTATATGTAATACCAACACCATCTTGAATTGTTATTCTTTCTACAGACCAATCGTTATCTGTTGGATATGAATTAGTATCACCCTCTACTTGTGTTCTATTAAGCCAACCATTTAAATATTGTGCTGAAAGGTTATCTTCATCATAAGTACTTAAAATCTTATACTTAAAACCATCCCAATGTGTTAATGAGGTTTGTGCATTCGTATTAGCTGAGTTATCTGTTACTTTAAATCTATGTGTAATTTTCTGTAACAGCTTATTATTATACTCATAATCAAATATATACAAGTTAGGTTCAACATTGTTTGTAACTTGTATTGTGTTAAACTTTATTGTTATAGTATCACCAACCTCAAAATCTGCAGCGTTTATATAACTGTGATCAAGTTTTAAATCTTGCGCTAAACAGAATAATGGTAATAATAAAAACAATAGTTTTTTCATAATTTTAATTTCTTAATAATGTTTTCTGAAAGTTTTTTTAATGCAACGCTAACGCTATTTTGTGTAAACCTACCTTGTTCATTTAATAAAATTAAAGATGTAGTTATATCTTTTGATGTACCTTTTACTTTCACTTTTTTCTTTTTATATTTAGCAATTGCAATTATTTCTGTTTGACTAGACGATTTGCTATACAACGCAATATTTGATTGAGTTCGTTTTACATCAAAATAAATTAGTTCAACATCTAAAACATTTTTACTTTTATCATTTAAGTTATAATCTTTATCTTGAACGACTTCCTCTAATATGTTTTTTAAACCAAAACCAACGTTCCTATTATTAACTAATGGACCAGTTTGAATTGAATTTTTTATATTGTTTATTTTAATATCTTGTGCAGATAATATAGCACAAAATAATAAACTACTTATTAGCTTTATTTTTTTTATGTATGTCATACCAGCGGGCTATTGTAAAACCTATAGAAACTAACAATAATACTATTTTTAATATTGTTTCCATTTCTGTCATAGAAAGCGTTAATGTTGTACCGTTAAAGGCCATTAGTTTAATATCTTGCCACTCCATAGTTAATTATATTTTTTTCTTTTTGAATATCTGCTTGATGCAGAGTTGTTTTGTCTAATTTTTTTTGATTTTCTTTTACCTTTTGATTTTGTAGAGTAATAACTATCATCTGGTTCAAAGTTTACAGTCCACCTGTTCCAACCAGCTAATAATGCTATTTTTTGCCATGTTTCTGTTTCAACATCTAAAGCGTCTTTAACGTTTCTAGCTTTTGAAACAACCCTATCTAAAGGTACATTAAAAAATGAAGCAGAGCTACCTACCATATCTAATACAGGATTTTCTATAGATATACCCATTTTTTCAAAAGATTTTCTTTTATACTTGTAATCTTTCAAAGCATCGTATATATCTCTAGTTTTGATACTTATTGCTGGGCCAACTGTTGCGACTTCTGCTAATATTGCAGCTATATCAAATTGTCCTTTTCCTTCCTCAACTTTTTTGTTTTCGTCATATAACTTTTTACTAACATTTTTTACCATTGAAAAAACAGCACCTTTAACACCCGTACCCCTAATTAACGTATCAACCATGTTGTTTGCCATGTAACCAAATTTTCTTTCATTTCTTTTTGTTTCTTCATCTTCATCTTGTCCTGGAAATAACATACTAAATAAACCTTGTTGTAATACAGAGAACATTATATTTTGTAAAAATGAATAATATAATATCTTACTTACCTTTTCTTTAGGGTTACCTCTACCATTTCTTAAATCTAAAGCAGCTCTTTCTATTAATCTAGTATATTGCATTGGAGTATTTTGGAAAGCTAAAAATAATCTTCCCTCTGCGCTTGTTTGCTCCATAGATAGCCTGTCTGCTCTTGCAGACTGTTGGGTTTCTTCAGTAACCTCTTGAAAATCTACAAAAGCTTTTCTTTGTGCTTCTACTTTTGAAAAACCTTTTGCTGTATATGTATTTATTCTATTTCTGTAAAAACTAGCTCCACCCGCGGCAATTGCAAAGGCATCACCAGCTTTAGTAAAAACAAAACCTTTTTGTAAAACTAAACCTAAAACACCTTTAAATCCTTTATTTCTTTTTATAGCATCCGCAATTTCCGCTTCATTGACATCAGTTCTTAAACCTCCTCTTCTTTCTTTTAAATAATCAGAATTCATTATATACTTAAAATCTGTTGCCCACTGTGTGGGATTACCTATTAAAGCTTTACCAGAATGATATATATTGTTATCTGACCAGTTTATGTAGTTAAAAGTAGATAATGTTTGTAGTGTTGCTGTTCTAGTGTTTAAAAACATTGTAGACGCAACAGAACCCCTTATCCAATTTAACATACCATTTACCATTTTAGATTGACCACTTGTTCTAGTTTTCCCACTTTCCATTCTAGTTAAAATATCTTGTAATGGATCTAAGAAATCTTGACCGTAAGTTGCTCTTATTTTATTTATGTTGTTTTCACTAAAAATAGCCTTTTTATTTTCAAGAAAAGGTCCTAAAAATTTTTTCCTTGAAAGTTGATCTATTGATCTAAGTATATCTTGTCTAATAGTATCAGTTTGCCACGAGTTTACATCTGGATCTATCCAATATGAATCTTGTCTCATTATGCTAGATAAACTACTAGCGTATTTTAACATTTTATTACCTGGATACGTTATTATTTTTGCTTTTAATTTTTGAAGAGTTGTATCGTTAATACCAGGAACTTTAGAACCGTTTTTAGTATACAAATATACTCTTAATGCTTGGTCATAGTTAAAACCAGAAACACCCGTTTCTTGCTCCATTTCTTTGTTGAAATTAGGATTATCTTTTAAAAACTGTTTATATTTTCTACTAGATAATTGTCTGGCTATGTCTAATGACATTATTGCCTTACTAAAAGGTTTTACTAAATTATCAACAAAAAATTCTAATTGTTTTTCTCCTTTTTTTCCTTTACCAAGAAAACCATAAAGAAGACCAGCTAAATCGTTTGCGCTATGTGGAATTATTCTAAACATTTTTTTCCTAGTAGCAGCTAATTGTTTTGAAGTTGCAACATCAATTATGTCATCTAAAGAATATCTTTTGTCTTTTGCCGACAACATTAAACCCATTTGTGATTCTAATTGCAATGTTTTTACTTCATCATTAAAATTAACCTGACTCAATTGCTCATTTTTATCGGTTTTGTTCTTAATAATTTTTATTGATTGTTCTTGACTAAGTTTTGGAGTTTGTTCTAATATACTTGTAGGTACTACACCTGACTTAAAATTATTAGTGCTTACAACAGGCTCTTTACCCGACATTATATCAAATAAAATTTGTTTAGTTATTTTACTACTTGAGTCATAGTTTTGTATAGAATATCTTTCGGTACCTTTTTTAAGTACAGATAAATCTAAAGAAGATAAATTATTTAAACCATCAATAGAAGAATTTTCAAAAGCCAAGCTTTGAGTAATAAACATTAGCCTTTCTTTTATTTCATTTTTGTTTTTTCCAGATTTAACAAAAGCAAGTCTATATTGATTCATTAAATTATATACACCATTTCTTGTTTCATTTGCTTTTGATGACTTAAAATCAAGTATAGCTGTTTTCTTTGTATCTTCTAATAATGTTGGATCGTTTAGTAATTTTTTTAAAGTATATAATGTGTTTATTTTTTTGTTGTTATTTTTTATGTGATCGTTTAAATCATTTATAAAACTGACATCGTTTTTAGATAAATTTTTATTTGATTTTAAATTTTTAGTAGATATGTTTTTATTTATTTCTTGATCAAAAACAGTTATTTTTTCTATTCTATCGTCTCTTATTATTTTATTGTTTTTATCTACAAGAACTTTACTTTCTGATGTATAAAGATCTAGTGTATTATTAAATAAAGAATTAAAACCATTAAAACCAGCGACTGATCTTGCTAAAAAACTTTCTCTTTTAAACAAATCAGGCATTGAGTTTAAAAATTCAAATTGATATTTTTTTAATTTTAAAAGTTTTTCATAATCCCATTTTTGCACATTGTTTTCATATTTATATAAAGATATATTTTTTACATCTTCTTTATTTAAATCAATATCATATATCTTACTTGTTTCTTCTAAAAATTCAGGGTTTTCATATAAACTTCTAGTATATTTAAAATATTCACGCTTATTAAATATCATGTTAGTTAACTCTGGAATAACAATGTCATTATCAGGTTGTTGACTAAATTGGAATTCAGATTTACCAGCGGCAATATTATTTATAACATTAGGGTTTATACCAGCTTTTAACATTTGTATTCTTAACTCAGTATTTGTTGTGAGTTTAGACAATAAAGCTAATGCACCTTTTACTCTTTGTGATTCAGGACTTCTACCATCTAATATTTCTCCTTTAACATCTGTTATTAAAGCCCCACCTTCTGAGTCCATACCAAATGCTTTTAAAACTCTTTCTTTATATTCGTTAGATAAAAAATTATTAGGAAGTTTAAACTGTGGATTACCTTGTGCACCCTTGACTCTTTTTTCCGCTGGTTCATAAAGATCTAAATTAAACTTTTCATCATTAATTAATTTAGTTGCTATTTGAACTGATTTACCTTCTGCGTTTTGATCAGTCACTTCTTTGTTTGATGTAAGCGGTGGTAAAAGTTTTATAAAATCATCTATGTGTTTATATAAAAACTTCTGTGCTTTTTTTAATTCTCCTGCTCCTAAATTTTTCTTAGGATCAGTTATTTTACCTACTTTGACACCTGCCTTTTCAGCAATATGTGGAGATGCAATTAATGGAACACTACCAAAAGTCATTTGATCTAATGTTAGCATTGGAAATAAATTTTCTACAGAATTCTTTACATCAGATTCTATACCAAAAACCTTAGAAGGTATTATTTTATTTTCAGTATTTTCATCAAAACTTTCTTTTGTGTCGAACTCTGAAAAATCTTCATTCATACCAGGTTCAGCAACAGATCCAACTTCTCCAGCTACAACGTCTAAACTTTTAGATTTAGATTGTGCATATTGTTTAAGAACTTTACTTTTTACCCATGTTTGTAATTGTCCATTTAAATAACCTGAAAATGAATCATTTTGTTCAGGATTAAATTTTATTATTAAATCTGTTAATTCTTTTTTAACATCTTCAATAAAATTACTTATAGGTTTACCAGAAACAGTTTTACCCTGTATACCACGAACAATAAGTGCATCCATTAAATTACCTTCTATAATTCTGTTATATGCATCAGCTAAATAACCATCTTCTTCATATTGTTTTTTAGAAATACTATAACCTTCTTCTTTAGTATTTGGCCCAGCTAAATCATCAATTATAGAATTTTTTTCTGCTTGAGAAAACTGTCTAGATTCACTTTCTAATTCTTTATTTAATTTTACTTTGTCTATAGCATCTAAAACTTTTTTTGAAACTTTATTTTCTTTAGCGGATTTATTAAACTCACTTAAAAAATTATAAACTTGGTCTGCGTTTTCAAAACCAATATCCATGTCATATTTTTTAAATAAACTTTTAAAAAAATCAGCTATTTTTTCTAATATTGTTTTATCTAAAGAAAGTTCGTTTTTAGCAAGGGCATCAGACATTACATTTAAATATTCTGTTTCATATTTGCCTGAATCAACACCATAACCTCTATTTTCCATTATGGCATCGAGTTCTTTTATTTGTCTAGATGTTAATCTTTCTTTAACACCTTGTACTATTTTTCCTTGTTGTTTTTTGTCACCTATTTGTGAGTTTAAAATAGGGTGGAGTATTTCGTGTGCTCCAATGTTTATTTGAAAAGTTTTACTAGCAGCATCTTTATTAAAGTATATTTTACCATTTATATATGCACCTCCTATTTGACTTGCTTCAGATTCTGTTTTTCCTATAGCATTAGCAAATTCTTTGTTTGTTTCGTAGCTTTTAGCTTTTATATTTAAAGCTTCTGCCATTTTTAATCCAAAACTAGTACTTTTATTTATTAAAGAGTTTATACCTCTGTTTTTAGCTAAAACTCCATTTATTCTTAATACACTTACGTTGTAATCTTTTTTTACCTTATCTAAATAAGTTAAATATTCTTTTTTGTTTATTTTATTATTATCTAATTTTTCTTTTAAATCTTTTAATTTAGATACTTGTCTTTCCGTTTCAACATTAATGTCATGTATTTTTTTCTGAGAACTTTCATCTAAATCTTTTATTTTGTCATTAGATATATCTATTAATCTTTTAATATTTGCTTTAGATATTTCTATATTAGCCTCAGCACTTACTCTAACATCTTCGTCTTTTGTTTCTAAACTAACTTTTTTATTATATACAATTGAGTTTATATTTCTTTGTATTTCGTTTGAATCTTTTGTAGATCTTACCGAAGATGAAGCTCTTAATGCATATCTACCTCCTCTAATTCCAGCACCTCCGAAACCTCCACGCAACATTGACTCATATGCATCTTTTTCAGTTAACATTCTATATAAAGCACCTTGTAGTGCTTCTGTTTTAGTTTTACCGTCACCTAAAAGTTTATTAAACTCTCCTAAACCATACTGAGACCACTCTGTACCAGCTTCAACACCACCAGCAAAAGCAATATCTAGTGCATATTTAGTTATTTTGTTTCTTCCTTTTTTTAATACTTTACCTAGTACTTTACCTAAACCTATATTTTCTATACCAGCCTGTCCTGCAGCAATTGAAAAAGGAATTACAGTTTCTTCTTCATTATCAGATATTAACTGTTTTAAACTTTTATTTTTTCTTTTTGCTAATCTTTCATTATATTCTATATAGTTTTCAGCAGCATATTCATATCCGTAACCTGTAAAACCAGTACCTATACCGTAACCAACTGATGCTAAAGCGTTGGCCACTGTTCCAAGAACACCAACAGCAAATTTACCTGGATCTTTCTCTGAAATCGCATCAGCTAAAGCAAAAACAGGTCTATTACTTTGTTGTTTTTCTTTAACGTCTTTTATTAAGTCTTCAACGCTATCAAATTGTAAATACCTTTCTTTAGCATTAAAAGAATCTCTTCCAGCACTTAATAATGTTTTCATGCCTTTTCTTCCATACAACTCTTCGTTCATAGCCGTCAAAGCTAATTGAACAGAAGGATCATCACCTTTCCAGAAATTATCTATTAAACCTAATCTATCTCCAGCATTTTTAAATTCGTTTAAAAGACCTTGTCCTAAAGTTAATTCTTCAGAATCTTTTTCTATTTTATTTTCTAGTTTTATTTCTTTTGGAGTTGGAAGTTTGAAATCCAAAAAACCAGCTACCAAGTTTGATTCCGTATTGGGTGTTACATTTTCCGGAACAGTCACACCCTTTTCTGTTCCTTTTGTCTTTACTAAATCTGTTTGTTCATCTTTTAATTTAGCTTGTGGATATTTAAGCAGAAAATCTTGTTTTCTGTCTGGTGAAACCTCAAAGAGTTTCCCGTCTACTATGTAAAATTCATTCATAATACTAGTTATTACTATTAAATTCTTGACTTGCGTTTTGACTTCTAATTAAAGTTATGTCAAATATTTTTTTAGTTAATTGTTCTTTTATTATATCTAGTTCTTTTCCTGTATAATTTTTACCTTCTACACTAAAAGTTCCATTAATGTTCATTTTAAGCTTGTTTAATCTATCTAAACTTGCTTTGTGATTATTTAATTGTTTGTCTAATTCAGCTACTGGTATTTTACTTAAAGCTTCTTTTTGTGCATCTTCTTTTATTTTTTGTTCTTTTAGTAAATTAACATATAAATTACTTATTTTTCTGTTTATATAACTATCGTTTTTACCAGTATATAAACCTTGTTTAAAAATAATTCTTTTAACTAAATTAATTTTTCCATCTGCTGTATTCATATCATAAACAGCATCTTCATATTCATCATCGCTAATCTCAGTACCATCTGTTATAGTTAATATACCATTTTCAATTTTATATTCTTGATCTTCAACTATTTTTAAATATTCAGAAAGTTGACTACTTGCTGGACCATCTACAATATCAAAAATATTATTTAAAGACTCGTCAACATCTTGTCTTTCTAAATCAGCTCTTGAAGGATCATCAACTTCTTCTTCTTCTTCTTTTTTATAAATAAATTTATTTCTAACAGCTGATTGATTACGTATAGTGTTTTCAATATGTTCTTTTATAGCAAGATCTTGTATTTCTAAAAAATCAAATTGCTCTTCCTTACTAATATCACCTGGTGAGTCGTTATAGTTAAATTCTTCTCCAGTTTTATCTTTTAATATTTTTTTAAAAATAGCAGCTCTAGATTGATAATCCATGTTACCAAAAATTTTATTTGCAGCACTTTCAAATCCCTTTTCCATTTCACCTTCTATTTGACTATAATCTTCTGCTCTTTGATATGCATAATCAACAATTCTAACAGCATCGTTTATGCTTTTATCATAATCACTAAATATTTCAGTATTTTTTCTTATAACAGGCATTTTATCAGGTACATCGTTTGAAGTTAAAAAATGATCTTTTTTTCCATCATTAAATTTAAATGCTAAACCATCATCTTTAGTAATAACTTCAAAACCATTTTGTTTATTTTCTAAAAAAGATCTAAAAACTGGTGTTTTGTTAAATAAATTTAAATCAACATCGGTTGGATCTAATGCAACTGCTTTATTCATGTTGTCAAGAGGTGCCATTATATTGACACCAATATCAGATAAAATTTTAGCTTGATCTTGTACACTTGAACTAGCAAAAACCCCAGAGTCTACATATTTTTTATTAATAATGTTTTTTACTTGAGAAGCAACCTGAGGATTATAAGTTTTAGCTATATCGGGATAGTTTAATTCGCTTTCAAATTTAGCTAATCTTATATCTAAATCTCTTTCTTTTCTTTCTTCTTTTTCAGCTTGTTGTTGGAAATACGAACCATATTTTTCAACACCACCTAAAAAAGCTTTTAAAAAAGCATTAGGATCTCCTATGTTTAAATTTCCAGGATTTCTATAACTCATTTTTTATTTTTTTATTTTATTATTCTGTAACACCTTTGTAAATATCAATATCATTATTCACATTCCATGTCTGTTTAACGCCGGACCCGGCATTTACTTTTTTCCATATATTCCCATACCCATACCAGCTAATGAACTAAATGCACTGCCTAATGCACTTGATTGTGCTGACCTATATTGTGCCGCCATATTAGCATATCTATCACTCATACCTTGTAATCTATCTAGGTTAGCAACTTGTCTTTGTTCTCTTACTCCAAACATAAACTGTTTTCCTGCTACATCTGCTGATTGTAATCTCATTGCTTCTCTCATTCTCATTTGTTGAGCAGCTTGTTCGCCTCTTGCTCTTTGCATACTAATAGCTGTTTCTTGTTGTTGTATATTTCCAGATATTTGTAATTTAGATTTATTAGCTTGTTGTGCTAAAGCAGTAGCCATACCTGCACCACCTCCTGATTCTCTTAAACCTTCTAGTGTAGTTGCTAAAGACATATCAGTTTCTTCAGCCGCTAATTCAGCAGATCTAGTAGCAACTTGCATATCACGAGCCGGATTTGTAATCATAGAACTTAAATCAGTTATACCCTTATAAGGATTAATAATTTCCTGTCTATTTTCTTCAGCTTTTCTTAATTCGCCTCTATAATAATTAGCCTGACTTTCAGCTCTTCTAGCTCTTCTTCCTGAGCCAAAACTACTAAAAATACTACCTAATGCTCCGACACCTGCCATCGCTAAACCTATACCTCCTGCCATAATTTTTATTTTTTATATTAATACATTGTTAAATACCGTATTGGTACTAAATAACTCTTGTTTTTTATTATTAGAAGTTGTAGAAAAAGTAGCTTTTATAAAATTACCTTTTATACCTGTTACATCTAAATTATTATCTACATCATATATTTCTCCAGATGCTATTGGTGAACTGTTTTGTAATTCAGCATAGTATCTATTATTTCTTTTATTAAATATAGATGCACCTATATAACCTATTACAGTAGAAGTTTCAGAATTAGCAACATTATTGGCTTTGTCTAAAAATTCTTCTGTTCCTGACAATATTCTATCGTCTGTATTAGTTTTAATGTCATTTAATTCCCACAAAGAAGTTCCTTCATAAGATATACTATAAAATACATTTTCTTGTACAGCGTTAGAATTGACAACAAAAGTTACAGTTGAAGGTACTACGCTAGCACCATAATATCTACCATAATCAATATTTGATCTGTCATAATGATTCCATACATCACTACCATTAAATGTATAAAATTTATTACTTAAACTAAAGCCTTGTAAAGGTTTATAATCATGTCGACTTGTCCAACCATTTATAGCATCACTAAAACTTACTGTTTCGTAACTTCCATTACTTTTTTGTAATGAAACTATAAAACTCTTGTGGTAGTTGTCAAACATACCTACTACTTTAGAACTATCTTTTAGATTATCTCTAAAAAAACTTCTCATACCATACTCTGATATTGGAGTTAATCCATCTCCACCACCTTGACCAGACGATAATCTTAATATTAACCCTCTGTTTTTATCTGCAAAATATTTTCTATTTCCAAATGAAGCAAAGCTTTCTGGATTTTTAGATATACCATATTTTCCTACAAAAGGTATTATTTGACCTATAACAAGTTTAGAAGAAGTAACTGTTCCACCACCTTCAGCTGAAAATATCGCATCTTTATTTATTAAAGCTCTACTAACTTTATCTTCTTGTAATATTATTAAATTTGTTTCTTCTGCAAAAAGTTTTTGTATACTTCCGTTTGCAGAATTTACTGACTTTGTTATTGCTTCTGCTGGTGAAAATTGATTTGTATTGTTTATACCTGTTCTAGAGTTAAAAACTCCAGAATATATTAAAGCATTTTTTCTTCTTTCCTCAGTAAAATCTTCATCTATAATATACGCTCTAACACCTATATCTACTTGAACAGCGTTAAAATCTCCTTTTATTCTACTTTCTTCAATATGCCAATTATCATTAGCATCACTACTTTTTATGTAAAAGGAATTAAAAAAACTTACATCTATTGTTGTTGCCATATTAAGAATATTGCGTTGTTGTTATATTATTTCTTTTTATAAGCACCCTGTGAACAGGCTCCATTACAGCACCTATTTGTTCATACCCTACTACTAATTCATAGTCTGTTGTTACCGCACTACCCGTTATATAACTTGTCACTGTTACTATAAAGTTACTATTACTAGCACCTACATAACCAGAATCAGTTGGGTCTGTGTTTTGGTGAGGGGCAGGTCTTATCCAAAAGGCTTCAGTAGAATCATTCCATGTATAATTTGATACATCTAATATTACTGTTCCATCTACACTTACTGTTGCAAATTTGTGAGATGCAGGAACAGGACTGTTAGTTGTTTCATCATAAGCATTGTGATTTGAAAGAACATCTTCGTAATCACCTCCGCAAGTTCCGTTAACTTCATAATATCCATAATTAGTAGGTATAAAATATTCTTCATACTTATCACCCGGATCATAACCATCACCTTGTCCACCTTGACCATAACATCTGGCATAGTAATTAAAGCCAGTACCTGTTTTTTCTGTTACGCTAATAATATCACCAAACTCTAACGAAAGAGGTACGGTCAATGTATCTGTATCCGTAGGCCCAGCAATACCAGTTACTTTTAAATCAAAACTAAGGCCAGATGCAGAAGCACCTATAGCTGTTCCTAATGATATTGCACCTTGTGGCGAAACACTAACATTAGAATATCCACCAGCGTGGCTATAGATTAATCTATTTGTCCACCTGTTTGAGTTTGAACTACCATTTTTACCAGATATTTCACCACTACTATTTACTGTAGCAATAACACCAGTTTCATCAGCCGAATATCCTATTCTATCAGCATCTGGTATAAAAGCAAGTACTGGAGCTGCATTTGTTACAAATATTTGTTTAGTGAAATTTTTAGCCCCATTAGATGTTGTTGTTCTAAATGTTATTGTGTATTTGTTAGAAGGTGAAGGTCTAAATTCTTGTCCATTTACAAGTTTTAATTTTATTACATCTGTATTTCCAATTTGTTCTGCACTAAAATCATTATCATAGTCCATGTCTATATTGTCTTCTACTCTTACAACTGAATCAACCTCAATATTTAAATTATTAGAGCTTTCTGTTAATTGCGTACCATTAGCATCAAAAACTTTTATAATCATTATATATGAATTACCAGCTGTACTTTCAACAAACTCATCTAAATCTGCATCATCATTAAGATTTCTTAAAACTAAACTAGCTGCACTAGAAGATCCTCCACCAGAAAGTATTTTAGAATTTAAATCTGATATTAACCCGCATGTAGATGTTTCATAAAATATATCTAATTTTGATTTAAATGGTTTTGTTTCAAAAACAGCTAAAGAAGGTACATTAGAACTTGATCCACCTTGAGTTTGTTGCCCATAATTACCTTTAATTTGCGCAAACAAATATTGTTTGTCTTTATCATAAAACTCTACTTTATCAGCATCTTCAATACCAAAATCATCAAGTTTACCTATTGATATAATATTATGTGTAGACGTTTGAATCCCAGTATCTCCATTCTCTAGTATACCATCTAAAATAACACTACTTGTAGACAAGTTTATATTACTTCCTTCTGTTACTTCATCTCTAGGTATTTTATTTATATTGTCACCATATATAGGAAAATAACTCATATTATCACCAGTACCTCCTGTGTTATAAAAAACAACCCCTGGTGTATATACGTTATAATAATCTTGTTCAGTTTGTTTTACCACTATTCTATAAGAATACCAACCTAAAGGGTTAGTATCAGGTTGCCATAAAAAAGAACTGTCAACACCTTCGTTGAATATAACTTTTAAAGAATCTCCATTTAAACTTATTTGCGATCTCTTGTGTTGTATTGATGAACTGTGTTGATTAGAAAGTATTACAGGTGATTGTCTTCCATATCTATCTGAAAAAACAACACCAACAACATATGTTCTATCTTGTTTTAATGTGTGTCTTTTATATTCTTCATAAAGAAATTCATCTTCTTCATTTTTAGAACCAGTACTTAATTCAAAGTTTAATCCAGAAGGAGGTAATTCTTTACCTGTAACAAAATTACCATATACAAGTCTATTACCTGTTATTTCCTGAGCTAGTGCTTTTACTGGAACACGATCATAAACTCTTAAAGTTTGTGATTCAGGTAACATTTTATAAGGCTCTTCTGATCTATATATATAATATAATTCTTTTCTTCTATCGTTAGTAGAACCACTAACTGTGTTATTGATATATTTTTTTATTTTACTTCCAGAAACAACACCATTTGTTATTGTAGAAGGATCTTTTCTTAACGTAGATATATTTTTTATATCTATAGTATCTAAAACCTTTACTGCTAAACTATCTGATTCTTTAAATAATATTTCTATTTCTTTTATTAATAAGTCACTATAAGGATCTAAAGTAGGTAACATTATTTCTAACTCT
>Ga0208298_1000074_pt1 | contig 43708 bp, 46 predicted proteins | sample 14BtaG_FD_184088 | JGI IMG/M metagenome (GOLD analysis project Ga0208298, IMG submission 184088) | Marine viral communities from the Subarctic Pacific Ocean - 14B_ETSP_OMZ_AT15311_CsCl metaG (SPAdes) (version 2) | ecosystem: Environmental > Aquatic > Marine > Oceanic | place: Pacific Ocean... | reverse complement strand
ATTTTGAAGGTTCTGCACTTTCAACTATAGTGGATTTACTTTCGTATAATACATTTTATCAAGTACTGTTTCAGAATATTTTAGTTAATGAAATGTTTTTAGATACTTCACAGAAAATAGAATCATTAATTTCTCATGCTAAACTTCAAGGATATACAGTTTCTGGTCCAAAATCTTCCAGTATTAAAATAAAGATTTTAGGTGCTGATGCTGGACAAACTATACCCGCTTTAACTAAATTCGTCGGTAGAAAGTCTAATGGTGAAATAAAACTGTTTTATAATACTGAAGAACAAACCATAGAAACGTTAAACGAAGTTAACCAAGCTGAGTTTAATATTTACGAAGCAAAACAATCTGTAAATCAAGCGATTTTTACTGGTACTGCTATAAACATAGAAAACCAATCCATATCGATTCCAGAAAAAGATTTAGAAACGTCAACTCTTAAGATAGAAGTTCAAATAGAATCTACTGGAGAATTTGAAACATATGAATTAAAATCTTCTGTTTTAGAAAATCCGTCAAGTACGGATAAATTCTTTTACTTAGATAGAACTAGTTCTGGATATAATATAGTATTTTCTTCTTTCATAGATCAGGTTACCGGAAACACTATAAACTCCAATATATTATCACCGAACAGTAAAGTTAAAGTTAGTTACTTAGTTTCCTCTGGTACTTCGGGTAATGGGTGTTCTAGTATATCATTTTCAAATATACCTTCCGGATTTTCTGTGTCTACCATAACACCCACATCAGGATTGAGCTCTGGAGGAAAGAATACACCAAGCTTGAATGAAATTAAATTTTTAGTTCCCAGATCTTTCGCTTCTCAGGATAGAGTTGTAACAAAAGACGATATTAAAGTTTTATTAGTTAATAATAATTTATCTACATCAATGGATAATATTGTAGTAAAAACAATATTAGACGATTCTGATAATCCAACAGGTGAAGTTAAATTTAAAATAAACGAAGACAATGTAGACGACGTAACTGCACAAGAATTAATACGAAGTAGAGGTATGGTCGGAATAATTTACACATATGATGGGGATATTTGATGGTAGATTTTATTACGTTTTCAAATATACAAGAGGATGGTGTACATGTACTCAATCCAATTGCATCAATAATACCGAGAGAAGAAGCTGCAGCTGCAGCCGATGCTGCGATGTCATTTTCTATATCAGATCCATTTTCTCTTGGTCCTACTTTTTCTAACTGTCCACCCATCTTTGACGTTACCAACTTTACACCATATTGGTTAAAAAATGAACACGAAGAAGGAAAAACTTTATTAATAACATTTTTACAACATTATTACAATTGGTTATATTGCAACGAATTGTCTGGTTTATATACAGATAACTTTGTAGATTTAATTGATTTACAAAATTTAAAACAAGAAACACTAAATGCTACTATAATGAGTTTTATTCCTCAGATAGAAAATGTTGCAAGTTCTTTGAGTTTACCAGAAGTACAAAATTTTCTTATAAACTTTAAACGTGATATTTTATTACGAAAAGGAACTTCAGATGGAATTGTTTTATTTTTATCTAAATTATTTTCTGAAGTAGTAAAAGTTCAAGTTAATAACAGCGAAACGGCTTTTACTTATGATATTATAGTTACACATTCATCTGGATCGATACCTAGAGAGAATTTATACAGAGAAGCATATATTAATTATATGCAACCAGCTGGCACTAATTTTTCGTTAACCGTTATAGAAGAAACTGGTACACAACAAACTGCACAATCTGTAGATGATGAAATACAAACATTATTAGAAAACACTAATTTAGGATTTACTGCACCCAAACAACAAGATTTTCCTGCAATTGGAAATTATTACGTATATCCTTTAGGTGCAACTGAAGATTATTTGTCCGATTGTGGTTGTTCTGGTTCTTCTTCGGTTAATGCAATATTGGAAAATACAGCTGACATGAAAACGTTCAAACATCCTATATGGAATATTGGTCCAACTAGTGGTGTTGCCTTTGGTGATATAAATATATTTGACTTTGTTGTGTTAGAATTAGATGATAATCCAAATACAGATACGACACCTTGCTAAACGGAGTAAATATGGCAGATTTAACAGCAACAAATCTTTCAGTTAAAAATGCAGAACATTTTGTTAATTCGGTCAAAAATAAAGACAGAGTTCTTTCTTTTTTTCTGGGAGGATCTGAAGCTGCAACTAGCGCTGATCTTAACACTGATAATGAAAGATTAAATTTATTTAAAGATTCTACAATTTTTAAGCAGATAGAAGCTGAAGATTGTAACGTTGTAGTTCCATACATTAAATGGTCAAAAACTTCCTACAATAGATGGAATTCACAAATAACACCTAAAGGAAATTATTATCTTTTAAGTAACAATAATGTTTATTTAATTATACAAAATGATAAATTTAATAGAAAGAAATACGATAAAAAAATTAATACTTCTGTAGCACCAAATCATAAATCTGGAGTTAATTTTTATGATGATGGGTATGGATATCTCTACTTATATACATTATCTGCTACAGATAAAGTAATAATTAATAATTCAGATTGGATACCAGTTCCAGATAAAACAATAAAATCAATTGCTGGTGGATTGATATACCAACAAATTAATGTAAATTCAATTTCTAGTGAAAATCGAGTTATTAATTATAAAGATCCCATAATAAATATTGTTAGTGATACTGGTAGTGGAGCATCAATTAAAATAGAAACAAATGTAGTCTCTTCTCCAAATACCACTATTGGAAATAGAGAATACACAATTATGGGAATTTCTATAAACAGTATGGGAACTGGTTATAAAGATTTTAATATATTCGAAAGTTTAAAATCTGTTCTTTCCAATAAACATACAGATTCACAAATACAAGATATTGCAAACGCGATAGAATTAGGATTTATTGGTTCTTCTGGATTAAACGTCAGGGAAGCTTTGTCTGCTAAATTTGCACTTATAAATTGTAGAATTAATATAGAACAAATAAAATCTGTATCTAACCAAACTAAATTTTTTAAATTTGGAATTAATGAAGATGTTTTATATGATTCCAATGAAAAATTATTTAAAGAAAATAGTGCATCAGTATCAAACAATGTTAAGTTAACAATATCTCAATTCGGTATTGGTCCCGCACCAGACGAAAATGATTTTAGTTTTGGTACTAATATATCCAAACCAAATACTTCACAATATACAACATCAACTGTAGTATCATATTACGATGGACCGAGTTTTGGTGAAAAAATATTAGAAGTTCAAACAAAAAACAAAAATTTATATCAAGTTGGTGATAGGATAATGCATCCGACATTAAACACTAGTTTTGAAATAATATCAACATCAATCCCGGAAGTAAAAGAATATTCTGGAAAATCTCTACATATAGGAAGAACTAGTTTTTCTTATGATTCAACTGAAAATTTTAATAAGAAAACATTTATTGGTCAAGTAATACAACGATTTTAGGGGAAAAATATGGGCGTTGAAGATAATTCATTCCAAATCCAAAATTTAAATGCTAATACAACATTTTACGATTGGGTTGCAAAAGAAAACGATGAGGTAATAAAGAAATTAAACCTAATGTCTGTATATGGTGTTAGTGCAGCTTCTTCTAACATAAATGTTACTATGGGATCTACTGGTTCTAGTGGTTCTAGTGGTTCTAGTGGTGGTGTTGCCTACATAGATCTCTCTGATACTATAAGGGGAGTTTCAGTTGATGGTAATCTAGTGGTAACGGGAAGTGTACAATTTCAAGATGGAACACAAGCAAGTTCAATTGTTACATCAATTAACGGAGAAACTGGAAGCGTAACTTTATCTTTAGGTGGAAGTACCGGTTCTTCTGGTGCAACAGGACCGGCGGGTGGAACAGCAGGTCCTGCAGAATACACACTAAAAAATCAGTTAATTAATGGTAATTTTGATGTGTGGCAAAGAGGAAAATCCTTTGGAGAACTCACTAGTCATTTCTTTGCAGATCGTTGGATGTTTAGAACAAATAATCCATCAGCATTAGCATCAAAAACTATAACACGAAAATCTTTCGATGTAGGACAGACTGATGTTGCTGGGAATCCATTATATTATAGTTCTGTTAATATGAACTATGCGAGTAAGTCATCTTCGGATTTTCATGGAATTGAAAATATCATAGAGGGTCAACAGAAATTTTTAGGTGAAACAGTAACAGTTGATGGATATATTAGATATGCACAAGGAACTGGTGGTATAAGTGCAGGTGCAACTGGAGGACCACCAAGTGGAATAACGGGGGGAACTTTAGGACTGTATATACGCAGAAGTGTAAATACAGGATCATCTTATACAATAAATGAAATAGATACACCTATAGTTGTAACTGGTGGTGTCTGGACTCCATTTATTGTTAGTAGCTCTCTGGGGAGCTCTGCGGGACACACAGGTAATACTGGTGATGGATATGTTGCAGTAGGAATTAAATTAAATGGTATATTGGAAAATACAGATTTAGAACTTTCTAATGTAAGATTGTTCTCCTCTCAGGGAGAAACACTATCATCTTCTCCATATAGACAAGAAACAGACCCAAAAATAGAACTTTCCAGGTGCTCTCGATATTATCAACGTACATACGACTTAGAGGTTGATACTGGTTCAACTACAATGAATGGTTCATTTCCAAACCACTCTCCAGATAGATTTACAGTAAATCCAAACTCAGATGATCACTGGCATAATTTTCCGGTTTCTATGAGAACTAGTCCAACAACTTTAGTATATTCACCACAAAGCGGAATGGTAAACGATGCGTATAATAATAGCTCAGGATTAGATCTTCGTTTATCCTCTGGTACTGTTGGATATGGTGGGGGTAGACTTCATGTGACTGGAAGTAAAACAATAGGAATACAATCATACATAGAGGGTCTTAGAGTTACACCATTATCAGGATTTGTTGTTTTTGATAATATTTTCTATAATTATGTTGCGGATGCTGATTATAATACACCTATTACTTAATGTGGAGATACTATATGGATATTAAAAAGGGTTTTTCTATGGCAAAAAATCTCAGTAAGTCTTTAATTTCTCGAGGAGTAACTAATAAAAAAACAGAACCATTCACAAAAAAACTAAGAGTAATTAGTTGCTTTGGAAACCAACATAACGGCGGTGTACTTCCGCCATGTGAACATCTATGCAGAAGTAAAACTGAAGGTAAGTATTATTGTGGTGGTTGTGGTTGTGGGGACAATAAGAACACATGGTTAATTGGAGATAATGAAGAGTATAGTAAACTAGATTACCCGAAATTGTCATGTCCATTAAAAATGCCTGGATTTTCAGACTATGCATCAAGCAATCCAGAAGAATCAATTTCACCTGTATCTAGAAGGTATTTCGTAGAAACTATGAATACCGAAGAAATAAATGAAATTGTAGTTACATCACCAGATACAGTTGCATCATCAGATACAGTTGCATCATCAGATACAGTGGAAACAAAAAAAGAAAAAGAAAGAAGACTAATTACAGAAAAGCATTTTGGATAATGAATAATATATAACCATAAATAATCTTGGAGATTACTTATGGCAAAACCAAATTCCAGAGAAAGTCTAATTGATTACGCCTATCGTAGGTTAGGCGCACCTGTTATTGAAATAAATGTAGATTATGAGCAGGCAGAAGATCGACTAGATGAAGCATTAGATTTCTTTAAAGAACGTCATTTTGATGGTGTAGAAAAAGGGTTTTTTGCACATAAGATAACAGAAGAAGATAAAGTAAACAAATACATACAGACTAATTTGCTAGGACCAATTAACGGACCATCAGGTGATGCTCCAACTGGAAAAGATATATTAAGTGTAGTAAAAGTGTTTCAATTTGGACAATTTGCTAACATTAATATGTTTGACATAAGATATCAATTAGCACTTTCTGACTACTTCGGTATAAATAGAGGTCTTAATGCAGCAGTATCACAAGGACTAGCGTCTTACGATTCTACTAAGAGATACATCAATATGATCGAAGATTTCTTTCAGCCAGAAAAGGCAGTTAGATTTAGCAAAGTTACCAATAGACTTCATATAGACATGAACTGGGATGAAATACAAACTGATGAATATTTAATGATCGAATCTTATGTTGCATTAAGTCCAGAAATTTACACTGAAATATTTGACGATCGATTATTAAAAAAGTATTTTACTGCATTGATAAAAAGACAATGGGGATCAAACTTAGCAAAATATGATGGAGTTCAAATGCCAGGTGGTGTTGTTCTCCGGGGTGGTCAAATTTACAGCGAAGCGTTAGCAGAAATAGACAGGGTAGAACAAGAAGTGTATACTCAATACGAACTGCCTGTTGACTTTATGACAGGATAATCTAATGGCTAAGAATCCATACTTTTTAGATAACACAAGTGAACAAAGACTTGTAGAAGATTTAACGGAAGAAACCATCAGATCGATGGGAAGAGATGTATATTATATTCCTAGAGTAAATTTCAATAATGATTTATTATTTGGTGAAGATCCAGTAGCAAAATTTAAAGGTTCGCATAAAATTGAAATGTATATCAATAGTGTTCAGGGATTTGATGGACAGGGTGATATTGTCAGTAAATTTGGTATACAATTAAAAGATCGAGTAGAGTTAGTAGTTTCTACAAGAAGATTTCATGAACTTATAACAAGAACAAATGTATCTCTAGAAAGACCTCGAGAAGGGGATTTAATTTACTTTCCTCTTAGCGATACACTATTCGAAATTAATTTTGTAGAACACGAAAATCCATTTTATCCATTAGGTAAAAGATACACATTTGTTTTGACGTGTGAAGCATTCACATACTCAAATGAAGATATTGAAACTGAACAAAACTTTATTGATGATGTACAAACAGATAATCAAACAAAAGGATTTGAAGTTTATATAGATTCTGCATTTACTGGTGATTATACAATTGGTGAGACTATATATCAAGTTATAGGAAATGGACCTACCGGCGCAACATTAAGTAATGCGGACGGAATTGGTGTTGTGTATGACTGGAATGATAAAGATAACGATTCTAAAAACTTAGTATTAATAGGAAATATGTCCGGTTCGTTTACTATCGGAAATGGTGAATATTTAATAGGTGTAAGTAGTGGATCTGTTGGTTTAATTGACAAGTCTGGTAGACTGGATATTATAATTCCATTTAATCCAATTACAAATAAAGCATTATTAGATAATAATATTATAGAAAAAGAAAAACAAGATGATGATATAATTAACTTTAGTGATATAGATCCATTTTCAGAAGGAGATTATTGATGTTTGATTTTTATTATAATCAATCTTTAAGAAAACTTACTGTTGCATTTGGATCTTTATTTAATGAAATTTATGTGTCTAGAGAAAACTCTGATGGTACAACAAATCAAAGAATACGTGTCCCTTTAACTTACGGACCAAAAGAAAAATTTCAAAGAAGGTTAACTGAACAGAGTGGTATAAGTGATGATACAAAAATTCAACTTTCGTTACCGAGAATGGGTTTCGAAATATCATCTTTAAATTATGACCCAACTAGACATTTAAATAAAACAATAGAAAGAACAGTACCAATTATTGGTAATGAAAATTCTAGAAAAACAACTTTTCAGGAAGTTCCTTATAATTTAGGATTTTCTTTGTATATATTTACTCGTACTATGACGGAGATGCTACAAATAATAGAACAGATTGTTCCGTATTTTAGTCCTGAATTTATCTTATCATTAAATTTAAATGAAATTGATACGAAGTTAGATGTTCCTGTAGTTTTAGGTAATGTAGCAATACAGGAAGACTACGAAGGAAACTTTTTGGATAGAAGATTAATTGCCGCAAATTTAAATTTTGATTGTAAAACTAGATTATATTCAAAAATACGAGGAGAGGACGAGCGACCAATTATTCTTGATACTGAAGTTAATATTCCTGGACTTGGTATTATAGGAATTACTGGTTCTACAGGAGAATCAGAAAACGAATAATTCAGATTATGAAAGGGTTTAAGGATGGAAAAGAAAAATGATTTATATTCAAATATAAACGAGGCTTTAGATACAAAATTTGAAAAGCACTGTCCTATACAAAAAACAGACTCATCAGAAATGATATCATATGAAGAAAATAATTTAGATAAAGACTATAATAAAGTAAGAAATAATTTACAAGAATTAATTTCCCAAGGAAAAGATGCAGTTCAAAATATTTTAGATGTTGCAAAAGCTGGAGATTCTCCAAGAGCATATGAAGTGGTTGCAACAATGATAAAAACTATAGCCGACGTAAACAAAGACGCTTTAGATATACATGAAAAAATGAAAAAAATAAAAGAAGATAAGTATAGTCTAACTCAAAAAAATACAACAAACAATACAATATATGTTGGTTCTACAAGTGAATTACAAGATATCATCAATCCAGAAAGAAGCGGTGGTAAAGATATAAAGAAAGTTTAATATGAATAGTAGAAAAATGGATGGGTATTTGGGTAATTCCAACCTAAAAACTGCTGGTGTTCCGATGGAGTTCACCAAAAAGCAAATTAATGAATATATGAAATGTGCGAAAGATCCGGTATACTTTATAAGAAATTATGTAAAAGTAGTATCGTTAGACAAAGGATTAATTCCCTTTGATTTGTATAATTATCAAGAAGAGTTGCTTGATATTATACACAACAATAGATTTGCAATAGCTAAATTACCACGACAGAGTGGTAAATCTACCACTATAGTTTCATATGTATTACACTATGTATTATTTAATCAAAATATGAATGTTGCAATTCTTGCAAATAAACAGAGTACAGCAAGAGAAATTTTATATAGATTAAAAATGGCATATGAATATCTTCCCCTTTGGTTGCAGCAGGGTATTGTAGAGTGGAATAAAGGATCAATCGAACTGGAAAATGGTTCTAAGATTACAGCGTCGTCCACCTCAGCATCCGCGATTCGTGGTGGATCTTTTAACATGATTTTTTTGGACGAATTTGCTCACGTTCCAAATAATATAGCAGAAGAATTCTTTAGTTCTGTATATCCTACAGTTACTTCTGGTCAGACTACTAAAGTTCTTATGGTGTCAACACCCAATGGTCTTAATTTGTTTTATTACTATTGGAAAAATGCAATGAAAAAGGTAGGCGAAAAAGGAAAAAATGAATACATTCCATTTGAAGTTCATTGGTCACAAATACCACTATACCCCGGCGGACCATTACGCGATCAAGAATGGAAACAGAAACAAATACAAAACACTAGTGAGCAGCAATTTCAGACAGAATTTGAATGTGATTTTATTGGATCAACAAATACTCTAATAAGTTCATCGAAACTTCATATTTTAACTTCAGAAGAACCTATTTTAAAAAGTCCGGACGGTATGTGTGTTTTTGAAGAACCAAAACCCGATCATAATTACATAATTACAGTTGATACAGCACGAGGACAAGGAAAAGACTATAGTGCTTCTGTTGTTATAGACATAACAGAACCTCCATATAAAGTCGTTGCTAAATTTAGAAATAATCTAATTTCCCCTATGGTATATCCAACGGTAATTAAAACATTAGCAGAAAAATATAATAATTCATACCTTTTAATAGAATCAAACGACATAGGAAGTCAGGTTGCAGATGTATTATTTGAAGATTTGGAATATGATAATATGGCTTATACTGTGTATAAGGGAAGGTCCGGTCAGGTTATTAGCTCGGGATTTGGTGGGGCAAATATGCAACGGGGTGTTAGAACAACAATTCCTGTTAAAAAGCTAGGTTGTTCTGTACTAAAAAGTCTCATAGAAAACGACAAACTTATTGTACCTGATGTTGATATTGTAAATGAACTATACACATTTGTAGCAAAAGGACAATCATTCGAAGCTGATGATGGACACAACGATGATTTGTGTATGTGTTTGGTTTTATTTGGATGGTTGACACGTCAAGATTACTTTAAGAATTTGACAGAAAGAGATGTCAGGCTCGACGTATATCAAGATGAGATTGAACGTCTAGAAGATGAAGTTTTACCTTTTGGTTTAATATCTCACATGGAAGATGAAGATGATGATGGAGAGTGGAAGAAAGTGAATAACTCTTTTTAATAAATAAAACTGATAGTAAATGTAGGAGAACAATATGGCTTTACCATCAGTAAATGTAACAATCGGAGAGAACTCTTTCGTATCAACAAACGGAGAACCAACTGGCGATTTTGTCGCAGGTTTTGTTGTTGATAACCACAATCTACTAATTGCAGTAGGAACCACATCCGAAGTTAATGATGGTTTTATGGTTATATCAGACTTAACCAACTGGAATTCTAGATTAAATTATAAATCTGGTAATGGAGCTGGAGTTAGTTTTGATGGATTTGGTGGTATAGGTGTAAACGGTGCATTATATCCGGGAGTATACACAGCAGATGGTGGTAATACAGCAACACAAGTCAGATGGCCTATCGGACCTACTGGTGGTTGGACAGGAGCATGGTGGGGAGTAAATAACTACTTAGAATACGGTGGTAGTTGTATAATAGGTGTAAGTTCATCATCACCATTTACTAGTGGTTCTACAAGATTAGACTGTCTATTGGACGCAGATTCTGCAGACTCCGAGTTGGATAATATCCAAGCAAACAGAGATAACGATTTAATTCTAATCCGAAGAACATTGAATAAAACTGATACAACTAGTAACAATAACAAATATAATGTCTTTGTATATGGAACAAAGGAAAGATTGAACCCAAGTACACAATATACAGAAGAAACAAAATACATCAAAACACCTTTAACATATGATGTAGCTGGTTGTATGGCAAGAACAAACAGAATAGCAGAGTCATTTAATTCTCCCGCAGGATTTAAACGTGGGACAATTAAAAGTGCTGTAAGAATGCCTGATGCTATTACTACATCAGAAGCTTCTGTGTTATCTGATAATAATATAAACTTTGTTTTAAGTTTTCCAAATCAGGGAATTGTATTATTTTCCGATAAAACTGCAAGTGGAGAAAAAATAGGATCTATAAACCTTCTATTAATGCTGACACAAGAAATAGGAAAAATATCTAGAAACTCATTGTTTGAAGTAAATACATCATCCACCAGAGAAAATTTTACTGTTCAAGCTGAAGCATTTATGCAAAGTCTTTTAGTGAAACAAGCAATATCAAATTATTCTGTTATTTGTGATGAATCAAATAACACACAATCCGACATAGAATTAGGTAAATTTAATGCTCAGGTGAATTACACAGCAATAAATAGTGTAGAAGAAATAACTCTTATATTCACAGACACATTAGGTCAGGAGTAATAAATGCCAAATATGAACGATTTAACTTTAAGTGAATTTAAAAATAAAGTTGGTTTAGGAACTAGACCAAATCGTTATGATGTTAATATGGTGATTCCGGGGTCTGGTTCAGAATCAGATTTTACTATGACAACAGAAGTAAGTTCTTTAGGTTTACCAGCATCTACAATTAACCCAATTCGAGTTGGTTTTAGGGGTAGAACTCTAAAACTGCCTGGTGATAGAGATTATGGAACTTGGGCATTTACAGTAATCGATCCACATCCATCTAAGTCTAATTTATGGCAAAAATTACACAATTGGAGTAATCGTATAAATAATCATGTAAGTAATGAAACAAACTTCAATACAGATGAAAAACCTTATGTTGCAAATTGGGTGATACACCACCACGACTTAGATGGGTCATCAAAAGCAATAAAAGAAATTAAATTGGTAAATTGTTGGCCAACAAGCATAGGTGAATTTAGTTTGGGTCATGGTAGAATGGACGAATTAGCAACATTCAGTGTTAGTGTAGAATACGAATACTTCGAAACGTTAACATAATATATTATGGAGAATTAAATGCCAGTAAATTTATTTGGCTTTACAATTGGTAAAGAAGACAAAGAAATAGAAATAGAAAAATCAACCAGAAATGAAAGTTTTGTTTCTCCTGATGAGTACGATGGAGCACAAACATTACAAACTGGTGGATTTTTAGGTACTTATGTAGATTTCGGTGGTGGTATTCAAAACGAAAACCAATTTATAAGTACATATCGAAGTTTAGCTTTATATCCAGAAGTTGATATGGCAATAGAAGACATAGTTAATGATTCGGTGATAATGGGAACCGATAGAAAACCATTTAAATTGAATTTAGATAATGTTGATTTATCTGATAATATCAAGCAAAAAATTCATAAAGAATACAACTATGTTCTTTCTCTTTTTGATATTTCAAATAAAGGATATGAAGTGTTTAGACGGTGGTATATTGATGGTAGATTATACTACCACCTAATTATTGACATTGATAATCCAAGAGCAGGAATAAAAGAAGCTAGAGCAATTGATCCAATTAAGATAAAAAAAGTAAGAAAAATAAACAAAAAACCAATTATTAAAGATAGCATAGCAATTCCTATGGTAACAGACATAGAAGAATTTTTTGTATATACAGACACAGACAGAAATAGTCAATTTTCAACAACAAGTGCTGGAGTTAAAATAACAAAAGACTCAATTGCTTATGTTCATAGTGGTATTGTTGATACAACAACAAAAAAGGTCGTAGGTTATTTACAAAAAGCAATTAGACCTGTAAACATGCTTAGACAAATAGAAGATGCAGTTGTCATTTATAGAATATCTAGAGCTCCAGAACGTAGAATTTTTTATATTGATGTTGGTAATTTACCAAAACAAAAAGCAGAACAGTATGTAAAAGAATTAATGAATCGTTATAGAAATAAATTAACATACAATCAAGCTACAGGTGAAGTTCGTGACGATAGAAATCATCTACACATGCTTGAAGACTATTGGTTACCTAGAAGAGAAGGTGGTAGAGGAACAGAAATTAGTACTCTACAGGGTGGTCAGAATTTAGGACAAATGGATGATGTAGAATATTTACAAAGAAAACTTTTTAGGGCATTGAGTGTTCCACTTTCCAGATTAGAATCTGTTAATGGTTTTAATATGGGTAGATCTGCAGAAATAACCAGAGATGAAGTTAAATTTTATAAATTTATCAATAGGTTGAGAGAAAAATTTACTCAAATTTTAACAGATACGGTAAAAAAACAATTAATACTAAAGGGTGTTTTATCTGAAAATGATTGGGATTACATATCCAATGATATAAAATATACATTCAATGACGATTCATATTTTACTGAATTGAGAGATACTGAAATATTAAAAGAAAGAATGTCTATTTTAGCTACGGTAGAACCATACATAGGTAAATATTTTTCAACTGAGTATATTCAGAAAAATATACTAAAGCAATCAGAAGAAGAAATAAAGAAAATAGAAATAGAAAATAACCAAGAAACCACAAAAATGGAAATGGAACAAATGAAGCAAATGCTTCAGCAGCAGGAATTGGGTATACAACCACAAGAAGATCCTAATAGTCAAGACCAGCCGAAACAATAAAAATTATAAATATTTTTAACCTTCAAATAAGAGGACAGTCATGAAAACAGAAAAAGTAATAGCAGAACTTTTAGATGAAAATCTAATTGGAGCAAAACGAGAAATAACAGACATCTTATATACAAAGATGGCAGAAAAACTTACTGATGTATATGAAGAAATAGCACCTTCTATCTTAGGTGAAAAGAAAAACCATGATAAAGATGGTGACGGAGATGAAGATAGTGAAGATTGGGAAATGGCTAGAGATTCGGCCATAAAGAAAAAGAATGATGAAGATGAAGATGAAGATGAAGATGATAAAACAGTAAAAGAAGAAGCATCTTGTAGTAAAACAAAAAAATCTAAAAAATCTAAAAAAGAAGAAGATGAATCTACTTCACGTCCAGCAGGAACTGAGGGATATTGATGAAATTAATAACAGAAATGAACGAAGATGTTAGTCTTTTAGTAGAAAATTCAAGTGAAGGTAAAAAAACATATTCAATTTCTGGTATTTTTATGCAAGCAGAGTGTGCAAACAGAAATAACAGAATATACCCTATGCCTGTTCTTTCGGAAAAGGTGAATGATTACACAAAAAACTTTATTGATAATAATAGAGCTTTTGGTGAGTTAAATCACCCATCAGGTCCGACAGTAAATTTAGATAGAGTTTCTCATATCATCAAAGAATTAAAATCTGATGGTAATAACTTCATAGGAAAAGCAAAAATTATGGAAACTCCAATGGGTAAAATTGTCCAAAATTTAATGGATGAAGGTGCCAAATTAGGAGTTTCTACTAGGGGTATGGGTACTCTAAAACAAAAAAATGGTATTAATTTAGTTCAACCAGATTTTATGTTAGCGGCAGTAGATATTGTTGCAGACCCATCTGCACCTGATGCATTTGTTGATGGTATCATGGAAGGTAAAGAATGGATATGGGATAACGGTATTTTAAAAGAAAAAGAAATACAGAATTATAAAAATTCCATAGAAAAAACTTCTAGTAGACAAATAAAAAATAACTTTTCAACGTTGTTTGAAGATTTTTTACGTAAACTATAATCGATTGGGTATACAGGAATAAACCGTAGTGGTTTACACAGTGATAGTAAGAATACGCATTTTATAAATAATCGAGTACAAGGCATCTAAGGAGCATTTAAATGAGCGACATAGAAAAAACTGACTTAAGAGAAGCAGTTAAAAACGGACTAAAAAACTTTAAAGAATCAGTTTCTACACTGGATACTACCAGTTATTCTGATGGAGCACTCGGTACAGATGCTGAAGGTAAAACTCAGCAAATAGCCGAACCTATTGCCACAGGAAATGATGTTAATGTAGCAACTCTTGCTCCTCATTCTTCAGTTGCAGTTGAAGGTGAAAAGAAAAAGAAATCTGACGATGAAGAAGAAGTAAAGGAATCTGTTTCTACTAAAGAATACTTATCACAGCTTTTTGATGATGGTGATCTTTCAGAAGAGTTTATGGAAAAATTAAGTACAATTTTTGATACAGCTCTAAATGAAAGAATTTCATTTATAGAAGCTTCTATGCAAGAATCATTTAATTCAAACCTAAACAATCAAGTTGAAACATTAACTGAAGAACTTTCAGAAAAGTTAGATGAATTCTTAACTTATGTTGTTAATGAATGGACCGAAGAAAATGCTTTAGCAATAGAAAGAGGAATTAAGGCCGATGTTGCAGAGTCGTTTATGACTGGTCTTAAATCACTTTTTGAAACTCATTACATTGATATGCCTGATGAGAAAGTCGACGTTGTTGAAGAATTACTTTCAGCTAAAGCAGAATTAGAAAGTAATCTTAACGAGCAAATTGAAACTAACATTAATTTATTAAACGAAACTATTGACACTAAAGCTCAAGGAATATTTAACGAATTATGTTCAGATATGACGGATGTTGAAGCAGAAAGATTTCATGGTTTAATAGAAAATATAGAGTTTGAAGATACTAATTCATATAAGAATAGACTCTCTATTGTTAAAGAATCTTTTCTTTCGAGCCACAAACCAAGAGAAACCACAGATACTTTAGTGGAAACAATCGTAGAAAAAGATTCACCTGATTCTACAAGTTCACTGTTAGAAGCTTATTCAGAAGCAATTTCATTCCAAAACAGAAATAAATAAAAAATCATCAAAGGAGATTTCAATGCATTTTACAGACGATACAACACCATACGATCAATTAGTAGAGAAGTGGAATCCACTACTCGAACACGAATCGTTAGATTCAATTACAGATTATCACAGAAAAAGAGTTACCGCTGTTCTCTTAGAGAACCAACAGGAAGCTCTTAAGCAGCAGTACATCACAGAGCAGCCAACCAACGCTATGGGTGGTAACTTTGCCGACCCACAGGTCAATGGTGGCGGTGGAGTTGGTAACCTCGCTGGTTATGATCCAATTCTAATCAGCCTCGTTCGCCGTGCTATGCCAAACCTAATGGCTTACGATGTCTGTGGTGTTCAGCCAATGACTGCACCAACAGGTCTAATCTTTGCACTTAAGGCTAAGTTTGAAGGTCAGACTGGTAAAGAAGCTTTATTCAATGAAGCTCAACCATTCTCTGGTGTTACTGCATATAGTGGCGACGGCCTCCTGGGTGGCAACAGCTCCGAAGCAGGTCTTTCTGCAGCTCCATTCGGCTCGGATGGTAGTAGAACAAGTGCCGCGGATCAAGTCGAAGACTTCCGTGGTATGTCAACAGCTAATGCTGAAAAACTTGGTGGTTCGAATGGTGATCCATTTGGTCAGATGGCTTTTGATATTGACAGAATTGCTGTCGAAGCAAAGACAAGAGCACTCAAGGCTGAATATAGCACAGAACTCGCTCAGGACCTCAAGGCTGTTCACGGTCTAGATGCCGAAACCGAGCTTGCTAACATTCTCTCAACAGAGATTCTTAGTGAAATCAATCGTGAAGTTATCCGTACACTTTATACCGTAGCAAAACTTGGTGCAAAGCAGGCTGACATCTTTACCAAGGGTCAGTATGATATGTACGCTGACTCAGACGGTCGATGGAGTGCAGAACGCTTCCGTGGACTCATGTTCCAGATCGAACGTGAAGCCAACGTAATCGCTAAGGAAACTCGACGTGGTAAGGGTAACTTTGTCATCTGTACTTCAGATGTCGCTTCTGCCCTCGCAATGGGTGGTTTCCTTAACATCTCACCAGCATTAAACGTTGGTCTAGATGTTGACGATACCGGCAACACTTTCGTTGGTACACTCAACGGTAAGTTTAAGGTTTACATCGATCCATATGCACAGGGTTCTGTTGTAGGTCAACCATATGGTGACTATGTTACCGTTGGTTATAGAGGTGCCAGTCCATATGATGCTGGATTCTTCTACTGCCCATACGTTCCACTCCAGATGGTACGTGCGGTTGATCCGAACACATTCCAACCAAAGATCGGGTTCAAGACTCGATACGGAATGGTTTCTAATCCGTTCGCACAGAACACTGACATTGATGCTCTTGGTGGAAACCAGTACTACCGCATCTTCGCAGTCAAGAACATCCACGGTCTTGGTGGTATGACCAGCTAATTGATAATTAAATATCAGATAGAATAAATGGGGGGCACTCTTCGGAGTGCTCCCTTTTTTTATATAAATAGTAGTATGAGCAACAGACATTTAGGTAATAAACCAACAACTAGTAGTTTACTAACAGCAAATCAATTTAAATTTTCTGTTGATAGACTTCCTATATTCACAAATTACGTTACTGGTGTTAACGCACCATCAATAGAATTTGTAAGTGCAGACCTACAAACAGCCTTTGGTGTAAATATACCAACGGCAACAGGAAAATATATCTTCGAGGATATAAGTGCTACGTTTTTAGTGGATGAAAATATGGAGTCCTGGAGAGAACTTTATGAGTGGATTCGTAGATTAGGACCAATGAATGAAGACAGTGCTAATATAATGTATAATAATTGTAATGACTCGACAACTACTGGTGAGTTATTAATAAAAAACAGCGCATATAATAATAAATTTAAATTTAAATTTTATAATATGTTTCCTATATCATTAACTGGATTTAGTTTAACTACAACATCGTCAGATTCTATGCAAGTAATGTCGTCTGCAACTTTTAGATATTCGTATTACGACATAACTAATTTATAATGAGGTAATAATGAACATTGAAAATCTTCGTAGCATGGTAAAAAAAGATATAGCAATTAACGAATCAGATTTAAATACAGAGTCACTGAGAACACCCCAACTACATAATAAATATTTAATTTTATTTGAAGACTCAAAATTACAATTACAAAAATTTCAATTTCAAGAAAAAGTATTAAAAAGAGATAAGTGGTTATATTATAGTGGTAAACTAGGGGACGATGATTTAAAAAGATTAAATTGGGAACCCTTCGATTACACAATATTAAAAACTGATTTACCTATGTTTTTGGATTCTGATTTAGATTTACAAAAAATTAGAGCAAAAATTTCATTACAAGTTTCTATATCTTCATACTTAGAAGAAGTCATAAAGATAATTACTGGTAGACAGTGGAATATAAAATCAGCAATAGAATGGATTAAATTTACACAAGGAATATAATGTGAATGTGACAATAAAACAAAAAGATGCAGTTAACCTTTTTGTTGAATGTGAAAAATCTACTGCAAAAGAATTAAATCAGTATTTTACATTTTATGTTCCAAATTATCAATATACACCTGCATATAAAAAGAAAATATGGGATGGTCAAATTAGATTATTTAATTTGTATAAAAGGACCATATATTCAGGATTGTTAGATTATATAACAAAATTTTGTAAAGATAGAAACTACAATATAGATTATGAATTAATATCTAACGAAAATAATATACCAAAAGATGACTTTTTTACATACACAAGAAATTTGAATTTAAAGTTCAAACCATATGCACATCAACTTTCTGCTGCACATAATGCGTTAACAAAAAAACGTTCATTATTGCTTTCTCCAACGGGAAGTGGTAAATCTTTAATTATTTACTTAATTACAAGATATTTACTTGATGTAGTTTCTGACGTAGAAAAAATTCTAATCATAGTTCCGACAGTTGGACTAGTAAATCAAATGTATAGTGATTTCGAAACTTACTCGGAAAAATCAATATGGTCTACAGAATTGAATATGCATAAAATATTTGCTGGTCAAGAAAAAGAAACTAAGAAAAAAATAGTTGTTTCTACTTGGCAAAGCCTCTATAATATGCCTGATGACTTTTTCTTGAAGTTCGATGCAGTATTTGGTGATGAGTGTCACCTATTTAAATCTAAATCTTTGGTTTCAATGATGACAAAACTAACGAACTCATATTATAGAATAGGCACAACAGGTACTCTTGATGGGACTTTAACACACAAGTTAGTGTTGGAAGGTCTTTTTGGACCAGTGTTTAAAGTAACATCAACTAAAAAATTAATAGAAAACAAATTATTAAATGACGTAGAAATTCGTTGTTTAAATTTAACATATTCAGAACAAGATAGAAATTTTGCTAATAGATTATCATATCAAGATGAAATAAAATTCTTAATAGAAAATAAAATAAGAAATGATTTCATTAAAGATTTATGTATAAGTTTAAAAGGAAATACATTACTTTTATTCAATTATGTAGAATTACACGGTAAAGTACTTTATGATATTATAGAAAAAAACAAAAAAGATAAAAAAATATTTTTTATATATGGGGGTACTGATGCAGAACAAAGAGAGGAAATTAGAACTCTATTAAATAAAGAATCTAATTGTATATTAATTGCATCGTACGGAACATGTTCTACTGGTATTAATATACCCAAAATAAACAATGTAGTTTTTGCCTCTCCATCTAAATCTGTTATTAGAGTTTTGCAATCGATAGGAAGAGGATTAAGAAAAGCAAAAAATAAAGAAAAAACTATTATATATGATATATCTGATAATTTAACTTATAATAAATACGTAAATCATACTATGCGTCACTTAGAAGAACGTATGAAAATATACAGCAATGAAAAATTTTCATATGAAGCAACTAAGATAAAACTTACCTAAAGATATAAACTATATAATAATAGTAATATAACTATTGATGGAGAATACAATGAATCCAGCATACAGAATATTTAAATTAAAAACCGGTGAAGAAATTATCACTAAAATAATATCTAAAAATAACGGTAGATTTACATTAGAATATCCTATGGTGTTTAAGATAATGTATATGTCTGAACCTATGACAGGAATGCAGAAAGAAGTTACAATCCTAAAAGACTGGGTTTCTTTTAGTAATGAAAAACAAGTTAAACTTTCTGAAAATGAAGTTTTGTCTATATGCACACCGGTCGATGAAGCTATTAATCTTTACGATAAAGAAAAAACAAAAAAACTTAATCCCAAAAAAAGAAACGTAGTTAATTTTGATAATTACGAAAAAACAATGCAAGATGAAATCGATAGTCTTCTAGATAGTCTTATTCAAAAGAAACAAGAAGAATCTGAGGGTGAAGATATATTTGATTTTGTAAATTCAATTAAAAACTTACCAGAAGATGGTGGGTATGAAATTGAAATGGAATGGATATTTCCCAGTGAGGAAATAAGTGATGAGTCAACGGAAAAAGAAAATGATCATCCAGACTATGGTAATAGATGGACTGATTGGAGTTCTGATACTAGAAACTATTAATATATTTCTTTTTTCTCTCGTTGACACTCGTATTTTAATTGGTATATTATAACTGTCAAGGAAAAAACATGACTAATAAATACATAGATAATTCTAAATTCTTTTCTGAAATGGTAGAATGGAAAAGTGAGTATACCAAGTCACAAGAACTTGGTGAAAAACCACCACCGGTTAATAATTACATAGGTGAATGTTTCTGGAAAATAGCAGAAAATTTATCACACAAATCTAATTTTTTAAATTATCCATTTAGGGATGATATGATTGGTGATGCAATCGAAAATTGTATTATGTATGCACATAATTTTAATCCCGATAAATCTAAAAATCCATTTTCTTATTTCACACAAATAACTTATTATGCATTCATAAGAAGAATACAAAAAGAAAAAAAACAAAGTTATATTAAGTTTAAATTAGTAGAAGAAATGGATTCTGAAGGTAAAATAAGAAATTACATGTCAGATAATTATGACACTGAAGATAAAAGTAAAAGTGAAAAAATAGCAGAATATTTTTCTCTTTCTAAAAACGATATAGAAAATTTCGATAAGACTAAGAAAAAAAAGTGACACTATGAAAATAGCTTTATTGAATGACACCCATTTTGGTGTTCGTAATGATTCTTCTTTATTATTAGAATATACATTTGATTTTTTTGATAATATATTTTTTCCTTATATAGAATCTAATAATATAAAAACTATATTTCATCTGGGTGATTTTTTAGACAGAAGAAAATATGTAAATTTTAATACTCTACACGAAGTAAGAACTAGATTTTTAGATAAACTAGAAACTATGGGTGTGGATTTTCATATGATAATAGGAAATCACGATACTTATTTTAAAAATACTAATAAAGTAAATTCTGCAAAGGAATTATTTCATGAATACAAGTTTTTTCATTTATACGAAAAACCTGAAATTTTAGTATTTGATGATATATCTTTTGGTATGATTCCTTGGATATGTTCGGATAACAGAGAACAAATTCTAAACTTTATCGAAACATCATCGATGGATGTTGTCTGTGGTCACTTCGAACTGAATAATTATGAAGTTATGAGAGGAATTAATTTTAATGGTGGTGAAAGTGATAAATTCTTAAATTCCTTTGATATGGTGTTGAGTGGACACTTTCACATAAAATCAAATCAAAAAAATGTGTTTTATCTTGGAACTCAATACGAACTTTCCTTTGCTGATGTTGGTGATACCAAAGGATTTCATGTGTATGATACAGAAATTAAAGATTTAACTTTTATAGAAAATCAAAATAAAATGTTTCATGTCTTATATTATTCTAAAATTAAAAATACAGAAGATTTTGAATTTTTAAAGAATAAATACGTGAAACTTATGGTAGATGAATCAGAGCAAAGAAAATATATAGATTTGATAATAGAAAAAATAGAATCTGTGGGTCCCTTTGATTTAACAGTAGCAGAAAATTATATTGTAGATCAAAACACAGTAAACGTAGATGTTGATTTATCTAAAGACACATTAACTATTATAAACGAAGAAATAGATTCTCTGGAAGAGACTATAGATAAACATGATTTGAAAACATTAAGTAAAGAATTATACATGGAGGCTTTTGATATATGATAAGTGATAAAAGTAAAGAATGGAAAAATGCTAGTTCTGGTTCAAAATATAAAATAAATTCAAAAAGAGTTGTTGTTACTTCTTTTTCGGAACCAAAGTCGGAAATCTCAGGGTTTGCAGGTGGTTATCACGCTATAGCAAAAAATGATATATCTGCTGGTGATATAGTAGAAGAAATACCAGTAATAATAACACACTCAACTAAAGAAGATTTAATTGGTGATCACATCATGAGTCATTATCTTCTAGAATATCCAATAATGGATCCAATTTTTGAAGAAAATGGTTATCCATTGATAATACCACTAGGTAATTATGCCTTATATAAGAAAACAGGTGATCATAATTGTGTTTACTCGTTTAATGAATTTTTTAATACTATTACTATTCGTGCTGCAGTTTTCTTAGAAAAGGGTACTTCATTATCATTACCAGAAAATATTACTGAAATTCAGGAGGTTACCAATATGTCAGATAATAAACCAAAAAAAGATTGTGGGTGCGGTAAGAAGAAAAAATTAAAACCAGAACAGCAGAGAGCATTAGACAAAGAAGAACAAAAAATAAAAAATGTACAATTTCAATCTATGACAAACAAAAATGCATTGGAGAGTATTGATATAAAAGATGATTGAATTTAAATATATAAAATTTAAAAACTTTGGTTCCTTTGGTAATTATTTTACAAAAATAAATTTTGATGATTCTAGAATGACTTTAGTTTATGGTTCTAATGGTCACGGAAAATCATATGCTATGCTTGATTCTATTACGTTTGCTTTATTTGGTAAACCATTCCGAAAAATAAATATTCCACAGTTGGTAAATAGCATCAACAACAAAGATTGTGTTGTGGAGGTTTTATTTGAAACTGGATCTGACACTTACAGAGTTGTTAGATGTCTGAAACCCAAAAAATTTGAAATATACAGAAATGATAATTTACTTAAACAAAACGCAAAAGCTAAAGATTATCAAACTATGTTAGAAGATCAAATCTTAAAAATGAATTATAAATCATTTACCCAAATAGTTACTTTAGGTAGTTCCTCTTTTATTCCATTCATGCAATTAACTCCTGCAGATAGAAGACAGATTATAGAAAATATATTAAATATTGATATATTCAGTTCAATGAATTTTATATTAAAAGCTAAAATGTCAATGAACAAAGAACGTTTATCTACACTAAGTAAAGAAATTGAAATATTAAAAGAAAAAATAGATATACAAGATTCTAATATCGAAACATTAAAAAGAAGTAAAAATGATAACATATCTAATAACATTAAAAAAATAAAAACAACTGAACAGGAAATAGAAAATCTTCAGTTATCTGTTACTAAATTGTTAGATAACATATCTGAGTTTGATAATATAGAAAATAAAAAAATAGATTTAACTTCTAAACTTAATAAGTGTAAATCAATTACGTCTAGTTTTATTGATAAAGTTAAAAAAATAAATGATGATTTGCAATTTTACTCAAAAAATGAGTCATGTCCTACATGCGATCAAAAATTATCATCAGAATTCAAAGAAGAAAAAAATAAATCGTTACTGGATATAAAAACAAAAACGGAAGATCAAGTTTTAAAATTAAAAGAAAACTGTCAACTAATAAAACTAGAAATAGAAAATGTTGAAGTCATAATATCAAAAATTAATAATACTAAATTCGAGATCAACGAAAAAAATAATTCTATAAGTGCAGGAATGAAATATATAAAATCACTAAACTCTGATACTTTTGATGAAAATTCTTTTGATTCTGGAATAGAGGAATCGACGAATAAAAAAAATCAATATCAGAATGAATTAGATACACAAAGTTGCAAATTAGAAAAATTAAAAGATACAAAAAACAACTACAATATAATGAGTATGCTGTTAAAAGATTCTGGTATAAAATCAAAAATAATAAAAAATTATTTACCTGTAATGAATGAAATAATAAACAAATATTTAAATGAAATGAATTTTTTTGTTTCCTTTACATTAGACGAGGAATTCAATGAAGAAATTAAAAGTAGACATAGAGATACTTTTAGTTACATGAATTTTAGTGAAGGGGAAAAAGCTAGGATTGATTTGGCAATATTGTTAGCTTGGAGAGAAATAGCAAAGATTAAAAATAGTTCGCATTGTAATTTATTAATACTGGATGAAGTTTTTGATTCATCTCTTGACTCCCTTGGGGTTGATGATCTTAGCGGTGTATTGAAAAACTTGGCAGCAAGTAATAGTGTATATGTTATTACACACAAAAAAGATCAATTGATAGATAAATTTGAAAAAACTATTTCGTTTAATAAAAGAAATAATTTTAGTAAAATGAAAATGTCATGAGTTTATTCGAAGAAACTACAGATGATTATCTTGAATTGATAGGTAATTGGAAGGATCCATTACCAGATCCTGTGATCGAAACACACAAAGGATTTAAGATTGTCCGTGACGATCTCATTGGTGGTGGATCGAAGATGCGATTCGCCGATTACCTGATCCAGTCGCAGCCTGAGATTGATGAGTGGGTCTATGGCAGTTCACCTGCCACTGGTTATGCTCAGATTTCACTGCCACGCCTTTGTACTAGATATGGTAAGAAGGCAGTGATCTTCATGGCAGATCGTGCTGTTGAAAAAAGACATCCTTATCAGTTGCAAGCAATCAAAGAAGGTGCTATAATGAACTGGGTTCCAAACGGAATGCTTAGTGTAACCGAGAAAAGGGCAAGAGATTATGTTGCAGAAGATCCAACAAGGCGCAAACTTATTCCTATTGGGGTTGACCATCCTACTATTATCGCTTCCATCATTAGGGTTGCTCGTAGCATGGATGTATCTCCAGATGAAGTCTGGAGCGTAGGTTCAAGTGGAACACTCACCAGAGGACTACAACTCGCCTGGCCAGGAGCCTCCTTTCACTGCGTCCGTGTGGGACATAGCGGCGAGTATGGAAAGGCAAAGATCTACAAGTCGAAATACGCCTTCAACAAAGCAACTAAAGTGTTGCCCCCATTCCCGTCAGCACCAACCTACGATGCAAAAGCGTGGGAGTTTATCAAAGATTATGCGTCACCTGGCGCACTTTTTTGGAATGTAGGATCTTAATGTATCAACGTAATGACTATATTATCAACCATAAGATGAATGTAAACTTTGAAGACCTTCTGGAAATGAGACCAGATCAGTTCAAAGATTGGGTTATTCTTATGAGAAAGACTTTCACTGATATTTGGGATGATGAAAAATGTCCTCCCAGAACTGGAAAGTCAATAGAAGACATAATTAAAAAGTGGAACCTACTCGAGACCTTTCCAGTTCATACGTATGAGCACACAGACGATCTGGGGACCTCTCAGGGAGACGTAATTATAAACAAGTCTCGCATTGGATCTGAAGTTGATCAGTTTTTTGATAATATGTTTAAAACTAGAATCAATTATACTGATTTGGACAATGGATATTCTATTTATGATCTGGTATCAGATCCCAATCGACTTGAGCAGGTATATAAAGGTAGTTTACGTCATTTCAGACGCGACTCTTTCTATGACCATGCTGTTTCCGCACTAAAGGATAATAAAAAAGTTTCTGTCGTTGCTGTTTCTGATGCAAAAGATTGGATACAATCATTTTTTACTAGACCTGAATTATTCAGAGATAGGGATTTCTTTTTAGAGGAAGTTAAGGTTAGAGACGGGTTGAGTAGTAGTTATAATCAAGTTGAGCAATCTGATATATTGCAACTGACTGCAGATCAGGTCTCAGAATATAAAGATATGGGATGGCTAAAGTACAAACATCATTCCACCTTCGATATTGAAAATATGTCAGATAATAGAGTGTACTCGATTCGTATCTATAAAAGAGGTGGTAAAGTTTTTCCGATTGGATTTAAGGCATTTAGAATTGGTTATATTCAACCTGCCGTAAACTTTCCTCCAGGAACTGCTAAATACTTATATGAGCGATTCACTGAACCAAGTACGCAACAAATTAAAATATACGACCCTTCTGCTGGATGGGGTGGTAGGATTTTGGGTGCTATGTCTGTTCGGGACAACCGTAATGTTCACTATATCGGTACTGATCCCAATCCTGATAATTTCTTATATGATGGAACTTCTCGTTACTCGCGTGTGGCGCATTTTTATAATTCTAAGACGTACAGAGGAAATTCATTCTTCTCCCACACAAATAGTTACGAGCTTTACCGACTCGGTTCAGAAGAAATAGGAAAAAATGAAGACTTCCTTAAACATCGTGGTGATATAGATATTGTATTTACTTCACCTCCTTACTTTAATCGGGAGGCGTATAGTGAAGATGAGAACCAATCTTATAAAAAATATGGCAATACATATGAGACATGGCGAGATGATTTCTTAAAACCTACTTTACAAACATGTTGTGATATGTTAAAATGTGGTGGATATCTATTGTGGAATATAGCAGATATTTTGATCAAGGGTAAATATTTACCATTAGAAAACGATTCTGTACAATTTATAGAAGAAAATGGATTGCTTTATGTTGATAAACTAAAAATGGCTATGGAGGGAATGCCCGGACAAAATAGAGTTGGAGATGATGGCAAACCTAAATGTAAAAATTATTGTATGGTAGAAGGTAAATACTATAAATATGAACCAATATATGTTTTTAGGAAAAAATGATGACTAAATTACAAACACGAGTTACAAAAGAAGCAGATGAAGTAGCAGAACATGTAGAATCTTGGATTGATTCTTACATCGAAAATCTAAAAAATAATGAATATAACAGAAAGCGGAGATTAATTAATCTTCTAAAAACATACAAAATTAAAAAATCCGACTCTAAATATTTGTCACAGTGGTTCACGAATCTAAAGAATGAGTTAGAAGAGGCAATAAACCATAATGATGTTGATTTAGTTGAAGGTTATAATTTCCTTAGTTCTAGTAAACTTAAAAAACTACATGAATTTGTCTCTGAAATTTGTGATGACTTCGCTTCTTATTCTAAAATCACCAAAAAGAAAAAGATAAAGAAGCCTGAAGATATAGTTAAAACATTGAAGTATATGGATTCTTCTATGTTCGGAACTAGATTGATAAATTCTTTCGACCCAGTTAAGATTCTGAAATGTAAGTCTTTTATTGCATATAACACAAAAACTGGTGATATTTATTACTACGAAACAGATAATTCTTTTGGTATTAAAGGAACAACTTTACAGAATTTTAATAATAAAACTTCTTTCGTAAAGAGAGTTAGTAGGAATGCAAATAAGCTGATTCCTAAATTTTATGAAATTGGACCTGCCAATATTCACAAAGAATTATTAAATTGTAAAACTAAATCTAGGGATGTAACAGGTAGGTTTAATGACACCACAATTTTAGTTAGGGTTTTGACATGAATTTTGATTCATTTAATTTAATTGGTAAATATAAATCAGTAAATGAAGTTGGAATTTCTATTACCTACAATAAAGGTGATATGGTTTCTATTAATGGTGAATACTATATTTGCAAAAATTCTAACACATCATCAAATCCGATGTTGGGAGAGTCTTCTGGTTGGGTTAAGTTTTCAGAAACACAAGTTTTTTTCTCATCTAAAACAGAACCTTTTATTTCAAAAGAAGGAGATGAGTGGTTGAACTTGAATAGTGGTGTTAGATATAAAAGGGTAATTGATAATAATGGTAATCATTGGGTCGAGCTTTAATTATGAATAAGAAAAATAAAAAAATGTATGAAGATCGTTGTGAATATAGAGAAAGAAGATCTTCCAATAAAAGAAAACAAAAATCAAATCGTCACCACACAAAAGATATGTTAAATAATTTTAGTAATGGAAAGATTGACAATGATTATTATTATGATATGATGGAAGAGTTAAACGATGACGAGTAATAATTTACACTATAAAGGAGTAATTGATGCATATCTCTAGAGAGACTCTCTCGATTCTTAAGAATTTTCGTGATCTAAATTCTAATATTTTAGTTAATCCGGGTAATACAATAAAGACCCTTACTTCAGCTAAAAATGTTATGGCTACTGCGCAGGTCGAAGAAGAATTTCCTATTAAGTTTGGTATTTGGGATTTGACCAGTTTTCTTGGTACAGTATCTTTGTTTGATAATCCAGAATTTGATTTTGATGAAAAATATGTGACCATTACAAATGGTAAATCTTCAAGAGTTAAATATTTCTACTCAGAACCTAGTCTACTTACGGTTCCTCAGAAAGACGTAAAAATGCCAGACTCTGTCGTATCCTTAGAACTTAAAGAAAGCACATTTTCAGAATTGAAAAAAGCATCCTCTGTCTTGGGGTTGTCAGATCTATCTATTAAGTGTGATGGATCTACAGTTTCTGCTGTAGTTTATGATAAAAAAAATGTTGGTAGTAATTCCTTTTCAATTGACATTGAAGGTGTTGATTTTGAAGAAGATTCAGTTTTTAACTTTGATTTTAATATTGATAATCTTAGATTTATTGCGGGTTCATACACAATGAATATTGCAGAAAATATTGTTTCTGAGTTTGTAAATGCGGATGGTCTAGATCTTACGTATTGGGTTGCTCAGGAGTCTACTAGTTCGTATTCTAGAGAGCTTACTGCCGAAGGAGCGTCTATCTGATGGACCTATTTGTAGAGAAGTATCGACCAAAAACAATCGAAGAATGTATTCTATCAACCGATCTGAAAAACACGTTCAGGGAAATGGTAAAGAGTGGAGTTGCACAGAATATTTTGCTGTGTGGCTCTGCTGGTACTGGTAAAACCAGTGTAGCACGAGCGCTATGTAACGATCTTAATGCGGAGCATATTTTGATTAACTGCTCTGAAGATAGGAACATTGACACACTTCGTGTGAAGATTCGTGATTTTGCCAGCACGGTTTCATTAAACGGAAACCAAAAGGTCGTAATTCTAGATGAGTTTGATTATTCAAATGCAAACTCAATCCAACCTGCTCTTCGTGGTGCGATTGAAGAATTTGCGGGTAATTGTCGATTTATCTTAACTTGCAATTACAAGAATAGAATTATTTCACCTATTCATTCACGATGCACAAATATCGAATTTAGTATTCCATCAACAGAAAAACCATTTTTAGCAAAGGAGATGCTATCTCGTATTGTATATGTTTTGGAAACTGAAGGTATTCCGTACGAAAAAGAAGTTTTGATTAAACTAATCATGATGCATTTTCCTGATATACGGAGAATGCTTAATGAAATTCAGCGATATTCTGTTTCTGGTAAAATTGACGTGGGTATTTTATCAGACTTCGAAAATATAAAAATTAAAGATCTTATTCTTGCAATGAAGGATAAAAATTTTACTGATGCTAGAAAGTGGATTGTTTCTAATCTGGATAATTCCCCACCAGAACTTTTTAGAAAAATATACGAAACCCTGTATGATTCTGTAGAAAAAACATCTGTTCCTGAGGCGGTTTTAATTATTGCTGAATATCAATACAAATCTGCTTTTGTTGCAGACCAAGAAATTAATTTTGTTGCGTGTATTGTTGAACTGATGATGCGGTGTAATTTTAAATAATAAGGAAATATAATGACTAATTTTAAAGCTCATGGTAATTGGGTTGCTGTACAAACAGTATTGAAGAAAGAACATACAACTGAAAATGGAATTGTATATAATGATGCTTTACCAGAAAATTTACATGTATGGAGCAAAGTTTATTCTGTTGGAAGTGAAGTAACTGAAGACATTAAAGTTAATGATATGGTATATTGGAAGTTGGGTGTGAATTCTGGATCTTTTTACAAAGATGATTCTTTAACTTTAGACTTGGTAGAATTTACTAATATTTTAATGGTGGATAGATGAAACTTACAGATTTTCTCAAATCTATAAACGATACAAAACAAAATGTAATGGATTCTGATTCTAATTGCGAAAAATTGTATCCTGCTTTTGTATCAAACAGATGTCTTTCTTACTTTATGGATACTATATTACATGCAAACAATATGAATTTACACTTTCATATTGATAATAAGTTACAGTATGATTATTACATATACAGTATCCGAAAGCGAAAACGATTTAGTCGCTGGGATAAATCTGAGTCTTCGGATGATCTAGAATTTATAAAAGAACACTATGGATATAGTGACAGAAAAGCAAAAGATGCTATGTCAATTCTAGGTAAATCTGGTGTTGAAAAACTTAGGATAAAGTATACCAGAGGGGGTAGATCTTAGTAAAACATACATATATTAGCCTAAACAGGAGGCTTTTGTATGGAACAAGAGGATGTTTTTGAAGGTCTGGGTATTGAAATAAATTTAAAAAATTCCGATGATTTTTTAAAAATAAAAGAAACCCTTACTAGAATTGGTGTTTCTTCTCGTAAAGAAAAGAAATTATATCAGTCTTGTCATATCCTCCACAAGAGAGGTAAATATGCAATATTACATTTTAAAGAATTTTTCATATTGGATGGTCTAGAAAGTGATTTGTCCGATGCTGATATCGGAAGAAGAAACAAAATAGTAAAACTTTTAGAAGAGTGGTCTCTTCTAGAAATATTAGATGATGATTTAGATCCTATTTCTAGTATGTCTCAAATTAAAATTATACCACATAGAGAAAAATCAGAGTGGGAATTAATTCCTAAATATCATATAGGAAGAAGATAATATATTATGAAAGTGAGTTTTATTTACAATGATACCAAAAATCATACACCAGATCTGGGTGGGAGACCAGACAAAACGTCCTGATAATTTAATCCAAACTTGGAAAGATTTGAATCCTACTTGGGAACATCGCCTCTGGACAGAGGAAAATATACCAAAATTAAGAAATCAGGTTCAGTTTGATTCGATGAATGAGTGGGCTGGTAAAGCCGATATTCTTAGATATGAACTTCTTTATGATTATGGTGGATTTTTTATTGATGCAGATTCTGAATGTATTAATCCACTGGATGATTTTTTAACGGACAATAAAGCTTTTTGTTGTTGGGAAAATGAAGAAATTAGACAAGGATTAATGTCTAATGGGTATTTTGCAACAGAAAAAAACAGTCCCTTAGCAATGAAAATAATTGAAAGAATATCAACTTTTGATGCAAAACAAATAGAAAAACTACCAAATCTTACTGCATGGAAAATTGTAGGACCGGTTCTGTTAACCACAATCGCAAATGAAATGCGCGAAAAATCTGGTTTGCATGTATATCCAAGTTACTATTTTATACCTAGACATTATTCTGGACTTGAGTATAATGGTAATGAAAAGGTTTACTGTAAACAATATTGGGGTAGCACACATACCGCTGGTGGTAAGATGGGAATGGAATATGGAACTTGATATTCGTGAAATTAATAGCTATGTACTAGCTCTTAGTAAAGATAATAAAGATAGAAGAAAAAAAATAAAAAAAGTTTTTGAAAACTTAGGAATCAAAAAATGGTCCTTTTTTGATTCTATAGATGTCAGAAATAAATTTCCATACTGGATAGGGTGTGCTATGTCACACAGGGAATGTCTTGCGACTGCAGAGTTCCCATGTATTATCTATGAGGACGATATAAAACCCTCAGAATGGTATAGACCAATAATAGAAGACCCAAAGGATAAAGTTTTGTATCTTGGTTTATCTAAATGGGGAACTCAAAGTGGATCTTCCCAATTTGATGGTGGTTTATTTTTACAAAACACTAAAGAAACTAGTATTGTACAATACATGTGTTCTGCTCATGCAATCTATTATCCAACAAAAGAAGTTGCAGATAACTACTCAAATTACATAACTAAATTTATATTTGAAGTAAACAGGCCTTTTGATGAGTTGTACGCACAAATACAAACAGAAATTAAAACTCTTTGTTTAAATGATCCTATCTTTTGTCAGGACGACCCAAAAACATTTCACGATACACACTTTAGATTGGATATCAAATGATTTCTTTTGAAAGGCTTGGTTACTTTGGAAGATTGGGTAATCAGATGTTTCAATATGCTGCTCTTGTTGGGTTTGCTAAGTATTCAAATCAACCTTGGGGAATACCTGACAGAAACTCAAATGAAATAGAAATAGGATGTTTAGGTTACAAAGAAAAAATGAATCTAAACGAAATATTTGATTTGGATTATGAAAAACAAATAAATCCAGATAAAAGTTTTAATGAAAATGGTTATTTAGAGTCGCTACCAGAAAACACAGATATCATGGGATATTTTCAATGTGAGAAATACTTCAATCACTGTAAAGATTTTATAAAAGAACAATTTATATTTAAATCAGAGTGTGTTGATAAATGTCAAAAATACTTTAAACAAAATAATGTAGATCCTAATCAGTACGCATCAGTTCATGTAAGACGGGGCGATTACGTAACTTTAAATGGACTGATTGTTTTATCAGAAGATTATTATGAAACTTCAATGCGAGTTTTAGATGACATGAAATTTATGGTTTTTTCTGATGACATCGATTGGTGTAAATCGAATAGATTGTTTTCTAATGAAAATTGTATTTTTCCAAACTTAGGTTTACATGAAGATCTTTATATGATGACTCAGTGTGGTGCAAATATAGTCGCAAACAGTTCTCTTAGTTGGTGGGGGGCTTGGTTGGGTGAGCAAGAAGGTAAAAAAATAATAGCACCCAAAGTTTGGTCTAATAGTCCAGAAAATTCTTATATAGTTCCAGAAAGGTGGATTAGAGTATGAAAAAAGTTTTTAATATTTTTGATAATACGATGGGTGAGTCTAAACATTATGTTGCAGAACACGCCCCAAAAACTTTTGAGTGGAATTGGGAATACAATCCAAATTATGAAACTTTTTTTGTTAATTTTGATGTTGCAAATCCACTAACAAAACAAATAAAAGGATATGCTTTACTACCAGAAACAAAGGGAATAATTCCTGAGTATTATTATCATGTAGAAGCAAATATAAATGATTATAAAATGGTTTTCACACCAGATTCCCATTTAATAGAAAAATATCCAGAAAAGTGTAAGTGGGTTCCTGGCTATGGGATGCGAGTTGGTGGAAAAAACGGAGATGAGGAAATTAAAATTCATAAAAAATCTAAGATGATTTCTATGGTGTCTTCAAACAAGCAAATGTGTGAACTACATAAGTACAGAATACATTTAGCTAACTTTTTATCAAATAATACAAATTCTGTTGTTGCTACTGTCGGATGTGCTAGTCCGTGTGGAAGTAACAAAATAATTGACAGTTTACGTGATTACAGGTATAGTATAGGAATTGAAAATTATGTCAGTAAGTGGTATATGACAGAAAAACTTTTTAATTGTTTTGCAACGGGAACTATACCAATATATTATGGTGCAACAGATCTAGGTAAGTATTTTAATACTGATGGTGTGATTCAAATAAACGGAATGTCGTTCAATGAAATTTTAAATTTAGTGAATAATTTAGATGAAGATTTTTATGAATCTAAAATGGATGTAATAAAAGAAAATTTTGAGTTGGTTCAGAAATTTAAATCAATGGAAGATTATATAAATTTAAATTATTTCAAAAAAGGAATGATGTTATGATTGAAGATCAAACTATGATAAAACTAGCGTATAGTATAGACAAATATAATTTTTATGAAACAATAAAAAACTGGTTGGGTGTCAATTCATTGGAAAATATTCACATACATGATGATTTTTTATATAATGAAAAATTCGAAAGAAAAAACGATCAATCTACAATTTATCATAAGAAATATTATGAACGCGAAAATCCTTTTTTTGAATTATATGAGGATTTTATAAAGGATGAAATTAGACCTTTATACGATGAACCCATAGTGTATCAAAAAATACCAAATATAAGATTACATTTTCCTGGCAATATTGCAGTAGGTGAATGGCATAAGGATAGGAATTATAGAGATCCGAACTGGGCTGCTGAAGTTAAAGAACTTAATTACTATTTACCATTTACTAAAGCTTTTTCTACTAATACCATATGGGCAGAATCGGAGGAAGATAAGAAAGATTTTAGTCCTATGGAGTGTGAGTATGGTGAATACTATAAATGGGATGCTTCAAATTTACTACATGGAAGTAAAGAGAATACAACAGATGTAACCAGAGTAAGTGTTGATTTTAGAGTTATTTCAAAATCTAATTTTAAACCATTAAAAACGGTTGGTTCTATAAACACTAAAACTAAATTTGATATTGGTGGTTATTATCAAGAATGTATATGAATAGAAGAAAAAGACTAGTGTGATGATTAAAAAACTTATATGAAAGAAAAAAATGAATTTAGATTTTATTATACCATGTCACCCAAAAGATAAAGATGTAGTTCATCAAGGAGTTATTTCTATAAAAGAAAAAACTAATTGTAATAACATTTATTTGATTAGCCCTTGCGATTTAAAAATTGACGGTACAATTCAAATTTTAGATTCTGAATTTGATAATCTAACTTCTTTACAAAAATTAAAAGATAGATGGAATGTGATTTGTCCTAAATGGTCACATAGAGCAGGTTGGATATATCAACAAACATTAAAACTGTTATCACATAAAGTGATACAGAATTTAACAGAAAGTTATGTTATGGTAGATTCTGATGCGATTTTTACAAAAAAAGTCCATTATGATTGTGCTAAATTTCAGTATTGTATCGCTCCAGAATATCATACACCTTATTTAGAAACTTATGAAAAGTTAATAGGAAAACCAACAAATTCTGGGTTTTCATTCATTTTCCATCATATGATTTTTAATAAAAAGTATATGAATGAATTGATATGTCATATAGAAAATTTACATGAAATGAAATTATATGATGCATTATTAAAATGTATTAATTATGAAGAGGGTGCTTCACTAAGTGAATGGGATTTGTATGGTAATTGGATGTGGGATAACCATAAGGAAATATGTGAAAATAGACAACTTAATTATATTAATGTGGGTGCAATACCAAACAAAACGGATATCGAATACTTAGCAAATAAGTATGATATTGTATGTTGTCATGGTTGGGCTAGGGGTAAGGATTATGATCAACTATGAATTATATTTTTTGTCATTTAGGATCAATACCAGAACATCTAATAGACAGTATAAATTCTGTAAAGATGTGTGATAAAAAATCAAATATCATTTTATGTTCAGATCAACAGGTAAATATAAATGGAGTTACTACTGTTGATGTGCAAGAAATTGTGAGTACTCAAACATCAAATATAATGAATTCTTCTTATTTTAAATTTGATTCAAATCCTCTATGGAAACGATCTTTATATCGAATTTTTCTACTGCGTGATGTTGCAAGGAAATTAAATTTAGATAAGTTTGTACATTTTGATTCTGATGTTATTTTATATCGAGCAGTTTCTGAATTTGAGGATTATTTTAGTAAGTTTTCTGGTTTTTATATCACACCTTGCAATCAAAATGAATTAGTATTTGGATTTTCTTTTTGTAATGATCTAGATAAATACGAAACTATATGTGATCTAGTTTTTGAAATATCAGTAAGTCCAGATTTACAAAAAAGATTGTGTCCTACCATGCCGAATGAAATGGAAATATTAGGCGCAATAAAAAATAATACAAAAAATTTAATAATAGAATTACCAATAATCCCAGACGAAGAAACAACTTTTGTTTTTGATCCTTCTTCATACGGACAATATTTTGGTGGTACACATAATAATGAACCTGTTGGTTGGGCTGGAAATCACCATTGGATTGGGAAAAAAATAAACGAAGGAAGATTGAAGCCAATTATGCTAGACAAAATACCTTTTGTTGTTTATAAGGAAAGAAAAATTCCTATTGTCAATTTACATATTCACTCCAAAAAAACTAAGGAGTTTGTATGACTTATATTTCTGGATTAAATTTTGTGGACATATCTGATACATTTTTTTTCTGTAATAGGACTGTGTCTCAAATTATGAAGAACGATTCTGTAATAGAAGAAATTATGCAAAAAGACATGCCTTTAATTTATACAAAAACAGATTACATAGAACCCGTTTTTAACATATTGAATGAATTAAATAAAGAGTGTGATGTTATAACACATCACTCAGATAAAAATGTAGACAAAGATTTATATCAAAGAAAACCAAAAAATGTTAACAGATGGTTTTCTCAAAATGTTAATTACATCGCACCAGATTTAATTCCAATACCAATCGGATTTTCGGACTCATACACATTAGCTACAAAATATCATGAACTTGAGCCTTTTGTAGAGGAAGAAAAAAATAATTTTGTTTATGTAAACTTTAGACCAGAAACTTACAATACAAGAAAAAAAATTCACAAGTTATTAAGTAAGAATAAAAAGTTGAGTGTAGTAAATGCAAAGAAACGTGGTGATAATTTAGATTATATTAGGGAACTTTCCACTCACAAATATTGTGTTTGTCCTCGAGGTAATGGACTTGACACCCATAGAGTTTGGGAAGCTTTATTTGTTGGTTCAATTCCAATAGTCGAAGACTGTGTGATGTATAGAAAAATGAAAGAAATAGAACCAAGTATACCTTTTGTTTTTACTAAAAAATACTCCGATATTGATTGGGATGAACTAGAAAATAATTACAAAAAGCCTAATATAAATAGTAGTGTATTTGATGTTAATTTTTGGGTTAATTTAGAAAATGAGTAATTTTTATATATTTGGGTTAATGCGATCTGGAACCAATGTTTTCTGTAAGTACGCAGAACGATTAAAATTAAACTGCGTTAATGATCCTTTTATGAATTTTAATTGTGACTTCGATTCATACAAAATAAAAGAACCTCCATTATGCTGGAAGCATTCATTTCCTTCTCTTATTGATACTACTTTTCCTATTGTAATTTGTATGAAAGATCCTATATCACAGTACGCTTCTCTGAAAAAAGTATGGAAAAAATATGGATCAGATCATCACTTCAATCATGCATACAAGTCAGCATATAAGATAACAACTTCTGTTGATGACTTTATTGAATTGTATAAAAAATATGTTACAATAAGTAACAGGTTATCAATTTCAAATCCAAATGTTCATATTGTAAATCATGATGAATTTTGTAGAGATACTAAAAAATATTATGCAAAAATATTTGGTGTTGAATTTCAAGTTTCTGTCCTTTTGGGTAGAATTGATCCCGGTTTAAATCAAACTGGTGAAACCTTTAATGATAAAAAGTCAAAAACAAAAAACCTTGAGTACATTTCAAAACATGAACTAGAAAAATTGGAGGAATTAAATGAAGTATTATTGTGAACTTGGTGCTAATGATGGAGTGCGTCAATCAAAAACAAGATAAAAATCATCCTATATAATAATAGCAAAAACTAAAAGGACTTTATAATGAAAAAACCAACTGTAACTCTGTGTATGATTGTAAAAGATGAGACTCATATTATAGAAGAGTGTCTTAAATCAATTGCAAAATATGTTGATCGTTACGATATTACAGATACTGGTTCTACTGACGGAACACAAGATCTTATTCGTAAAACTATGGAAAATCTGGGCATTCCAGGTGAAGTTCATCAGTCTGATTGGAAAGGTTTTGGTGATCACGCAGGTAAGATGGGTTCTAGAACAGAATCTTTACATAAAGCAAAATCAAGTGGAGCAGACTATGCATGGGTTATAGATGCCGATGACTATGTATCTGGTAAGTTTGAATATCCAGAAAAAATGGATCAAGACGCATATTCGCTAAGAATTGGTCGTGGTGATTTTACATGGTGGAGAAATCAAATATTTAAGTTATCTGAAAATTGGAAATATGTTGGTGTTTTACACGAATATGCAACTTGTGAAAAAGACAGAGAAAAAATAACTCAAGGAAAAATAGATAATCCAAATTATAGAATTACTGCTAGAACAGAAGGTGCTAGAAATGTCGGTATTGATCCAGTAGAAAAATATTCAAGAGATGCTAAAGTTTTAGAAGAAGCTTTAGTTGATGAACCAAATAACGATAGATATGTTTTTTACTTAGCTCAATCATATTTTGATTCTCAGCAATTTGAAAAATCTCTGGAAGCATATACTAAAAGAGCTGAAATGGGTGGTTGGCCCGAAGAAGTATATTACGCATTATTGAGATGTGCAATTATTAGTGGAGTTTTAAAGAAACCATTTCCTGAAGTTCAACATGCATTTCTTACTGCATGGAATTATAGACCAATTAGAGCAGAACCTCTTTGGTTTTTGTCTAGAATGTGTAGACATGAGAACTTAAATTCACTTGCATTTATGTACGCAAAACAAGGTCTTGAGTGTGGATATCCAAATCAAGATATTCTTTTCGTTCAGGAAGATGTATACAGATGGGGTCTTTTAGACGAAATCGGTTCTACTGCATACTATGCAGGAAAACCTCAAATTGGATATGCAGCTTGTAAACAGCTTATAGATGCAAATTTAGTTCCTAGAGAACATGCAGAACGAGTACGCGACAATATGACATCATATGAAAAAGTTTTAAGTCAAATTCAGATGCAAGCAGATCAAGTTAAAAATGAAAAAAAAATTGAATTAAAAAATGAAAAACTCAAAAGAAAAAATAAAATAAAAAAGTCTACTAAATTACAACCTACCAATAAGTATAAAAAACGTAAAATAGAAAAAGCATAAATACAAACAGCTATATTAATCAATTGAAGTGGATCTAAATTAATGCCATCACCAATAATATTTCCTTCGGGAAGTTCATGTGAAATATATTCTTTTGGTTATACCTTCGGGTGTACCAACGATGCTGGTATTACTAGAGATATCGAACATCAATGGTTTTTTGATGAAGATACTCAAGCTTGGATTTCAATTAGCGATAGTGGTAAATATCCCGACAGTGAACAAGAAACTGCAACTAATGTAAATCCTATTTTTGAAATGTCACTTATTGATAATTTTGAAGTTGTACCCGAATATAATTTCGATCCAGATGTTCAATTTGTAAGTGGTGAAATAAAATTTAAAGATCCACCTGAAACGGGAAAATATGCAGAGTGTAAATTTTTATGCAGACACAGTCCTGCACAAAGTGCTTTTTTTTCTGGATCTTATAATTTTACTGGATTGGATATAAACGGCGATTCTTCTACAGTACACTTAGATCCTGATATAAATCTAGTTAATCAGTCCACGGGTAAATTGTATTCGTTTACTGTATTTACACATGATGGAGGGTTAAATTATTGGGTTCATTCTAATGGATCTACTTTAGGTTGGTCAATATCATGAAAAAATGGATAGTAAAAAAGACAATAAGTCCTGAAATACCAAAAAATACAATAATAGAAGAAACTTCTAAAGTTCATGTTGAAGCTATTGCATTGGGAGAATATTCTGGTGGATTTGGATTATTTTCTTCAGGTAAGAATTTTGAAATATCTGATTATGGTGTTGTTAAAATTCTAGGTAAACGTAAAGAGTTAAACGAACATTTAGAAGAATATAAAGAAACCCAATTAAATTCCTATCGTTGGATAGGACCAAAAACTGGTAATTTGATTCCCGGAAATGTTTATAATGAAACCCAACTTAAAAATTCCGATCAAGATGTGGTTCTTAATTCTGGAATGTCAAAAATATTTGTATCTGTTTTAAATGAAGTATATTGTATTCGTGGTTCTAATAAGATTTATGATCAATACTTAAAAAAAGTTGTTAAAGTTGTAGAAGTTGATAATAAAAAATCAACTCCAATAATAGAAACCGAAGTTAAAAAAGAAATAATAAAAGAAGTTATACATGAAATAAAACTAATAGGACCTACTGGTTCTCAAGGTATTACTGGTTTTACTGGTGTTGTTGGTAAAACTGGTAAAATGGGTGAAACTGGTCCTATAGGTATAGGTATAGAGAAAATAACACCAGAAGATACAAATAAAATAAAAATTAAATTAACTAGCGGTGATTTTTATCTATTAGAACTTCCCCCTGGCATCACAGGAGAAACTGGTTTAGTAGGATTTACTGGAGCAGATGGTAATACAGGTGCAGCGGGTGAACAAGGCTTAATAGGTCTTAGTGGTAAAAGAGGCAGTAGGGGAGTTCAAGGACCTATGGGTCCTCAAGGACCACAAGGTAGTCCGGGTCAACGCGGAGAAAGAGGTTCTGATGGAGAACCTGGGATACCGGGTTCTATGGGATCACAAGGTCCTGCTGGTGCTCGTGGACCAAGAGGATTAAAAGGTTTACAAGGAAATCCGGGTAAAGATGGTAAAGATGGTAAAGATGGTAAAGATGGGGTAATGGGAAAACCTGGAAATGCTGGTAAAAACGCAGATATAACTGAAGTTAAAGTTCAGTATCCGTTGGTTTTTAATCAAAGTAAAAAGTCTATAGAAATAGATAAACAGTTTTTTGAGAAATTACTTTCAAGTGGAGAAGTTAATTCACAATTAGTAAATAAGTTTATCAATGCTGCATCTTCTGGTGGTGGCGGTATTGGTATATACGACTCAAATAAAGGAAAATTATTAAATCGTTCTATAGACACTTTATATTTTTCTGGTTCTGGTGTTGATATAAATAGAGTTGGTGGTAAAAATATAAAAGTAAATATTTCTGGGACAAAAATATATGTTTCTGATGATCCACCTGAAGCAAGTGGTGTTACTGGGGATAGGTGGATAGAAACAGACAGCGGAATTTTATATACAAGATTTCAAAATAACTGGGTATCATTTTAGGTAGAACACAATGGCATTGCAATTTCCATCATCACCAACTATAAATCAAACGTACACTTTTAATGGAAAAACATGGAAGTGGAATGGTTATGCTTGGGATAAAGAATCTGGTTTTCCTGGATCCACTGGAGGTTCGACTGGCGGAGCTTCTGCTACAGGTGCAACCTATGTCTATACCTCTGGTGGTAGTCTTTCGAATGCTTCTGCTGACGGAGAATTCTTACATAACACCAGCAATGACACAATTTCAATAAATCAGAATGATAATGATGGAGATAGTTTTGCTGATGCGTTGAATGGTACACTGACTACCACAGGTAGAATTGGTGTTATTTTTGGCGACTCTACAATAGAAAGAAATTTTTATTACGACTCAGTAACTTTATTTTCTGGATCATATTCATTTACTGCGACTGGAATTTTACCAAACATTTCAACTGGTAGTGGTAAGACGGTAACAATAAATGTTTATGCTGATGCACCAGCACAGGCTGCTTCCGAATACTTTAGATTCCCTGATGGAACAGAAGCATCAAGTATTGTTACTTCTCTTAATGGTGAAACTGGTGATATAATAGGTCTAGTTGGCCCTTCTGGTAATACTGGTCCCATAGGTGATACTGGTCCTAGTGGTGACACTGGTCCAATAGGTGACACAGGCGAAAAAGGTGATACTGGTCCCATAGGTGACACTGGTCCCATAGGTGATACCGGTCCTTCTGGTGACACTGGTCCAATAGGTGACACAGGAGAAAAGGGTGACACTGGTCCAATAGGTGACACTGGTCCAATAGGTGACACAGGCGAAAAAGGTGATACTGGTCCAATAGGTGATACAGGCGAAAAAGGTGATACTGGTCCAATAGGTGACACAGGCGAAAAAGGTGATACTGGTCCTAGGGGTACAACAGGAACCAACGGTACTAATGGATCCGATGGTGTAACCGGTCCTAGGGGTACAACTGGTTTTACTGGTGCAGCTTCAACTGTTCCCGGTCCAACAGGACCGCAAGGTGTTACAGGAGAAGATGGTGCTGGGTCAATTGGACCAACTGGACCAACTGGACCGTCTGTCGGTTTCACATCAGGAAATAGCGCACCCCCTGCTTCAAATACCGGAGACTTCTGGTATGAAACTGATACTGGTTTATATTATGCAAATGTTTATGATGGATCTACACTAGCATGGTTGCAGGTTAGTGGTCGTCCCGGTCCAACAGGACAACAAGGCCCTGCTGGTTCGGGTGCTGGTGGTTCTACTCTATCTGCCAGTGATGGTCTTACACTTTCACAAAACGTAGCAGGTGTTGGTTATACAATGGGTATTGATCCAACCGCCGTGATACATGTCGGAGGTATTTCTTGTGATGGTGGTATAACCATGAACTCTGGTGAATACCTGCGGTGGGCCGATAACGATTCCATCCGTAGTTCTGGTGGTGTTTTCAGATTCAATGCTAGTGGAACTAATGTCCTGAACATGACACCTACATTGCTGGACATGAAGAAGGCTATTAATGTAGAAGGTCTTGCACACTTTGAAGCGGGTATCTCCAGTGATATTGGTATTACCTGTGGTGGAATGATTCAGGGACAACATCTAACCATTGCTGGTAATGGTAACTTTGGTACTGGATCTAGGCTTGTATCTCCAAACAGTCATAGTCTTTACTTTGCGACTTCAAGTATAGATCTTAGTACATACGGTAGTGGATCTAGAGGTATCAAGGTAGGGTATAGTACAACAAGTATCGAATCTGCACACACTCTTGTAACTAAGGGTCCGGGCATCTCAATGAATGCAGGTGGTATTACTTTTGCTGATGGAACTTTCCAGTCAAGTGCCGCTAGTGGATCTACTATAACTGCTGGTGCAGGTATGACACTCGCTGGATCTACTCTAGGTATTGATCCAAGCGCAATAGTTCATCTTGATGGTGCATCTTTTGATGCTGGTATTACCGTTGGTGGTGAGATTAGAGGTAATGAGTGGCACGCAAAGGATCACTCAGGTTTCATGAGGTTTGATGGTGGTGGTGGCGGTGGGATAGATTTTTACACCTCTTCTTCAACCAAATATCTGGAAATGGGATATCCTAATGGTGTTAAATCATATCAACCAATAACTGTTTACCTATCAAGTGCAAATCAGTTCTATGCAGGTTCAGATAAAGTACAGGCAAAACCTATTTTCATTGCTGAGTCTGGTATCTCAATGGATGCAGGTGGTATCACCTTCCCTGACGGAACCTTCCAATCAACGGCACCTACTGGAATAACGGGAGCAGATGGTACTTCCGTTGGTTACACCGCAGGCAATACTGCCCCTGTGGGTGCAAACACTGGAGATTTCTGGTACGAAAACGACACCGGACTATATTATGCTTATATTTTCGACGGAACTACTTTGGGTTGGATGCAGATTTCTGGTATTGATGGTGTAACTGGTCCTCAAGGTGTAACTGGACAAGACGGTTCAGGTGGTGGTGGTGCAACCTACTACGGCGGTAATGGTCTTACACTTTCTGCTGGTAACACATTCTCTGTAGACTCAACCGCAACCATCCATGTCGCTGGTGTTTCTAGTGATGGTGGTATTAGTGCGGGTGGAAATATTGCATTAGACGACAGAATCACCTTTTCGAATGCTGGATTTATTTCAAATTCTGGAACAAGAGATAACCAAATTGTGATGACCGACTCATCATCTGGTTCGATTCGTTTGAAACCAGATGGTAACGATAAATTTGCTGTATATGGATATCCCGGATTGGTTAAGTCATTTACAAACTTCCAAGTAGATGGAGAATCTACCTTAATTGGGAAAGTTAACGTACAAGCAGGTATCTCAATGGATGCCTCTGGTATCACCTTCGCCGATGGAACCTTCCAGTCTACTGCTCCTACTGCATCAACGGTAACTGCCTCATACCACGGACACATCGAAGCAATATTGCCCAAGACGTACTACCTCGATCCCAGAGTTCCTGTAGGAAGAACCGTGACTGAGTTCTACGCAATCTGTGGAACTGGTGGATGCTCTGCTGAAATTGGTGGACAAAACGGATCAATCTCCACAATCAGTATTTCTCCTACTGGTGTCACTGGATCTCTTGCGAATACTACA
>Ga0208298_1000070_pt1 | contig 44214 bp, 80 predicted proteins | sample 14BtaG_FD_184088 | JGI IMG/M metagenome (GOLD analysis project Ga0208298, IMG submission 184088) | Marine viral communities from the Subarctic Pacific Ocean - 14B_ETSP_OMZ_AT15311_CsCl metaG (SPAdes) (version 2) | ecosystem: Environmental > Aquatic > Marine > Oceanic | place: Pacific Ocean... | reverse complement strand
ATTAACTCTTCCATTTTTTTAAAATAATCATTAAATAAATCCATATTAGCGTTTAGAGAATCTTTCATTCGAGATATTTCATCTTGTTTCAATATTTTTTTCCAACTCATTGTAATCTCTCCTGCATTTTCTTCTTAACATCAAGCCAAACTTCCGGATGACCCTGCGCTAAAACCTCTTGAACAATTTGCATCTGTGCAATGATAATCGTATCCTGCCTCTTATGCACAAGTTTGCCCTTGAATTCCATCATGTATTTCAACGACTCACGGATTTCTCTAGCCAACTTAACCAAAGCATCTAACTCCTTAGCATCCAAATCATCCCGTGAAGCAATCTCTGTGAGTTTATCATCCAGCACCGTAAGGTTGTTTGCCAACATATCCACCTCATTGACTTCCTTCTTGGCAATAATTGTAGCCGCAGACTCTTGAACAAGAGGAGCAAGATGATGTTTCATGTGGCGCTGAATCTGCTCCTTAGAAGTTTCCAAAATATCTGCAACGATTTGAGTCTCAAGTCTGCCTTCACTCAGCCCTGTTTCATACTGCTTTCGCATAGGGTCGGTGCAGAGTTTACATTTAGGATTACTACTGCTCACATAGTCGCCCATGTGGTTTCGTTGGTGTTGGGCGGCAGTTCCACTACGCCAGCCTTCTCTTTGGTCTAAATCATCACAAGCGATAAGGCACTCTTCCAACTCCTTTTCTAGAGCATCAACATTTTCATGTTGGCAGAAAGAGCAACTTTTTCTTCTCATGCTATTTCCTCACTCGTATTCAATATCAATTCTTTTATACTGATTTCTCTTTAACCAATCCTCTACCCAATCGTGAACATCCTCTCGGCTCTTATCGGTAAATGTAGCGATTTCGGGGCCTTCTCCCCCATCACCATATCCCCATCCAACAGCAATCTCTTTTTGATTAAATTCATTTTCATAAGGCTGGCTTATGACAATGTATTCCTTTTCGCTCTTCAAAATTTTCTTCCACATATCAAACCCTCACAATATCAACCCAAGACTTCACAATGTCTCGTTCCTTGACACCTCTAGAAGTAGACATCCAAGTCTCAATAACCTTCTTTGTATTGGCCGGACTCATGTTTACTTCAAAAGCCTCAAACTCGCCAGCAACACCTTGAGTCTTGGAATAAGCCGCAACGAAAGCCTTCTCTTTATCCCCTTCAATCTTGAACGGAACATTGTTCATCTTGCTCTGCACTTGCTTAACGCTAATGTTTCCATCCACTAAAGAAGAACGAACAGCACCAGCCAACTTACTTCTAAACGATGGAACATTGACCAACGCTACAGGAGAACGACCCGTCTTAACTTCAAGAATATAACCGATATTGTTAATTTCCTTAATGGCAACCTCAATAATTTCTTTTAGGCTTAGACCAGCCCCAAATAAAGGCCCACCAAAAATGGCTTGCTTAATCGGAGGATTTCCCTCACCTGCTGTCTGACTAAGCCATCCTTTTGCGGCACTAGCCTTCGGGCTTCCTGTTCCTCCCCAACCTTTTGCTTCAAAATATTCGTCAATATAGTGACCATAAATAGTGATTGACTCTGCATCGGGGATGACCTTACCACTTCTTGTTGGGTAAGTGGTGAAAGGAATCATAGCAGGGTCAAGGTCTCCACCGCTATCATACACCGATAAATCATCTAGAATATCCTCAAAATCTTCAACATCTTTTTCGTAGTAAATTCCATTGAGACGATTATTGAGAATTTCATTAATCTTATCTATTGTGACACCCATCCCCGAAAGACCAGTATTAGGAGAATTAGCCCTAGACGCTTTTTTAGAAGGTTCTCCGTGTTTTTTTAGCCAAGCCAATAAAGACACCTTACCACCAATTTTACTCGGCCCAAGATTCCTACATTGATTCTCCCATTTTTTGTATTTTTCGGGAAAACTGATTGTACCTCTTCTTTCTAGAGTAGCATCTCCAACCTTAGCGGTGACCTTCTGCACTTTCTTTGCCATACTTCCTCACCTATTATCTAATTGGAATTGCATTTCTCTTAACATATCCGGAGTGCAATCGTGGTTGGCAAATCTTCTTGTTGAACGCCATGTTCATGTGTCCCTAACTCTTTCCTTTTTTTAATGGCGTTTCTCCAACTCATTCTCACTCCTCCTTCTTTTTCTTACGCTTACGGCGCTTTCCGTAAGTCGGCTTAAAGAGATGTGAATGGGCAACACTTGAAGTAGTTATCGCTCCCGCTACCTTTTCGGTCTCTTCCTCTTTCTTCAATTGTTGAAACCAAGATTTCTTCATGCCTTCGCAACGCTCTAAATCATCAAGGATTTCTCCCGCTCTAATAACAAAAGGATTTATCTTTTTATTTTGAGGATTAGGAATTGTTTTACCATACTTCTTTCTCTTTGATATTTGCATCAAATACTCTTTGACCAAATCACAAGAAGGATTGTTCTTTAACATATTTAATGCGCCTTCAAACGGCGGTCTAGGCTCCCCTTTCTTATATTTAGCAAGAATATCCTCCAATAATTCAATCGTTTCGCCATGTGCCTTCCTACAACAAAAATCCTTGAAAGAATCTTCATCCACTTGAGCAACATCGTCTCGCTCGGCTACAACCTCTCGCATTTCCGGCTTACCTTCCGAAAAAGAATCTATCAATTCTTGCCTGTTTTTTACTTTCATAGTCATACCTCACAAAACCGGATACCTAAATCCAATCAATCCTGTAGAAAACATACCATCGTAGTCCTTTTTCTTCATAAAATCGCTAACATCATCATAAGATTGTATCTCTTTACCTCCGCCACGCCGAACCATTGTTCTCGTAACAGAAATAGACCTATCATCTAAAGGATTCAAAAGCGTAACTCTCGGTTTTCCCTTCGTGTAATCATTTCTAGATGACATAACTTGCGAATAGTAGCCCTTTCCTTGCTCATCCGGAACAGTATACGAATTACCAACAAAGAAAAAGTCACCAAAATCGCTAAATGAAGTGTAAGCAACCAATTTTTCGCCTTCTTTCTTGACAACAAGCGTTAATGGCGTAATAATTGAAGGATAACCCTTCTCAACAGCCGATTTTGCACCCTCCATGCGGCTCAAAACACTACTTTCGGCCATCAATTCAACCGATTTTAGAATGTCAAACCACATTTATAGTCACTCCACTATTTTGTAAATTGTTTGATTATGAATATCAGTCTTTTTCGTAATTTTTGGCTCATTGATTAAATATTTTCTAATTTTTGACTTAGTAACCCGCTTCATTCCCCGATTTGTTAAGCCTTCAACAATACCTTTTAGCGAAATCTCCGAACCACCAGTCAAAATATCAAAAATTAACCTTTTTTGACGAGAGGTGATACCATCTCTTGCTAACTCGGCTCGCCAATCGGACATTTTATCACAGTCTCAAACCTAGTTTCGCTCAAAATACTGAACATAGCCTCTCATAGCCATTTCTAATTGATGCAACAATGGGATTAATTCACTAACAGAAATGTCAATTGGTTTACCATTAGGGCCGACATTTTCATTGTAAATCCTAAGTGCCGATTCTAAAATATTAGGCCCCATTCTTTGCAGGTCTTTGTGTAGGCTTGAGAATTGTTCAGCAATTTTAGCATCTACAAGTCTGCTTGGGGCAAGCAAATTTGTAGTAGTAATCTCTACATCGTCCTCTTTATCTACAAATCTTATGTTTTTCCTAATCTCGTCTTTCCACATAATATCACTCCCAATTTTATTCTAATCCGGCGGCTTCTAAGAACAATTCTCTTAGGGTTTGTCTAAATTCTAAGAGCCTATCTTTATCTACTTTAAGGGAATTCCTAGCAAGTTCTGCTTCAATTCTGCTTATAATAGTTTCAGCAAAATCCATAGCGTCCATTCTAGTTTGCTGTTCATCTGACCTTTGTTTCTTAATTTCATCTTTCCACATAATCTCACATCCTCTTTCACGAAGGAAAACTCTCCATAGCACTAACGGCCATACCTAGTCCCTTTACAGCCTTCTCAATTTCTTTCAATGAATACTTTGGAAAACCTCGTTGAAAGTCGGGGCTACTCAAAATGTTCTGCATTTTAGATAGTTCTTCCGCCATACTATACATTTCTTGTATTTTTTCTCCAACTTTCCCCTCAACTGCTTCTTCCGTCATAAAGAAGTCGGCTTCATTATATTCCTGCTTTTTAATCTCATCTTTCCACATAATATCACCCTAATTTCTCAAAATTTGGCTCGGAATTTTATTCGTAAATATCATCCATAAGTTTTGTAAGTTTATTAAACAGTTGAGTCATTTCAGAAAAGGCTTCTTGTTCATATTCACTTAAATATTCGGCCCTTGATAGTTTATACACAAATGCTCGGTAGTCGTCAATATCCTCTTTTAATTGGTCAATTTTTTCACCAACATCTCTCGGAGCATCGGACAGATATTTTAAGATTTTTTCCCACATAACAATCACTTTTTCTCAAAATTTGGCTCGGAATTTTTTTGCCAATTCCCGCATATTTTTCACCGCTTCATCTAAAGAAGGTCTTGTTCTTCTAGAATCTAAAGTATCTCCCTCAATTTCAATAGCCTCCATTATAAAATCGGCTTTTGCCTCTAGTAAATCAGCGAGGTTGTCAAAAAGAAGCCCGATAGGTCTTTCCAAACCGCTATCAGTTTTTCTCCTAACCACTTCTAAATCCTCCACCATAGATAAGGAATTAGCAACCCTCCCCGCAATCTCTCTTATTTCTTTATTAAATCTCTCATTAGCCACCCGTGATTTCTCATTACGCTCATCACCTACGGGAAAGCCATACTCGCCAAATTCCTTCAACACAGTTTCCCAACTCATTTTGCTCACCTAAAAATATTCAAAAAATTACTCGCAATTTTTACGAAGAAATCACACTCTCTACAGGATTAACATTCCCCAACAACTCTCCGCCAAATATCTTATAGAAGATTGAGCCTAGCAGTTTTCCGTCTTTAGATACTGAAACACCATCAGGGCTTTCTCCCTTATTAGAATCTATATATTCAACTTGAAAACCTTCACGCTCAAAATTTTCTGCTATGTCAAATATGCCAATTGCTCCAACAGACATTTTCTTACCCAATTGAGCAAGAGATTCTTTGGAGAATTCCTCGTCTTGTTTTAGAACGGTTCTCCAATTCACAATATCACCCTAAAAATATTCAAAAAATTTCTCGGAATTTTTTTACCACTATACCGCCTTTTTTTCTACTATTTATTGTATTTACAGGATAAAAATGCTACTAGTTATTGAAGTATTGACTTAAGTTCTGTTGTTCTTTACTTTGTCTTTGTGTATCTAGTGTTCTATTAATTTCTATTCTTAGCAGTTGTAATTGTTTTACTATTTGTTGTAATTTGGCGTTATCCGTCTTGCTAAGTTTGCTACTATTGTATTTATCTAAAATATATTTTAGGTCTTGATGTATTTCATTAAAGAGATTGTAGATGTTATCTTGAGATGTCATGGCGAGACTTGTTCAATGGCAGGGGTGATAACTACTTAACATAATCGGAGTGTAATGTGTTGCGAAGTTGGTGCCGTATTACTACTGCTAACCTTAAAAAACCTTAATTTTACTACAAAAACACGCATATTATAACAATTATAGTGTTTAGAAAGCATATAATAGTATTACTAAAATTAAAAAATTTGAGTGCAAAGCATATGGTTGTAAACTTTGAGTTAGGCCCCGAAGGGCGCTAGACAGGGCTCTGCTCCCCATCCCAAGGGTGAGAGTTGAGCATTAATTGACCCTTAACCGTCTTGATTTCAACGCCAAGGAGGGCGTTAAGGCGGCTCTTGGTGGTCTGCGTAGGCCAACCGGCAGTTTGAACGAAACGCCCATGGTCACCATCCCAAGCGATGAGGTTGCCATGAAGAAAAAGTTGAACCTCTTCGTGCCTGTAAGGTTGTTGAAACTCAATAACCTTAACTTGTGTATTACCTCGGTTGAAGGGTTGGCGATACTCAAAGGCTCGGGCGGCGTCTTGCGAAATCTTAGACATGCCCTAGCATCTACACTATTTTGATAGGGTACACCTCAAAGTTGATGTTACCATATGGTTTGACTTTGACAATACCCCGTTGGAGCCCAGTAGTTTTACCCTTCCTACTGGACTCCCATATATCCCTACATTCCCTGTCTTTTGGGTCATGCTATCGTGCCGAGGGTCGCACGGATAACGGGCTGTTGTTTTCTGCTTACACCTTTTGTTCCGTAGAAGAACGGTTTTGCTTACAGGTCGTGCAAGACTTTAGTGAATACCTATGTCCAAACTCGGAACATACCTTGGTAACGCTTTTGGTAATTAATTCTCTTGGCGTATATTCGCTCATGCTTGTCTCCTCCACCGCATTTTTCTTGTTTCGCTTGTAGGGTCGCAAAAGGGACACATACATTGGTTTGGTAGGTTGCGTTTGTAGTAGTCTTGACGGTTGCATGACTCGTCGGGTATGGTTGGTTCTATTCCACTTTGTAGGTGGAAGAGTGAACGGAGATTAATCGTCTTAGCATATTTCATGTTCTTCTCTCCTTGTTTGTGATATGTTGAATCGGTCCCCTAACTTCTCGTCCTCTTGCTCGGCTCACATCGTATTACTTTCCGCCACAGGGACATAGACTCTGTAACCTCTCTCTAGAACGGGGCCAAAGTGTTGTGCTATTGTGCGAGTTAATGCGTGGTTTTTGCGTCCTCATACGGTCTGTATCATTGGGGTCTTTTCGCAGGGCTTACCTAGGCTACTCCGGAGCGGCGCTGCTACAGCCCCACCTAGTGTTTAGGATTGATAGGGTACTCTCCAAAGCATTCATACCATATGGTTGTGGCACTTTGGGCAACAACCCTATGAAAGGTTCCGGTGTTGTAGGTTAGTCTAGTGGGATACTATGCTAGGAGTGAGAAACATGAACAATTTAGAAAGAATACAAAACCGACTAGGGCGACTCATCGCCCAACTTGAAGCCGAAGGAAAAGATGCCAATCAGCGAGTTAAATTTGCTGTTGAGGACTGTCTTATTCCCGACATTGATGACAAACTCCGTGAGGACTTGTATCGGTCATGCCGAGCGCAAGCCACCCTTCACGGATACGAACCTTATCTCCCCAAGTCCGGAGAGCGTGGAGGTTCTTCCGCCATCCAACCAACCCTTGATTCCGCTAAGAACGCTCTTGTAGCGTTTGTTGCTGGCGGTATCCAAGCCAGCCCCGATGTTTTGGCTTTCTTGTTCCGTAAGAAGAACAAGGAGGGACTGGTCTACTACACAGAGGATACATTGGCAGATTTCCTGTTCAAATCCTCTAACCGGCGACTTGAAGATGACTACAAGGACAAGAAGTGGGACGGGTCTCTTGACTCTCTTATGGAAAAATATCGTTCTTCCTTGGAAGAAACCCAACAGGAGGACGCTTGAGAGGTTTAACCTCTCATATGGGCTAAAGTATCCCACTAGGCCCCCTTAGCCGCCCGTTATGGGCGGTTTAAGGTGTGCGTCAAAGTGCAACCATATGGTCATAGGGTTGGCTTGTAAGGCGTATGGGAATGGCCCCGAAGGGCGTTAGACGGGGCAGTCCCCCACCCATTCCTTGACTTGGTCTACTAAGAGGTCATATTTTTCGACTTGACGGCCAACCCTGAGCATGACTTTCTTCATGTTGTCCGAGAGGGAATCCCATTCTTCACGGTCAAGTTTCCACCTCTTGATGAATTCGTGTTCAAATGCGAAGAGGGCGACTTCGGGTTCTAGAACCAACCTCTCGTGCATGTAGTCGCTTGGGTCAATGTCTCCGTCAAGGAATTGCTGATGCAACTCGTCTAACTGCTTCTTGCGGGCTTCGTAGGCTTCCGTATAGGTCGTCATACCCTGCCTTTACAGGCCGCTATAGGGTATGCCTCTCAAAGTTTCTTCAAACCATATGGTAGCACTTTGGGGTTCCCCAAAGGGAACACTAGGTCCCATAAGGGGGAGTTAGGCTCCTCTTACGATAATATGGCACTCTAAATTAGGGAATCTTTCTTCAAGATTCTTACAGAACACTTCTGCTGCGTCAAAGTTGTTAAAACTTAGACCCTTTCCATTAGAACCAAATACCCTTCTAATTCCAAGACCACTACCTCTTAGGCTTGAATAGACCCAATAAACTGGACTAGTCACTTTCCTTCCTCCTTATCCTTCGTATCAATTGAGACAACACCAGTGTAATAGGTCCATGTCTTTACAGGATATCGTCGTCCTGTCTTAACACAAACCACTTCTCGTACATTGTATGACTTACGCACTTCTTCAATCATCTGCTCAACTTCTTCCTCGGTGTAATCGCTCATTCAATCATCTCCACTATCTTCATGTTCAATAATTCATAAACATCAATGTCTTCTAGGTCAAAATCTATGTTTTCATCTTTCCAGTGTTGTTTAATGAAACCCATAATATCGTCGCACCATTTATTTCCCTCCATTAGAAAGTCTACTACATCGGAAAAGGACCAACCTACAGTCCTAGTTTCAAAAACTTCCCATTTCATGTTCTCCACTCCAAATCGTAGCCATCAAACCAATTATGCCCGCTAGTAGCGGGGTCATTACAGTGCGCCCTCGCTTCTTCCAATGTAAGGCCTCGCTTGATTACTCTCCTTGTGCTGTAGTTTCCGTTGTTTCTAAATCTAATAATTTTGTAGGTTTTCATTCAATCAACTCCTTCTTCTCAGCGCAGGGAATACAAATGTCGTCGTCCCAAAAGTCGTCGGCAAAGCACGCTTGCGAATCTGCCTTACAGTGGTTACAAATCATTCTTTCACCGCCATAGTCAAGTCATTGGGGTTGTTTAAACGGTGACGGCGATGCCTTTCGGTCAAGGTCAATCGTTCTACTTTCCTCATGGGTCGTCCTTGATAGGCTCTACTTGTGTTTCTCATTCGTCTCCCTCCGTGATTTGCTCAATGGATGTAATTATTACCTTTGCTCCGTGTTCTGCCCAAATTTTAAGCATATTAGGAAATGTGAATAGCGTGGGAGTTATCGTTGATTCCGTGGCTAACTTTCCATCGCTCATAATGTGATGGTAGGTAATCTTGTATTTATCAAAGATGCTATCGGGCATCCAATTTTCGTTTTTTGTAAGTGTTCCTTCTGTGTTCGTCATTTTTATTGTCTCCTGTTCTTTTCCTGTTGTTTTTGTGGGGTAGTTGTATTTGGAAGAGATTGTGGTAGGAAATCCCATATGTCTAGATATGGGTTCTCCTTCCTCACTCTTCCTCACGCTCACTCTCCGACCCCTTGATTTGCTTTCGTTTGCCAATAATATATGTGGTGAATGTAATCTTATTCTTGAAGGTGATAGTCATCCCAAAAGAACAATTCTCTGCCGTCCAGTTTCCTTCCAGTAGAGATATCTCATTGTCTAATCTTTCTAAATCATTCAAGAACATAGACTCATCCTTGTATGTCCAAACTCTTCTTATGGATGGATTGCATCCAGCATGGAGAGTGTATTCTTCGGTAAAGGCTCCGGTTAGCGATTCCATTAGGGGGTGCATACCCAGTTGAATGCTTAGGCTTGAATAGGGTTCGTCCCAAAGTGTCAAACCATATGGTTGAGCATGCACTTTGAAACAGGAGCACCCCACCCCGACGGGGTGGGAAGGAGAAGAGGCCCCCCGACACGGTGGGACAATCAGCCTTCAACCTCCGAGTTTCCGCCCTCGTTCGGAGTGGGTTTGTAAGGGCGGGCTTCGTGGGCCTTGTTCTTCAAGCCATCAGCCAATTGACCAAGAGAGAACGGGATAAGGGTGTTGTCGTCGTTCTTCTTTGCTCGCATACCGAAGCCAACCTCAACGAGGAGGTTAGCAAGGTCGGAATTGTTGGCAATGATTTCATCTACCTGTCGGTCTACGCTCTCAAAGTGGGCCTGTCGTGCAGGGTCGGTTTTTCGCACTCGCTCCGGCATTGAGGTTTTGTGTGCCTCGCTACCGTGAAGTTTCACTTGAGTTTTGACACCGATTAGAAGGGCCTCCATCATTTTGGAGTCTTCTTCATTCTCGATGGCTGTCATCAAGTCTTCAACCGCCATTTCAATGCGGGGTTGGGGCTCAACCTTGAGAAGGTCGGGCAGGTTCCCAAGACGCTTTTGGTAGCGGTCGTAATCCACCCCTTGAGGGGCTTCGCTTGTTTCGGTTTTGGCTTTCTTTGCTGGCATGGTTATTCACCTCTGCTTTGTGTCCTTGTGTCGGGGGACTTGCCCTACTAGCCAAGCAGGGTATTGTTCCTACATCTTCAAAGTGTCTTCCGTTCAATACCAAGAACCATTATCCTTGTTTCCTCTAAAACCCGTCTATTATTTTACTTATTTTTGGTGTTATTTGATGATATTATGTTCCAATTGGTCTTATATGATATAATATATATGAACATTTTCGTTTTTCTACCGTGTTTCTACCCCGAAAGTAGAAATGGAATGTTGGAAATTGAATCATTTTCAATGATTTTATATTATAATTCTATTATTATACTTATTATACATACATACATACTCTCCGGCGGGAACGAGAGGGGGGAGAGGGGGGGAGAGAAATAGAGAGGGGGGTAGAAAAAGTAGAAAAAGTAGAAACAAGGGGACTGCGAGGCTGTCGCTTGTAGAAAGTGTGTAGAAACTAGTTGTAGAAATACAAACAGAAGCGTATTTATCTAATGCTTAGGTTAGTATTGTTTTCTTTAACAGGGGTGGTGAGAAAACTATTACTGCTTATGCCACATTTGAGGGAGGAGCATATAAAGGCGGCGTGGGAGGCGGGGCATCACCGGCGACGGGCGAGCCGCCTCACCGGAGACTCATGGAGTTGTAGGAAATGAACAGACACGAAAGGATTCTTAATAGAATCAAAGAATTAGCAGAAGAAGTGAAGAACGAACCCTTCACCAAGACGGAAAATAGTGGTAGTCGTGTAGGGTGGATTAGCGGTGAAGCACTACTCGCTTGGATTGCAGAATACGAATCCATCTATACGGAGTGATTTGAATGCTAAAAGGAACACAAGAACAAGACTTAATTTGGAATGAAATGGAACACGGCAAAAACCACATGGTTATCAAAGCCGGTGCTGGAACTGGAAAGACCTTCACTATCGTTGAAGGTTCTAACTTGATGGAAGGCGAGAAGGCTTTCCTCTGCTTCAATAAAAGCATCGCCCGTGAATTAGAGAAGCGTCTTCCCGAAGATGTGTATGCCGCAACATTCCATTCAATGGGACTTCGTGCTATCAAACAACAAGGATGGTGCAAAGTAGACAAGAGCAAAACCTACAAAATTGTAGAGCGGGTTTTGGGCAAGGATTATTTCGCAGTGCCACTTGTAAAGTTGGTTGGATTGATGAAGGGTTCAATGGTTGATGCCAAAGACCGCCGTTCAATTGCTAGACTTGTGGATGAATATCACATTACTTTCAACTCGGATAACGATGAAGTGTTGGCTTTTGACAATCTTCCTCGTATTATGGAATTGTGCAAGGACATGAAAACTGTTGATTTTGACGACATGATTTGGTGTCCTATTGTAAACAACATTCCATTGCAGAAATACGATGTTCTGTTTGTAGATGAAGCACAGGATTTCAATGAAGCCCAAAGGCAACTGATTTACCGAAGTGTTGAACCCGAAGGCCGTTGTATTGTTGTTGGAGACCCCAACCAAGCAATCTACGGATTCCGTGGTGCTGATTCTTCTAGTATGGATATGTTTGTGGACCTTCTCAAAACTACAAATAGAGAAGTAAGTATTTTCCCACTAACTTTGACTTGGCGTTGTCCTGTCAATGTAGTGAAGGAGGCTAATCGTTATGTTTCTAACTTCCATTGTCGTGAGGATGCTGATTTGGGTTCGGTCAAGGAGAATGCTCCCTTGAATCCAGTTAAGGATGATATTGTTCTTTGTCGCTACAATGCGCCTCTCGCTACAGCGTTCTATAGTTTATTGGCTGATGGAAAGTCTGCCTACATTCTAGGAAAGGACATGACGAAAGGCCTTGTCAATTATGTGAACAAGGTTGCTCGCAAAAAGAAGGGAATGGCAAGTGGTGAGTTTCTAACTTTGCTAAGTGCAGACTTCTCCAAAAACTATAACCGTTTGGTTGCTGCGGAAAAGCAGAATCAAGCAAATGCTCTTGAAGATAAATTCAATTGTGTGAGTATCTTTGCTACCAAGGCTGATACTGTTCAAGGAATTATTGATGAAATCAACAGAGTGTTTTCTTCGGATGGCAAGGGTGAAATCATGTTGTCTACGATTCACAAGGCGAAAGGTCTTGAGGCTGACAATGTGTTCATTCTTGCTACTGAGAGAATGCCCCATCCAAAGGCGATAAACCCGCAAGAAGAGCGAAACATTTGCTATGTGGGCATCACACGGGCCAAGAAGAATTTGTTCTATTGTGGCCCTGCTCCACGAAGTTGATACTCCATCTATGATGGTCGGGTTTACCAGTAATGAAGAGAGAAGGCTCCTTCGGTGAAGGGGGTTCGTTCTACCTCCATCTCTTCCCCCGATTGTCATATTTGTCTATACTATACCATTGCCTTCGGGTTATGGCGATGTAGCCCATTTGGATGGAATCTACAATGGAGAAATACGAATGAAAATGAGAGATATCATACAAAGGGATTCGTATAGGTTTTTCAAAAAGGAATATCTTGAAAGACCTTACGAATTAGAAAAAAAGCGTAGAGAAATCTACAAAGAATTGAGAAGTTTAGGAACGCCTTCTTACAAAGCGTTTCAGTTATCACAACAGAGGATGAAAATATGAATGAAGAAGAAATTATTGAATTGACGATTATAGCCGATGTTCACATGTCTTGCGTGTGGGCTAACGACGGAGAACCGATTTGGCCTTTAGGCGGATTGAACCATGTTATGGGAGTTGATGTTTGATGAATATTTTCGCACTATCCCGTTCTCCTGTAGAATCTGCTCATCAAATGATAGACAAACATGTAGTGAAAATGCCCACGGAAAGTTGTCAAATGTTGCACACAAATTGTCTATACTTCTTGTTTTGGGAGTCTCATGGACGAGAACCTTCTCTCAAAGAATTGAAAGAATTTCACAAAGAATCTCACTTCAATTACTTGATGAAGCCAGCCATGCTCAATCATCCTAGCACAATTTGGGCTAGAAAGACAAAGGCTAATTTCATGTGGCTCTACAACCACGCTCTTGCATTGTGTGAAGAATATACCTATCGCTACAAAAAGAAACATGGAACAGAAAAGAGAATTCTAGATTCGTTTACCTTTTCATACGATGAAGAGGACTTGACTCCTGTTTCTATCGCTATGGCAGACGAATACCGTTTGCCCGAAGAAAAGCATACTTGGGATTTTGTTATCCGTTCCTACCGACATTATTACCGTGAAGGTAAGTGGAGTTTTGCTTACTGGCTACGAAGAGATAACCCCGAATGGTTTCCAGTCTCATTTATTGTAAACAAAATACGAGGTGAATAAAAATGAATGACACAAACAAACACAAAGGAATTACGCAAGACGAAGCATTGAAAGTTTGGGAAACAAAAGGCATACCTATGGGTAAATGTGATTATTGTCTAAACTTCTTTCCTATGACTCACCTCAATGAATTGAGAGCGCAAAGGCACATCATGTTTCAAGACGAGATTTGTGTTAAGTGCTTTGAAGAAAAGAAAAGAACAGGTGGCTACACCAAAGAACAATTGAAACTATGGGGTGAACAAGAATGATTGACATAGAAAAATATACAGGACACTTAGCAAACGAAGGACAGACTTGGCGAAAGTCAAAGTGGATGCTCAAGAATGCTAAAACGATTGAGCAACATAAGGCCACCAGCGCACTATTGGAAGACGCACCGCTTCTCCTTGAGGAGGTCAAGCGGTTGCGTGAAGAACTTGACAGGGCAGAGAAAGAATGTGGCGCATTGTGGAGTATTACGGATTGTTGGTCTATGTGTATGGATGACTATTCCATGCACGACCAATACGAAGACCTTGACGAGCGTTATGCTCACGCAGACTGGGGAATTATTCTCAAAGAATTATACACATACACAGAAGAAGATGGATGGCAACCGAAGGAGATGATTGAATGAACGAAAAATGTTGCCAATGTAGCCATTGTGATGGGAGCGGTTTCATGGAAGTTATTGATAATACACATGATGTTGTTTACAAAGAGCCATGTTATTGCACCCTTCAACACGAAAGGGAGACAGAAACTCTAACAAAGGATATAGCAGCCCTCTTTCTTGAAAAGAGCAACTTTGAAAAAATTGCCTTGACTCTCGCTAGTGCGATTGTTGATAAACACAAAGATGATGACTATTCCTTCTTTCAATTACAGAGCCTATGCACTCAAAAAAATGATGCTTGGATTCTCAATTGGATAAACTAAATACTTGATAGTATGGATGTGATAACATGGGAAAGAGTCACATATCAATGATTGAAGATGCTTTTGAAGAGTTAGGCAATACTTTAACTTTGAATGAGATTTATGATTTCGTAGACAACCGTTGGAATAAATCACCCAACAAGAGTAAGATTAGAAGTCTTCTATCAAAGCGTCCTCAATTTGTTTCAGTAGAAACAACTCTTGTCTCCAACCAACGGGGACATAAATTCCAAGCAAATGTTTGGGAGAAAATATAGGGTGTATGGTGTAATGGATAGCATTCGGGCCTTCTAAGCCTGAGATGGGGGTTCAATTCCCTCTATGCCCGCCATTCAAGTCGGGGTGGCTGAGTTAGGTTAAAAGCGCAGGGCTTAAACTCCTGTCCGTAAAGGTTCGCAGGTTCAAATCCTGCCCCCGACATTTGATTCCACAAGGAAGTGAAAAAAATGAAAACAGTAGAATTTAGATTAATAAACAGTAACGAGATGCCTCCTATCGTGATTACGAGAGGAGAGAAAGATGAATTAAAAGTGGTCATTAACAACCATGACAGGATTTGGTTGTCAATAAATCGGCGCACAATTGCCGGTATCATAGAAGCCATGCAAGAACAATTGGATGGTATTCTACAGGGCTACTTGGAAGAACAGTATGCCTTTGAGAAGGCAGACCGTGAATTTATGGAGGGACAGTAGTGTTCACTTGTTCTATTTGTGAAAAGCAATTCCAACCTTGGAGTTTAGCCTTTCAGGAGCGAAGAGGTGGAAAGGATGTCTGTAGGGATTGTAAAACATTGATGAAGCAATCTCGTAGCGTAAAAAACAGCAATAAAAAAATTGATAATCTAGTTTCTGCACTAGAAAATCGTATTCTTTCTCTTGAGGAGGAAAGGGGTATGTCCTCTTTTATTGCTGAAACAGCCATTAAAGGTGAAGTGGCTAATTTGGATTGGGAGAGAATTATTACTCCTATCTTAGAGTCTTTTCTGCAAGAAAATCTTGCTCCCTTTAGGCAAGAGTTAGAAAGGATGCAAAACCAGTTAGTGCTATTGCACAGCAGGATGATGGAAAAAGCAAATCCATCAAAAAAGAAAAAGCGGAAGTCTCCCGCATTAGAAGATTGGAAAGAAAATCAAAATCTAGAAAGAGACTATTGGAGTGAATAAATATGGAAATACCAAGAGAAGCAATTGAATTAACTTACGAAAGAGAAGGATACACCACAATACAAGCAAAGCGAGAATTGGGTAATGGTCGTTGGGATAAAGCCCTCAAGAGGCACCTAACCCTACTATCCGAAGCAGACAATTATGACGAGGCTAAAATGGAATGGTTGGCGACAGGTAATGTTTGGTGGAAGCCTTACAATGAATCTGTACCGTCTGCACCCGATTGGGTGCATGAATCTCATCAAGGATATGGAAAATGTCTTTGTGGACATCCTGTCAAATATCACTTTGAAATTAAAAACACAGTGAATGGGACGATTGAATGTGTCGGAAGCGACCACATCAATACCTACTTGATTATCCGAGCCATTAGAGAATCTACAGGACTCGCTGATGAATTTATTACTGATGAAATGATTGCAGAATGGATTGATGTTCGGGTTGAAGGAATGAAAAAAGAGTCTTGGTGGGAACAGCACGGGACACTATTTACTTACAAATTTGATAGAATCAAAGATTTAGATTTGCGTATGAATGTTAGGGTCAAAGGAACCTATTACGATTCTTCTCTAGGAATGTGGCGTGATAAAACCTTCATTCGCAAGAGGGCTATGAACGGACAAATGGCTTCCCTTGTTTGGAGATGGAACCATCCGGATAACCCTAAGCGTCAAATTGAAACCCGTGGATATCCTAACCGCCAACTACTAGCAGATTTGGATGATTTTTACTATGAATCTAAAAAATATCAAGCGGTTGCTGATGCGGAGGATGAAATGCTAACGGATAGAATCAAACAATCTAAAGAGACCCGAATGGAAAAGCAGCAAGGTTTCGTGGATGCTAAAATGTCCTTTTATGGTATTCCAACATACCGTTCTTTGAAAAATAATTCTTCCCTCCCCAAGTGGGAGACTAGATTTGTGGAAGATATTGAAAACAGGATTATTCGTCATCCGAATAAATCGCTTTCTATCAACCAACTCAATAAGTTGTGGGATATTTTCACCCCCGCTACGGACAAGCAGAAAAACCACATGATGAAACTAGGTTTCACCGAGGAAGAGACAGAAGTGACAAAACGGCAAGCCTCTTCCCTGATACAGGCTAAACAGGATGGCTTAAATAGTGAATACGAGGTAGATGAAACAGGAAGGTGATTATTATGATTACATTGACAATTATGAATGAAACAGGACACACAGAATTAGCGCTTGAGGCTTCTCAGATTATTGAACAGATTGGAAGTCATCCAACCCATTGGATTTTTATTGATGGGGAATTGGTGACACGAGCCGATATCGCAGAAGTCAATTGGGATGAGGTAGATTCAGTTCAACTCAGCCCTGCTATCGTTGGAGGCTGCTACTGAGTTAGCATCCCTCAATCGCTATATCCTCTTAGCCGAATCGCTATGCCCCTCTATAGAAACTACACTCATTGTAGGGAGGTAGTCCAGTCACTACTACCTCTGCTCTCTGTAGAGGGGCGAAAAAAAATGGAAGGTGCTTTGCGTGCTTCACGCATCTTCCTTGAAACTAAAGAAGCCACTAAATTCTTAAACGATAAATTGTATCGTGAATTATTTGATATTGAAGATGCTGTAAAAGAAGGTTTCTCTCAATATATCAAAAAACACATAAAAGAGTTGGATAGATTCAATGCTTACCACAAAAAAAACTGTAAAGGAACGGTGTGTGAATTATGTCTAAAGACCCAAACTATGTGAATTATTCACGAGGCGGTAAAATCGCTACAAAATGTAGAGTGTGCGGAGGCAACCTCTACACGGCTCAAGATATTAAACTAGAAGCCCACGAAAATTGTCTCCAAAAATATACATCAAAATTTAGAATGTTGTGATTAAAATGAATGAAAATAAAAAGCAAATAATTTACAGACCCCCATATCAAAGAAGAAATAACCCTGCCCTTTTGGATAGGTTGATAGAAGGAAATCTTTGGATGTACCATCAAGACTTGGACTCTTACCGTAAAACTAACATATGGGATTATTGGCACACTGATTATTCATCAGTAAAAACCTCCTTCAAGATGGACTACGCTACCGAAGCGGTAGCCCTAAGTTTTAGAAACAGTATTTTCAAGGCAGCCCTTTCTAGTGCTAGTCATACCAGCAAAAAAAATATAGCGGAATTCGTACTTAATGGGTTCTCAGTTATTATTGAAAACCTAGGAGGCAGCCTACGGATGAACGGTCAAACTATGACTAGGACTACTGCTTCTAGACATCTAGCAAGTCTTTGTTTTCAAACAAACAATTCCGATACTAGGGAACAGGTCAGAGATGCATTTTTCAAAATTGTCTCTCTGCCACCCGATATCAACTATGTGATTCTAAACCGGACTCCTTACTCATTCTACGATAATAGAACTTTTATCAAGTGCCGCTTAAACACTCAGCAAATATCTTCTAAAGAAATAGCGTTGGAAATAAGTGAGGGTATTTGGGGAAAAATACCAATTACGGAATTCATGGGTTATCTATCTCATTATCTTCATGGGACTCAGAGAGGAAGTTGGGTACACACTTCTCCGGAAAACCTCTACCGTCGTTTGATGGGCAAAGAAGGGAGAGAGTCCGATATCAAAGTTATGAAAAACTTCCTTATGCAGAATAGGACGAGTGATTTAATCGCTAAAAGAGCCAATGTTCTACTACAGGATACTCTTGAAAAATATCCTCTAAGAATGAGATTCTTTCAAACTAATGGGAACCAAGCACTATTCGTCAAGGGTGTAGAGAACGATTGGATTATCTTTTGGAGGTCTCATACTAAGGATGGTAGGCAGTTGGTGTCTACTAAACATATTGGTTCTCTAACAGAAGAAGGATGGACTGAAATTAGAAGGATTGAAAAAAACTTTGGCAAGGATATTTCCGATTTCACTTGGAGAATCACTATTTCCGATTTAGATGAAGGTGTTCAATTAGGATTCCCCAAAGAAGGAGAGACCGACAACGGGTTTGATTGGCAACAAAAGTATCAAATTATGGGAGTATGTGTAGATAATCTACAGCGTAATTCTCCCCAAGTGGACCAAGCCATTTCTAGGGCTCTAGTTGTTTTGAACGATAAAGTCACTAAACCTATGGTAAGCACTATGCATAGCATCTATGAGGCCCCTAATAGAATAGATTTCTCATCCCTTACCCTACTTAATGGCTCAGTATATTTTTCTATGAGCCATTCTCAACAACAAAACGAGGAGGAGGAATAGTGGTTCCTTGTTCCGAATGTGGAGAAAATGAATTCACCTTTAACGAGTTTTTAGGTGAAAGTGTTTGTGATTATTGCGGTCTTGTTGTCGTTACCCAACCCTTTGAGCAAGAGATTAGACTCTACGACGAGCAGGGTAATCCTATACGCTCTGTTGATAAATCAGTAGGTTCCAAGGCTGTCAATAAATACGATAGAGTCATGGCAAGCCATATTCTTAGAGGCCTAACTCTTAGTAAAATGTGTATGGCATCTATTACTCAATCCCGTTCCCTCATAGATAGGTTAGAGAATGCTTACCTTTCTTGTTTCCGAGGAGGTGTTTTCGGTGTATCTTCTTATGAGGCTAGAGCCACTGCTATTACCTATTATCTTCTTAGAGAAAGAAATCTGCCTTACACACTCAAGCAAGTATGTGCAGAGTTTGGTTCTAGTACGAAAGAAGTTTCTAAAATAGCAAAGAGAATAGCAAAGCATTTCGGGAATGCAGGAACAAACCCAATGAATTATCTAGGTCTTGTTGAAAAATTTTCAACTAACTTAGGCGACCTAGACTTTTCTAGATGCTCCGGAATAGTATTTTCATTTTTTGAGAAAACTCTACAGAGTAGACAGGAGACAATTAAACCCAACTATGTAGCAGCCGTAATTTACATTACGAATCTTCTTGAATACAAAAGACTGACTCAATCAGCAGTTGGGGAAGAATGTGGTTGTTCATCAAGAACGGTTAGAATGATGACCAAAGAATTGCTTACCATGGTTGGTAAAACAGAAAAAGAAATTAAAGGCAAGGGAATACAATGGCTGGCTTCGGTGTAAAATTAGAAAAAATAAAGGAGGAATAAATATGAAAAAAGAATTAAAAAATTATTGTGCGTTTTGTGATGAGGCGATGCAAGACTATGAATCAAACAACCCTGCCCCTTTCATTTTCAAGAGCGTCTATGATAGGGTCTGTAGGGATTGTGATAATTTTGTTTCTGCTACAAGGATGCTATGCACGACAGAGGAACAAGTTAGTTTTATTCAAAACTTATTGATGATGAGTTTTAGCCTCAAAAAGGCTAGAAAGAAATCAATGGAGATATTTGAAAAAATGAATGAACAAAAGGAGGAATAAAAATGAAAAGAAAAATATTGATAATTGGAGCAGGTGGTATTGGGAGTTTCCTTGTGCCGCTTCTAGATAAGACGGGTCTTTACACCATTTCGGTTAGCGACCCCGACACCGTAGAAACGAAGAATTTGACTTACCAAAACTTCAATGAGGAGGATGTAGGTTCTCTCAAGGTCATGGCCTTGCAGAATAGACACTTGATTAGCCCGAACAAGTTTCCTATCTTGACAGAGCAACAACTTGCTGGCTACGACCTCGTAGTTTGTTGTGTAGATAATTTGACCGCACGACGGCTTCTTTATCGCTCACAGGGCTTCCCTTGGCTTGACCTAAGAGCGCAGGGTAGGAACTGCGCCTACATCACTTACAAAGCCGACCCTACCACCTACGATACTTTACTGGCAGGTCCGGATGGTAGTTTCTCTTGTCAAGGAGATGCGTGGGATGGCTCTAACGAGTCAGTCCACTTCATGCAGGTGGCCGTTGCAGGTATCGGTGCTGAATGGATTCAGCGTTGGTTTAACGATGAAGAAGTGAATGGGTTTGGAACCCTTTTTGTTTGAGGTGAAAACATGGAAAATTTAACAGCAAAAGAAATATCGTTGGTGATTGAAAATACGAAGAAAGAACACTTGCTTCTTCTTAGAAAGTACGCAAAGGACTACATACAAATGGTATGGAAGGAATTGTGCGAGAAGCAATTATCTTCTTGTACGAGCCTAAACGATATGGAACATCACTTGTATTTCCATTCTGCTATATGGGAAGCCTCTACCGTTATACTTCCGAATCTTGAAGTGCAAGTAGTCATTGATGATAACTGGAAACTTCACATTTCTTCGGGGACTGCTGGTTTCGTAGGTTTCCCTAGCGAACCTAAGGGACTCAAACTTCCTATTCGTTGCTGGATTCATACACATCCCTTTGGTCGTGCATATTTTTCGGGTATTGATTGGAAAACAGTTTCAGTTTGGGGCAGTCAAATGAAGTGTGCTTATGTGTTAGGAGGAGGGCAGCACTATGGTTTTTGGGACCAAAGCGCTCCTCAAGAGTTATCCATTTACCACAATGACTTTTTTGACCACACTTCTAATCAATTTTTAGAACGCCCTGTTGAGATACAACAAAAGAGTATGTCTCTAGGGCTGAAAGAGAATCTAAAGGAGGGAGAATGAATGACGCATACAGAAGAAGATATCGGTAAAATTGTAGATTATGAGACCTCTAACGGCATGCTAAAACATGAGCGAATTGTCCTTGTGTATTGTCAAATTTGTTCTGCTCAGTTCATTGGTCCGATTAGAGAGGCCGGTGGATTTCTAGGAGCCCATGAATTATTCCACAACTGGGAGTTTTCCGCAATGATTCAAAGTGAAAAAGGAGGATTGATTCCTTGAGTGAACGCAGAAAAACTGTTTTATTCTTCACTAGAGTGTGTTTCTACTGCACTGGTAGTCTAGCATTCCTTGTGAATATAGGCGTGGAGGTGACGGCGTGAGATTGAATAGTGAAGTATTATACAACAAGGAAATTAGCAGTGTGGTATGCTCAAAGTGTGGTAAGTATGTAGATGCTGACTACTTTGGTGGTATGATTAAGGTAGCACCATGTAAGTGCGTGGAGGTGAAAGAATGAGCCTACACGAGAACTTTGGTAAAGGCAATACAGATGCTAACGCAAACCTTACGGCTAATGATGTAGTCTACACTCCTAGAAATATTGCTAGGCAAATGATTGCATTTTACGACCTCAAAGAAGATGATAGAGTCCTTGACCCATGCGCTGGAGATGGTGCATTCTTTGACCAATATCCCTCACATATCCTTGGGAAGTGGCGCATGGAGATTACAGAAGGTTTGGATTTTTTTGATTGGGATGTTTCTTCAAGTCCTAAGATTGATTGGATTATTACCAACCCCCCTTACAGCATATACGAGCAGTTTGCCGAAAAAGCGTTTGAGGTTGCTGATAATGTTTGCTTTCTTATCCCTCTATCCAAAGTGGTATCAAGCCTAGGCCGAATCAATTCGGTCTTGGAATACGGAGGTTTTGTTTCTATCCATATCATTGGTGCTAGTAAGTGCGGATTTCCTTTTGGTTTCCCTGCCGCCGCCGTTCATATGAAGCGTGGTTATGAAGGGGAAACAATAATCAAGATGTGGGAGGACCCCACACAAAAAAGCCTTCTAGAATATGTCTCATTAGCACATGAGGACGAGGAAGCCTACAGATATTCCGTGTGAGTGTTATTATGATTGAAAAAGACCATACCTGTTTCGCATGTAAAAGCGAAAACACTGATATCCTAGTCCCCAAAGGTAGAAAGAGAAAAAGGAATTATCTTACTTATTGCCATGATTGTAAGGCTATGACTTACGCCATAAGTCTAGGAAAGACCACATACAAATTCCGAAATTATGCAGAAGTGCATTCCTATCTAAAAATGGGAGACACTATATACTGATAACTAATTGAGTTGGGTATGAAATCAGTCGGTGATTGGGTAGCAGTTAAGGTTGAAGAAGGTCAGCATGCGTATGGCATTATTGCCACAAATGAAAACAGTGGTAAGGTCGTATCATGCGGAAAGGATAACTCCTTAATCGGTAAGAAAGTTTACTTCTCCGTTGATAATGCAAAGAAAGCCGAAGGCTATGCGTTTATCCCTTACGATGATATTTATGGGGTGGAAGAATGATTAAATTCGGAGATGAGGTAAAGCAAAAATTACTACAAGGCATCAATCTAGTAGCCGATACGGTCAGACCAACGCTAGGGCCTCAAGCAAGAACAGCCATTCTTCAAGGCAATCCCCCCATTGTCATTAATGATGGAGTGACTATTGCTAAACATGTATCGCATGATGACCCCTATATTCAAATGGGGGTTCAGTTGGTTCAAAGCCTAGCATTGAAGGCTCAATCAAAGGCTGGAGACGGGACTACAACCGCTTGCGTTTTAGCACAGGCTTTGTGTAATCATATAATGGCTCTTAATATTTCAAACATTCATAGATTCAAAGAAGAGTTAGAAACCACACGAGATGCCATGTTAGAAGTATTGGATGAGTTGGCTATCCCAGTAGAAGGAGTAGAAAAGATTCTAGAAGTAGCAACAATCGCTGCCAACAATGACCCTGTTCTAGGACAGTTAATTGCAGATGTTTTTTCCTTTGTAGGTAAGGACGGAGTTATTTCTGTTGAAGAAGGGCATGGACTAACCACGGAATACGAGTTGAAGCAGGGACTAGAGTTAGAAAATGGGTATTTGTCACATCTCTTTGCGAATCAAGATAATGGGGAATGTGTTTTAGAAAAACCATTAATCTTAACAACCAACAAAGCCATTATTAATTTTGCAGATTTGCTTCCTGCCTTAGAATACGCTTCTTCGCAGAGCAGCCCCCTACTGATTATTTGCTCGGACCTTCAAGGTTCTGCGCTGTCTAATGTTCTAGCGAATGTTGTTCAAGGCCGAATTCAAGTTGGTGTTTGTAGAGCCCCTAATCACGGTGATGCTAGATTAGACGAATTGAAAGATGTTATCTCAGTGGTCGGAGGCAAACTATTCTCCAATGAAGCAAAGGATGATTTGAAAATTGTTGATGCTTCGTGTTTTGGTTCTTGTGATAAAGTTGTGTTGAATCAAGTTGATACAACGATTGTCGGTGGAGGCGGAGATGTGGATGCAATCCAAGATAGAGTGGATTCCTTAACTGAACTTTACAAAATAGCCAACAACGATTGGATTCGTGAACGCCTAACAACTAGGATTGCTAGACTCAAAGGAGGAGTTGCTGTTATCCGTGTTGGTGGAGGTTCAAGTGTTGAATTGAGAGAAACCAAGGAAAGATTGGATGATGCCTTAAATGCGACAAAAGCCGCTCTACAAGAAGGAGTCATCGTCGGCGGGGGATTAGGCCTTCTTGTTGCTTGGGCTGAATTAAACCGTAGAGATATGGACTTGAATCCCCTATACTCTGATGTATTTATGACCCCTATTGATGTTTTGATTAAAAATGCTGATGGTCGTTCCCACTTATGGGATAGAATAGAACCCGATTCGGTTATTGGATTCAATGCTAAATCAAGAAAGATTGAAAATCTATGGGAAGCCGGAGTCATTGACCCAGTGAAGGTTACGAAAAGCAGCCTATCTGCCGCCTTCTCAATAGCCCTTATGTTTTTAACCACTGAAGTTGCCGTACTTTTGGAGGAGTAGTATGAAGAGAGCCGTGACGGTTACGCTACCTGCGCCGCATAAAGCGCAGATTATTTGTCCCATTTGTGAGGGAAATAAGTGTAAGGTCTGCCATATGGCAGGACATTTGAAAATAGATGTAGCCCCCAAGATTCCGATTCAAAGAGCGCACATTATCAAGTATGTAGTTGATAACATTCACGATGTTGCCTCCGAGATTACACGCTCTTACGGATTGACTCCGGAAATAAATACCAAAGAAGTTATCAACATAGAGAACGCACAGTATGAGGTTGTTCAAATCTCTTCACTAGGAGGAACCTGTTGGGTTGTTAATCGTTTAGATGAATTAGAAACTCCAAGATACTTTGTTTCAAGAAAGGAATTGAAAAAATTCGCAGAGGGGTGGATTGCATGAGCGAAACCCTAGACTTTGAGGGTAGAGTTGTAAGAAACGAAACTCATCAAATAAAAATACACCGAGGAACCTATTATGGGAAAGAAGTTGTAGATATTCGTTGGTACAAAGACGATAAACCTACAAGGAAAGGTATCCGCCTTAACAAATTAGAATTTAAAACAATGTTAAAATTATTGAAAGACATGGAGGAATGAGAATGAAACTAAGCAAAATTAAATTATTATCAAAGTCAAAAAACGAATTTGGAAAATGGGCTAAGGAAATGTCTAACGCCAAAAACTCTCCATTGAGCAAGGAAATGTTAGCAGATTTCAACAATTCTTGGCCTGTTGTAGAGGATACAAACGAAGTTCTCCGTGGTGCCTTTGTTGTCCACTGGCTACTTGTTTCCAAAAATCCGATTATTGATGTGAGTTTGCCCATTGTAATAGGCTCCCTCACCTACATGCAAATGGCGGCAACTACTGTTGGTAGACCCGACCTAGCAGATGCAACACAAACACTACTGCAAAACTTCTCACGAATCAATCAAATGATTCTCAATGAAAATGTAAAAACCGAAGAGGAATAAGAATGCAAAGGTTAGCAATGAATTTAGAAACACTAGAAAAACTACAAGGAACAAATACTAAAGTGGACTACATTTCGTCAATGTTCTCTCATGCTGAAAGCGCAGACTTACCCATTCTCACAAAACTCCTCACTCTTGATTTGGCAAAAAATAATGTTGGAATGGGTAAAGCCAAGTCATGGATTTGCCGATTCTTTGGTATCTTTGAAGAAGAGTTTGATATGCTCTATGAGTCCACAGGAGACTTCGGAGAGACTGTTAGAATCATGGAAGCCAAAGACACTCATTCTCCTCTTTCGCTCAAAGAGTTGATTCTATTCTTGGAGAAGGATTTCTCCAAAGATGAAGACTTTGCAGAATTCAAAAGTTTCTTTGAGGGTCTTTCCGACATCGGGAGAAAATGGTTTTCCAAGTTTTGGATTAGAACGCCGAACATCGGAATACAAACAAAAGGTGTCTACAAGGCCCTAGCAAAAAGATTTGATACGCCTTTGGCTACAGTAGAATTGGATTGTGCATTCAACGACATTTCCTTTGTTGTTGAATGCTACATTGGTGATAAAATCGTCCCCTCAAACCTACAACATGGAAAGTTTATCAAACCGATGTTAGCGAAAGTTAAGCCGATTAGTCAATGGCCGAGAGAAGTTGTTTACGACATCAAGTATGATGGCAACCGATATCAAATTCATAGAGAGGGTGATTCAGTCATCATCTTTAACAGAAGAGGTAAGGTCGTTACTCATCAATTCCTTGATGTCGTAGAGATAGTAAAAACATATACGGCAGATAACTTCATCATTGATGGAGAGATTTACCCCATTCGTAGTGATGGTTCTCCCGATGAACACAAGAAGATGGGAACGAGAGTGCATTCCAAAACTTGGGAGAAGGCCTCTACTGTGGAAGTGAAATGGGTAGCATTTGATTGTTTGAAGTGGGAAGGAACATCTATGATAAACAGTATCTTGCGAGAAAGATGGAACAAACTTTACTTGGGTTTTGGTGGAGACATCGCTACTTATCAAATTGGAGGTGACCCGATGGCCTTCTACAACCGAGCCATCTCGGAAGGTTTTGAAGGCATTATGGTCAAAGACCTTCAAGGGCTTTACAACCCTGCAAAGCGTGATTGGATTAAGTATAAGCCAAGCCGTGTAGACTTGGATGTAGTCATTGTTGGTGCTAAGACTGGCGAGCATTCCAACTCAAACCTCCTCACAAGTTTTGAAATTGCGGTTAAAGATGATGATTCCGATAGCGGCTACCAATCTATCGGTAGAGTTGGTAATGGATTTACGGACGAAGAATTATTTTCTCTTACGAATCAATGTAAAAGAATTGTCTCCTCGTATGCCGATGGGGAATACAAATTGATTCCTCAAATAATAATCTCGGTTGATGCAGATGCTGTTTCTAGAAATAAAAACGGCGAATACGGCCTACGCTTCCCAAGAAAAACCCGCTTTAGAGATGATAAGGTTTTGAGTGAAATAAACACAATTACTGATATAATCAATCTATACTAGGTGAAAAAAATGGATAGGGGATGTTTCAACCAATTCCTCAACAAAAAGTTAGTTAGATATTCTTTAGACAAAAAACTAACTGAATTCCAACAAGAAGTTTTAACGAATTATCTTGGTCGTTGGTTGCTTTACAAGAAAGACCGTACTAAATTTCTTTTTGATTTTGCCCAAAAAGACTTGGTTGTTTATCTCTCCGGACTGGATACAACACAATCAAAAAAGGCAATAGAAACATTCTTACAAATAGAAAAAATACAATACAAATTTATTATTGAAATAGGTGTCATGGATGTTAGATAGAAATATGTTGATAGGTATCTTTTTAGCAAAGGGAAACTTTCTTGCTAAAATAGAGTTGAGTGAAACCACAACAATAGGGTATCATATTAGATTAGAATCTAATATCTCTCTTAGGACCAAAGAAATGAAAGAGGCTCTTAGCAGGACTCTTACCATGTATGGTTTGAAACACTCTCGTTCGGGCAGTCAAATAAGACTGTCTAGAAAATCCACAACAGAAATCGTTAATATGATTCCTCGCTCTCTACACCATTTAAACTCTAGGTTAGTTACTTTCCGAACGGTTTTAGACTTGGTGGAAGATAAGCAACATAAAACCCTAGACGGTTTAAATAGAATAATAGAAATCCTTTACGGTGAAAGCGATGAGTCTAACTAATATGAATACAAAAAGAAGCGAGATATATGTTGGTAAAACAGGAACAGGCAAAACTACTTTGGTCAGGTCTCTTGCTCCCAATGCAATATATTTCTATGCCAGCGAAGTGCAGGTAGCAGATATTTATTCCATCCCCTTGGACCTAGGTATTATCATAGAGGACCTAGACTATAGACCCAACACCAAAGAGATAGTGCATATTATCCGCTCTTACAAGGGCAATGTAATCTTGACTAGTAAAAATAGGAAAAGCATTCCCAAAGAGATACTAAACATTTGTAAAATTAAAAATGTAGGGACTAAAAAGTATCTAAGAGAATCTATCAAGTCTCTTTCTCCTAGGGGAGAAGAACCTGTTTCATTTGAAAGAGATGTATATTCTTTAATCAATGATTATCTTCGGGATAGCAATAGAGAAAACATAAAAGAGATTCTTTTATTCAATAAACCGGCAGACACACAAATCATTTCGTGGCTTACAGAAAATCTACACCCAAATAAACTTCTCTTCATTGATGGAGTTGTTAAAAGGCGCTGGTCCCAAGAATATTTCTATGAAATGCTTGCCTACACCCACGATGGTAAACTTTTTAGAAAGACCAACATGGCTAAAAGAGGAAAATACAGCAAGGTTCCAAGCCTCTTGAAAAGGGTAGGTTTGAAGCCGGACGAGGAAAGATTGTTTAGGCAATTGATTGAGGATGAAAATTTTCTAAAGTTAGCCAAAAAGAAATACAATAATCAAGAATACAGGCTCATGGGCTTGGGTGAAAAAATCATTAGGAAAAGCAAACCTAAGAAACCCAAAATCAAAAAATTGGAGGATTTTTTTTGACGAAAAAAATAATTGATGTAGTAAAGGATTCCTTGAAGAGAGGTGTTAAGTCCACCCAAGAAATCGCTGACTACATCAATAGAACAACGAAACATGGTATAACTTCCAGCCAGTTAGGTTCAATCTTAAAACGCAAAGAATTTTTGAAACTATCAAAAGGAAAAAACCCTGAATGGAAATTAGAAGGTGAAAACAATGAGAAAAAATGTGAGAACAACGAGAAATAAAAATATACGAAAGGACTTAATTACGATTTTGAAAAAGGAAGGGCCTTTAACGGCTGCACAATTATGTTCAAAATTAATAGAAATGAAGCCGAATAGAATGGCTACACCCTATCAAGTAAGTCAAATTCTGCGAGTCAGAGAGTTTGAGAAGGCAGAAGTCCTGCCTACGCTAACAGGTGTTTGGAAACTAAAGGAGGAATAAATGTGACGAATTATAAGAAAATGATGGGGCTTGCTTGTTATATCGCACAGGCTCATATGCAAGATTGGAACAAGCAAGACATTGAAGAGATGGTAGATAATTGTGGAGTAGAAGCGTGTATTGATTTTTACAAACATTATCAGTACCGCTACGGTATTGACTGTAGCAGAGTTCTAGATTGGCTAGATGAAATATACTTCAAAGAAATGGAGGACTAAACATGTTATGGACAGAAAAATACAGACCAACCAAACTAGCAGAAATTGTCGGTCAAGAACACTTTGTTATGGATGCAGAGAATTGGGTGTCTGCCAAGGACATGCCTAACATCCTTGTCTACGGAACCTCCGGAACAGGCAAGACTACAATTGCTCTTGTCCTCGCTAAGGCCATTCTAGGCCATGAAGTGGATACTAATTTCTTTGAAGTGAACGCTTCGGATGACAGAAAACTAGAAACTGTTAGAACGAAGATTAAGGATATCGCTCAAAGTGCAGTTATTGGCGATAATGTTCCTTTCCGTATCATTCTCTTAGATGAGATGGACGGCATGACAAAGGATGCTCAAAACGCCATGAAAAGAATTATGGAAAAGTATGCTAAGAACATACGATTCATCATTACATGCAACGATAGGCACAAAATTATTCATGCACTTCAAAGTCGGTGCGCTAACTATCGCTTTAAACCTCTTCCGTTGGATTTAGTCCAACGCATTGTCAAACAGGTTTTGGTAAAGGAGGGTCACACAATCCCTCCGGAAGAAGAATTGGGAGCATTCATATACTCTCTGCAAGGTGATTTGCGTAGAACGCTCACTGAGTTACAGGCCAGCATCGTATCGGGAACAACACTGACGAGGCAAATAGAAAAAGGTCTACAAGAGTATGAAGAAATAACAACACAAATAATGAATAAAAATACCAATGAAGCATTAGATAAAATTCATCAAGCAATTTACGCAGGTCGTTCCTCTAAGGAAATCTGCATTGGATTGCACGAATACATTATCCGTTGCGATATGGAGGCTAAAATGAAATTGAAATTCCTGCGAGTGATTGGAGAAGGGGAGTGGAGGTCCACCACCATGACCCCGAAATTACTTGCTTCATGGATGGTGGGCCAACTAATATAGGAGGTAAAAAAAATGCAAAACGAAATAAGCAAAGCAGCAGAGAAGTTAGGTATTTCCGTAGAGGAAGCCCAACTGAAATTTGATGAGATACGAGCAGAAAACGGTGGCCTAGCCACGGAAAGCCCCGTGGCTGTCGCCCTTTGGCGAAGTTATGCGGCACAAGTTATCCGCAACCGTAAATCTACGAACAGCACGAACAACAACGCCGGAAGCGGAGGTCTTGCCAAGCAAGCATTCGGATTCTTCATTTCTCTAGAACAGCCTAGGGACTTGAATGAATACAGCCGAAGAATGGCAGTAGAAGAATGGAAGGATGACCCATTCAATGCACATAAGAACGGATTTGTTGCTATCGTTGAAGAAGCAGAAAACGGATTTTATTCCGTTTCCCGCTATCACAACGACGAGGTACAAACAAAGACAGTGAAGAAACTACCTGATTGTGTCCAAGAATTGGAGGATGGTTCGGTTATCATTCCTCTTGATAACACTCCTCGTTATCAAAACGGAGGAGAGAATTCCAACTACGGTAAGCCACTAAACTCCGTCATGCGGAGAAGCGGTGTCTTTATCGGAAAGGTTCACGATGATGAAGAGTACCAACTCTACAAGTTTTCTTACAAGAATAAGGGTGTTGATTTCCAACCGGAAACCTTCCAGTGGTTGAGTATGGTTGTCATTAAGGATTCTAACCGTGAAGGATATATCTATGGTTTCACCGACAAAACTATTGGAAGCCTTCGGATGAACAGCGAGCAAGACCCCGAAGGAGACCTCTACAGGGATACTTCTGCCTTGAACAAGCATAACTTGATTGCTTCTGCGGCCCCTAACCATGTTGTGTATCTTGGTAATCTCCAAGAAGCACACTCTAACATGATGGATAGTCCGGCGGCAGAGCGGTTCATTATCACGAACGGAACAGTCTGTAACATCAACATGACCGCAACTGCCAACGGTAATCGCATCATCAACATTACCGACCTTACAGCAGAGTTTGACTACGAGGAAGAAGGTATGGTCACTTGCTGGATTCCCGAAGGAATTGATATTGACTTTGGTATTGGTTCAACGGTGACCGTTGTTGGTCGCACCTCTCAACGAGAAACGGACGAAGGACTACAACCTGTAACTATCAATGTTAGTGGTATGTTTGTCAAGGAACGCCGTGGTCAAGTTGTTGAAATTGAGCAAGCAACGGAGGAAGACTTGGACTGGTTTTGATACTGGTCACCATTCCCAAAGATAGGAGACATCGGGCTTAGTCTCCTTCTTCGTGTCTTGGCGTAAGCGTAGGTCAAGGGAAAAACAGACGCTCGGATAGGTGCAAGGCCTAATCCAATTTGGTGATACCATGAACATTACAACAAAAACAATTGAAACTACAAGAGCGTTTATTCGCTATGAAAACATACAACACATCTCTTGGGAATACCTTGATGGGAAGAAAAAAGTCCTCTTGAAAATACATTCGGGTGCTCAAGACTACATTCTTGAAGAGTGTGACCTAGACGAATTCCAATCTTTCTATTTGGAATATAAAGCGTGGGCCTTTCACTCCGACGGGAGGGATAATTAGATGTTGGAATACGATGAACAGTATATTACTTTTGAAGATAAATGGGCAGTAGATTTGAAACAGGTTAATTTTATCACACTCAAACAAAACTGGGAGGATAATAACTACCACATTAAACTACACATAGGAACAAAGGATGTAAGAATAGTCTTAACAACTAAAAAAGAATTAGAAACATTAACAGAATATTGGAAGAACATAAACAAATAAGGTGAAAATTATGATAACAAAAAAGAAAGAAGAAACAGAAATTAAGTTAGATGGCTTTGATGCCATCCTACTACAACAACAAAAAGAGTTTATTGCACAGAAGAATTATCTTCTTGCAGGAATTGAAGGTGAGGCTAAGACGGGTAAATCCGGACTTTCCATGGATACAGAATTCAAAACCTTCTACTTAGATTGTGATGTAGGAGCAGTCCCCACTTGGAAAACAAATCACAACTCTACAAACCGGATTGTGATTTACAACCCCAACGCTAAGGATGAGAATGGTGATTCCGACCCTTACAAAACTCAAGGTAACATTAGAACATTCATTGCTCATGTCGCTCTTGAAATTAAGAAGAGTCAAGAGCCTATTCTTTTCGTTTGGGACGGTGTGGATTCATGGCTTGATGATTGTACCACTTACATGACAGGTATGGAAAACTCTAGGATGAGGCCCTTTAAACCTCAAAAACAACAAGAATGGCATCAAAGAAATAACCCATTCAAGACTGTTATTGGCGAGGCCATTGACCTTCAATGCCATAGGCTTTTCATTACTCATACGAAAGAACCGTTTAGAGATGAACCCGCAAAAGCCATTTGGAACAGAGTTGATTCCAAACTACACACAGTTATTCGGACGAACCAAAGAATGACCATTAAGGGAATGCAATACATTGCCACAATTAAAAGTAGCAAGTATCATCCTAAAATGGTCGGAAAGAAAATTCCTTTCTGCACCTTTGAAGAGGATGGGGTAGTTAAGTGGGAAGGTATTTCGGTACTAAAGGAGATGGAAATTTGAATTTTAGAGTAGATGCTAAAGAGTTTAGAGAGGCATTGGAAGATTGTATGTTGAAGGGTAAGTATTATGACAAGAGTTCTAATCTTGGACAATACATTTACCTTGAAGCATCAAAAAGAAAAGACGACCTCCGATTCTTTGAGTTGAGAATTTGGAACGCCGATATGTCCACAATTGTTATGTGTGCTATCCCAGCAACTCCTCTTTCCCCTACAGATGGATTGTTATTGGATTCAAAAATCGTTTTTGATACTGCGAATACAAATGGCTTTTTGAAAGGTTTTGGAGACACCATATCCTTTCGTATAGAAAGGGGTAGACTTTGTATCTTCTCGGAAGATACAGACCTGTCAATTTCGCTTGTGAACGAACACCCATACGAGTCTTCTATTGACATGGTGAAGAATAATTCTATGCCTTTGTCAAGCGAACTTCAAGTTTATTTTGATAAGGATATTCTTCCCTCTTTTGGTAAAACTTACTTTGAAACAGCCCTAGAAGTAGACAACAAAGAATTCTCAAGCACCGTTCAAATGGCTGAAAGGATTGGTACGGGATTCAAACTAAGTTATTACGAAGATATGGGATTAGCGATTAGCGCAGATTCAAATTCTCAAAATTTTAAAAAAACTATCACACCCTTGGTTAATCTAGGTGATGACAGCATTGTTGAAATCTCCGCACCAATTTACAAATTCTTTAATGAATCTTTTTGGCTATTCTTAAAGGATGAATCTCCCGTCTTTGCTTGTTCAAGCAACCGGATTCTTATTCGTGCGCCTAGAATTAATTGAGGGTAAACCATGATTATTGCTAATAATGAAAATCAAATATACAAATCTTGGAGAAACGAAAACGGTGAGTTGGTCATTCAAGACGATGAACACCGCCCATATTTCTTCGTTCCCGATTCGTACAGAGAGGCTAAATCCTACAGAGTAGGTAAGTTTCTCAAGCGACCACTCACCTATGAAAAGGGAGAATGGTATAACATTGATGGAAAGAAGTTGAAGAAAGTTTACTACGAATTACCTCGCCATGTTGAGGATGCGAAGAAGCCGTTCATACATCCAACCAATGGAGACATGACCTACGAAGCCGATGTATCGGTTGTTAATCGCTATGCCGTGGACAACATCAACGAGATACCAAACTACAAACTTAAGAAATTTTATTGGGATATGGAATGGCAACAAGGTGGAGAGCATGATGGCAAGATTACATCCATCGGCCTTTACAACAATGAAGAGAAGGAGTTTCATACATGGGTTTGGTATCCCGAAGAATCCTTTGAACCAATTGACACTCCTAATGTAGATGGTTATTCCTGTTCTTTACAATCCTTTAGAAGCGAAGAAACAATGCTACGAAACTTTGTAGTGTATTTGGCTATTGAAAGACCCGACATGATGATTGCTTGGTTCGGGCTTAAGTTTGATTTACCTAAGTTATTGAGCCGTTGTATTTCTAACGACATTGACCCAAGATGTATTTCCCCGATTGGAGTTATTGATGGCATCAAAGAATACATGGAAGAGAATCTATCCTTTTCCAAACCGAATGGATATTCTTCAATCGCTCAACCCGTCAAGGGTATGCTCATGCTCAACCTTGATGTTGCTTTTGAACGACAATGGAATGATGCACAACGAGGAACCCTACCAAGTCTAGCCTTAGACTTTGTTTCAAAGACTCTTTTCGGAGAAGGTAAGCACATTGAAACGAAGTTTACAGACCCCAATGAATTCTATTCTAGGGCTTGGCTTGAGGACAAAGAATCGTATCTACAGTATACCATTACTGATGTAGAATTGCTCCGTAGAATTGATGAAGAGAATCATTGTAGTGAGGCTATTATTGCACTACAAAGATTGCTAAAGGCTCCCTTTGAGTCTTGTTTTTTTGCTTCACACATGGGTTCTATTTACTTCATGCGTAATGCTTCTTGGAAATGTAAAACAGGAAAGAAGTTAAAAACAAAGAAATGTGAAGCGTGTGGATTTGAGAATCCCAAAGACAAGCAACTTAAGACCTGTAAGCAGTGTGGAGAATCTTTGTCGTATTCCGGAGCCATGATTTATCATCCTCTCAATGAAGGAGGAACCAACGGGTTGCATCTAAATGTAGCGGCGTTTGACTTTGCTGGCCTCTATCCTTCAATGATAGTGGCTCGCAACATCAGTTTTGAAACCATCAGCGAAACACCCACCTTGTTTGGAGCAGATTTGAACACACCTCAAAATCTCCAACCCTTTCCGGAGGGCTACGAGGAGGATATGGTTTACTTCAAGACCGACGAGTTGGGACTGCTCCCCCGCTCCATTCTTGAGTTGAAAGCATTGAGAAATGCCTACAAGAAGGAGATGAAGGAAGCACGAGAGAACGGCTTGAAAGATGATGTCGTGAAGTGGAATAACAACCAAATGGCTGTTAAAAGACTCATGGCTTCTTTCTACGGAATCCTTGCCTTCAAGGGATTCGGATGGGCAGATTCAAAACTAGCGGCTAGCATTACAGCAAGCGCTAGGGAGGCCATTCGTGAAGCGGCTACAGTTGCTAAGGAGATGAAAGTATGAGCATGTGGAAATTAGAAAAGAAAAGATTTCAAATGTTATTAGAGTCCGATTTTGATGGTGACGAAGAAGCGTTGGTTTCATATTTTCCCGAATTGTATAGACATACTACTAAAGCCCGACTTAAAGCAAGTCTTAGGTCAAGACTCTATGCCTTTCTTAAAGGTAAGAACAAAAACTCTTCCTTTGAATTTGTAGGTTGTTCTGTTGATGAGTTGAAAGAACACTTGTCTTCTCAATTTACAGAAGGAATGTCGTGGGAAAATTATGGTGAATGGCATATAGACCACATTAAACCATGTGCTTCATTTAATTTAAATATCTTAGAAGAACAAAATAAGTGCTTTCATTATTCTAATCTGCAACCTCTATGGGCTAAAGACAATTTAAAGAAAGGCGCAAAGGAGACGGAAGTATGACACTACATTGTCGTATTTGTCATTCATGGGAAACTCTACATCCCAACCACAAAATATGTCATAAGTGTTATACAAAAATGAGGAGAGTAATGAAATGATTGGAAGATTAATTGAAAAGGTAGTAAAGGTAGCAGTTGTTGGAACTGTAGTTGTCGCCACAGGTGGTCTTTGGCTAGCAGTAGGTGATGCATATCCGGAAGATACGGAGTGGACACCATGAAAGTAGTTTACGGACATACTGATTCTATTTATGTGCAGATTGATTCTGTAGAGAAAGCGCAGGGAGCAATTGAACATATCAATAATGAAGTAAGGAAGAAATTCCCTAATGTCTTAGGATTGGAAGAACATCCTGTGGTTTTAGAGTTTGAGAAATTTTACTCTTCCCTAGGAGTAGGCATTACTAAAAACAGAAACGCTGGACTTGTTTCTTGGCAAGATGGTGTTTGGCTAGACGAACCTAAATTTGCCATGACAGGATTTTCTGCAAAAAAGATTTCCGAAACAAAGTTTGCCAAAGGAATCCAGCAAGAGGTTTTGAAAATGTGGGTGGAGCAAAAAACATTTGATGAAATCAATTCTCACCTACAGAAAAAATACAATGATGCTCTAAGTGGAAATGTTGAGTTTGAAAGCCTTATCAAAAGAAGAAGATTCAACATTGAAAAATTTATGCTGAAATGTCCCTGTAAAAAACAGATGTCAGCGTTCAAACTAAGCAACGGGGATGACTTAATCCAAGGGCTCTATTGTTCCAAATGCGGTAAACCAAGAACCTCCTTTACAACGAGAGAGGGTAAAAAGCCGACTTATTCGGAGGGCAATGCAGCCATCATGTTCAGCATACAAAATGGTTTACTGAGAGAAGATATTGACTCGTATGTTTTTCTCAAAGTGGAACCCGTTGGGTTTTATACCCACCCTATCACAGGTAAAAAGATTGAAGGACATTATGTTGCTAGGAGAACCTACGACGACCTACGAGAATACACTCCCAACTACGCTCACTATGCGGAGCAGGTTTTGAAGAAAGCCAAACCCGTGTATGATGCTATGGGTTGGGACACACTAAAAATAAAAAACAAAAAACAAACATTGGAGGAATGGTTTTGAATAACGATGAAAAATACGAAGCAGAAATAAACAGCATGGATGAATACACTTACCAGTGGTTGCCGGAAAACTACAGCGACCCTAGTGAACCCATCCTTAAAATTACAAAGTCCTCTTTGGGGTCATTCTTATGGTGTCCAAAGAAGTATGAGTTTTCCTACATAGAGCGAAGACCGATTGACCAAAGCGAGGCTATGCGGAAGGGGACAATTATGCACAATGCTAGAGAAGATTTCTTTAACATTTTTGATGTTAAAAAGGCAGAAAATATGACGAGCGATGAAGTCCTTGATTATTGTTCTTCTCTTTTCCCTCTTGATGAATACTTTGAGGATTATACTCATATGGCTATCTTTGAAGCCCAAAGATTCGTTGATGCTCGTAAAGAAGGTAAACTGCATGAGTTTTTACCTGCTTGTAATGAAGGCAAATTTGATTGTGAAATCATTATTGAAGCAAACACCGACCCTAAGTTTCCTCTTCAAAGAGACTACAAGGTACATCTTCAAGGAATTATTGACCGAATCTTTCAAGAAGAAACTGGCTACATTCCTATGGAGTTTAAGACAGGGGCTTGGAAAGACTACAAGAAGACAATGATGAGGAAAGAGATGGCGTTCTATCAAATTATGATTGAAAATTGCGCTCCTTCTGTATTAAGAAATGCTGGATTAGAAGAGAATGTACCTGTATCTCATTGGGCTTGGTATTATCCTATCTCTAACCATTTCTATGTGGAAGAAGTTAAGAAAACTTCCAAGAAATCCGTGTTTAAATCCATTGCTAGGTTGATTCACGCCTATGAGAATAAGGAGTTCCCGATTAAATTCTATGCCCCTACTTGTTCTCATTGTAGTTTCTTTCCTATTTGTGATGAGGAAACTTGGTTGGTGTAGATATGAAGGATTCAATTCTAGCAGTTGCTCAAGATGCCATAGCCATCATTGGAGCAATGGGAAGAACAGATGTGGCTCAAATTTTACAAAACCGAATCAATGTATTGATGAGTGGTGATGGACATGAAAGATGAAATTAGATTGAAAGTCTTAGCAAGAAAATGGTCATTCAAAGAAATTAGCAATCTCAAAATCACGGTGGAATCTCTGAGTGATGAAATCTACAACGAATCAAAACTAATTGAAAGATTTGAATTAATAAGAGATGTAAAAATAAATGAAGGATTTGTTGGTTTTTCTTTTGAGGATAGTTTCAGAGAAGCAGTTAAAATAAAACTAAGAGGAGAAATTGCCGAAGTCATAACAGAAATGCTTGGAGAAGCAACAATAAATTTTGGAGGTAATAAAAATGAAGTTTCCGAGGGAAGTATGGGCGGGGAGTCACATCAAGAACGCTCCGCAGATGAAAAGAAAAATAGTGAGAACAAGAAGTGAGTATGTTGATTTTGTTAAATCTCAAAATAATAGAACTAATGTCTACACTAGCGTCTATGATTTTGCTGAGTTTGCAGAGACCGCAAAGATTGAATCTTCTGTGGTGTTAGATAGAGTATTCCTAGACTTTGATGCACACGAAGAAAATCTAGAACAAGCATTAGATGATTTGAAAATCGTGGTTGCATTTATGAACGAGAATGACTATCAATACACGATGTTTTTTTCTGGAAAGGGATTCCACATGTTTGTATTTGGTGAGGAAACAAATGACATTAGAAACATACAGGAGTTTTATCGTCAGATTAAATCTCTCTTGCCTAAAGACTCTACTTTGGATGATAGAGTGGGTCAAGCAACTAGGCTTCGCAGAGTCCCAAACACTGTGAACCTCTCTTCGGCTGATGAAAATGGCATTCCCTACTATTGCATTCCAATCTTTGAAAATGACCTAAATTCAGGCCTTCAAGAAATCAAAACATTGGCCTCCACCCCTAGACTCGGAGGCAGAAAAGTGCAAAACTTGAAACTGGTAAAATGGCCTAATTTGCCACCTATTGAATATGTGGGCGAAGAAGTCAAAGTCACCCCGATTGAAGGTTCTCTTCCGTTGCTGCCTTGCATCTACAACGCAATTATGGTTGAGAATCCAAGCCACATGGCGAGGGCTTATCTTGTTTCATGGTATCGTGACATACTTTCCCAAAGAACAGTGCTTGAATCCAATGAACAGAAAAAGAAAGTATTGGATTTAGTTGTTGAAGAGATTGAAAAAATCGCTAACATTGAAGGTGTGTGGTTAGATTGGGATAAAGCCACCACAAGAAAACACGCCAAGTTTACAGTATTTGGCAACTACAAAACTCCAAACTGCAAAACCAAACTGATACCGGAAGGATATTGTGTTGGTAAATGTTGGAGATACCCCGATTACCTAGACAAAGGAAGTGAAAAAAATGAATAAAAGGATAAAAATTATTTGCCCGAAATGTAAAGAAAAAAGAGGACTTTTCAAAGTCTTTCTTACAATAAAGAAACCGGAATTATCCTCCAAAGGATACAGGAATGTTAGAACATTTGTTTGTAATTCCTGCGAACACATATTTACTTTCACAGAGGATGTGTGATATTTATGTTAGCAGAAATTGTAATAGGAATTGTTTTTTCTTTACTATTGTTATTTATTTTGGGAGGATTGATGGCAATTTATGACGATTCTAAAATGCACTTTACTAGAATAGCATCAATTCAAGCCCTAACGGTTAAAATTTTAGTAGCCTTAACTGATACACCTATAGAAAAAATAGAAAACATTGCACAATGTTCCGATTGTTTTGACGGGGGAACATTATGCGAGAAACACGAATTAGAGGCAAGAAAGGCACTTAAATTGATGGAGGAATCAAAATGAGATGGAATAAAAAGGAATGGAATAGAATGATTAGAGGTCCTTCATATTATGATGATGACCCCCTAGACAAATATCCTAAACCCGATTTACTATTATCGGAAGAAGGTTGGGAAGTCTACAAAGAAGGGCCTAGAGTAGTTTGGAGAAGAAGCCCCCTTTACATGGGAGAGTTTACTTACTCTCCAAAATCCTTTTCAAATGAAGGAAATGAGTTTCCGGAGGAGTGGCCTCCTTGGTTAGTCAATCTCTTCATAGCCAAGATGAGAGACTACTACCCAGTAACTTTACGCACCTCGTTTAAATACCGAAACCTTCTGTCATGGGTGAATTGAAATGTTAATCATTGACAGTAGAGAAGGGGACAAATCAAAACTCTTCGGAAGAGTCGCTGACTTGTGCGATAAAATGGGTATTCCTTGGGAAAAGCGTTGGATAGAAGTAGGGGATTATGTCTTTGGGGACATGTGTTTTGAAGCAAAATCAAGCGTGGACTTTTTGGCTTCTGTAATGAACAAAAGGATTTGGAATCAAATAGACAATATGGACAGGAATTACAAACACAATTTTGTTATTGTGTATGGTAGCATTACAGAAGCAATCGCTACGGTTCTTGAGAATTCCAAAACGAAAATGTCCCCACAAGGCAGAGCATTGGTAATGAATAATAAATTCATAGGTGCTATTGCGACTATCTCTCTAGATACAGATACACAAATTATGTGGCTTGAAGATGAGAATCAAGCCGCACAAATCATTGCTAGTTTCTGTAAGGTGAAACCTCTTAATAGGAAAATACCAAGTCCCGAAATCATCAAAAGAGTGGCTACTGATGATTTACGGGTGGATGTTCTTTGCACTATCAAAGGGATATCCAACAAAAAAGCAAAACTGCTGCTCAAAGAATTCGGTTCCATACAGGAAATCGGAATGCACTCCAAGGAACACCTAATGAAAATAGAAGGTATTGGAGAAAAAACTGCATCTACATTATTAGATGTGTTATACCATGAAAGGAAAGTGAAAATATGAATGATGAAGAACAAATAATTGAAGAATACGAAACAAAACTAGAGGGTACAAAACTACCTGCCTTGATTAAAGAATGGATGCAGGAATCATTGAAGTATTCCAAATACAACGATGTTCCGGCGGCTCTTACTTGCCTTGTTTTGCTAGGCCAAGCAGTGAAAGATTTCGTGCATATCCCAAGAGGGAAGTCAAGCGATGACTCTAGACTACACTTCGTTTGGATTCAAAACTCCGGAACAGGCAAGACGGCCATTATGGACTTTGTATTGCCTGTTTCGGATTCTCTTTGGAACAAGATTAACAAAGATAATAAGTATCTTCCTAGAGAAGAGATTCAAAGAATACAGCGTGAAAGCAACCAAGACTTAGGTGAAGATGAAAACCCAATGTCCATTCCCCTACAACAATACGATAATTTTGATGTCGTGGAATACACCGATGCTGCTCTTGTTGGCTATCAAGACCCCTTTATTGATGAGGACGGAAGGACTCGTTGGAATCACATCAAGGGCGAATTAGACGGACACGGACTTGCTCGTTGGGACGAGTTTTCTAACTCAGGTATTTTCAAGCAAACGCAACATAAGGAAGGTATTGTCACTTACTTAAACACACTATGCAACAGCCTTTGTGGTTCTTCTTGGGTTATTACCAAGAAGTTGAAAGAAGGACCTAAAGTAGAATGTCGTTCTCAACGCTCTATTTTGGCTACAACTTTCCACCCCGAAAATCTAGATAAAGCGATTGTAAATACAGGCCTCTTCCAAAGAGCCTTGGTGTTGGTCAAATTTGTTCCCGAAGAAAAACAGAGGAAAATTCGTGAAACGATTGTGCAGAACTTTGGGTTGATTGAGGAAAGCACTTTGCCCATTGAGAGGTTCGCTACAGCATTATTCAAAGTCTACCAAACTACGAAGAAACGATTTGAGCAAACTAGCCTAGACCCTAGAAATAAAACAGGTGAAAATGATGCTCGTTTCACAATCCGTTTCGCTCCTAACTTCAATGATGCTTTGCTTATGCGTCTTGATGATATGGATGCTTGGAGTGATTCAAGTGTGGGAACGATTAGAGACATCGTAAAGAATTTCCAAACAAGATGGTTAGGTCTGCTTGGCAAAATATCAATTCTCTGTTGTATTGCGGAGGCTAACTCTATCAAGAAAGAGGAAGAGAGGTTTGTCGTCAATGCGAGAAATGTAAATCAAGCAGCCTTTATCGTCCGTAACTGCTATAAATCATTGATAGAGTGGTTAGAATTGTCCCTGCAACAGGGTAAGGCCGATGCTTTAAATTCCACCATGAACGGTTCAATTATGAAAGCATATCAAGCATTGGAGAAGAATGAAGAAGGATTCGTGCCGAAGAAAGAATTCATCAACAAAATTATGGAGATTTCAAAGAGAAAACAGGCCATAGTATACAGGCATTTCAAGAAGATTTCAAACAACTTTGAAGAGAAGAAGATTGACAAGAAGGCATTCGTTAGACTAAAGGGTGAATAAAATGGTACATTGGGAAAACAAATTTATTATATTTCAAGCAACGCATGGCCCGAAGGTCATCATTGAATCATTGAACACCTACGGCGAAGAAGGATGGGAGTGTTGTTCTATGCTCACTGTGGCAAACACAAAAATTGTAGCCTTTCTCAAGAGAAGAGTAGATGAACCAGTTCTATCCGTAGACGAAACAACTCAAAAAATTGAGGATGCTTGGGCCAATACAGAATCCACAAAGAAGAAGTGATTACATGAATGTTCTTGCTCTTGACATTGAGACAAAAAACATGTCTCACGAAATAGGGGGTTTTGGTAATACTCATATGTTTCAAGTCTCTACTGTAGCCACTTGGGACGGAAACATTGGTACAGTATATGTTGATGAACCACTAGATTCCTTCGCCAAGTCCGGACACATAGTTAAATCTCTTAGAGAGTTGAAATATGATTTAGATAATCATTTTGAAAACGGTGGGTATTTGTTAGGTCATAACATTGCCTCGTTTGATTTGGCTGTGTTAAAAGATGCCATGGATATCTATTGCATCAACAAGTATCTAGGAGAAAAGAGATACATTGACACTAGCAGAATTTTAGTGAAAGAGCATGGGGAGCGCATCCCCCTGCAAAATCTAGGTGTAAACACTCTTAACGAAAGTAAGTTGATGGATAGCGCCGATGCCCCTAGACTTTGGAAGATGGGCGAATACGATAAGGTAGTTGAGTATTGTATGAAAGATACAAAAATTGTGTATGATGTTTGGCAATACGGAAAAGAAAATGGTTTTGTGAAAGCGTTTTCCGTAGATAAAGAAAGTTTTGTGGATTTGGAGGTTGATTGGTAATGTCTACTTGGGAATGGATTGGATTGTTGTTTTTCGTGTTCGCTACTGTTTTGTTATTCTTTGCTGCATTTGGTGGTTCTAAACTAACCGAACAATCAGTTGAAGAATATATGAAAAGGCTCTTGCGACAGAAGGAAGACCAAAAATGAGTTTAAAGCAGACCTGTAAATATTGCGATGCACGAACAATCGCAATACGAATTCAAGGCTTCTATATTGGAAGTGATGAAAAGGTCAAACTTTGGGAATGCCGAGATTGCGGTGGCATTTGGAAATAAAGGGGTCGTGATACCGTCTTAACAGGCGGTTTCACGGCTCCTATTTTTTAATGCAATTTTTTGTATCTCTGCACTAATTTTAGTGGATTTTTTAAGAGCCTCTATAGAGATTCCGCAATCAAAACCCCATGCTTCTAAGTGGGTTATCAGAGTTTCAGTAGATAGATTTTCTCCACTTTCTTCCGCAAAAGGACATCCTCCTAATCCGGAAAGACTAGTATCAAATTCGTTTATTCCTTCAAACAATGCTATTTTTACTAGGCTAAGTGCTGGTTCTTCTCTACCTCTATGGTGCAAATGCAGTGCCGGTTTAATTTCTAAATTTCTACAGATTTCTGCGAACATCTTAACATCTTGCCTTATACCGACCCCTACGGTATCACAAAAAACTACAGTATCTCCGAACATTTTCGCATCACGAACGCAAGATTTGATTGTTTTAGTTGAGAAATCTCCGGAGTAGGGACTACCAAAAGCCATAGATAAATACACTCTAACATTTTCTTTTGGGACCTTATCCATGAAGGTCTTATACATTAGAACAATCTCGCTTCTTGTCTTTCCCATATTTTTTAGATTAAATTCCTCACAAGGGGAAAAAACAATGTTTATTTTTTTCACTCCTATCTCTTTTGCTCTCTCATATCCCTTCTTGTTCATCACAAGAGCAGAACCCTTAGTAAACACCTTTTCGGCATCAGCCATCTGAGGAAGGATTCTAGGATTAGCGAAACTTATTTCTTCAACTTCTTCAAAACCGGCAGAATATAAAGACGAAATTAATTCCCTTTTCTTTTTCGTGGGAATAAACTCTTTTAGAGATTGCAGACCATCTCTAGGAGAGACCTCTACAATCTTAACCTTCATTGAGGTCCTCTCCTAAGACCGCTCCAGCACATGTCATCTAATTCTTTCGGATTTTCAAAAATAATAAAGGTATCTTTTGAAGGAGGAGTTGCCATCCACACAACAAAAAAACCGACAACAAAAGACATCCAAAACAAAACCCAAAGACTCACATACAGCCCATATCAGTGTAGAAAATAAACTTTACTGAAATCAACCAATCAATCCTAGGTTTGTCAAAGCAGTTATCAGTGCATTGATGGCATCAGCGTTTGCTTCGGGGTTGGCAGGATTTCCAGTAGATGAAAGAGAATCAACACTAGCAGGAGCCGCCGGTTGTGAAATAGCAGTTGTTCCAAAGAAACCCATTTGTTTAGCACCAGTAGCACTATTACCCGACCTTTTCATTTCTAATATTTTATCTGTTG
>Ga0208298_1000056_pt1 | contig 46799 bp, 67 predicted proteins | sample 14BtaG_FD_184088 | JGI IMG/M metagenome (GOLD analysis project Ga0208298, IMG submission 184088) | Marine viral communities from the Subarctic Pacific Ocean - 14B_ETSP_OMZ_AT15311_CsCl metaG (SPAdes) (version 2) | ecosystem: Environmental > Aquatic > Marine > Oceanic | place: Pacific Ocean... | reverse complement strand
ACATTAGTACTGCTTCAGTAGAGGCAGAGGTTTGTGGTACTATGTTAGTATTCCACTTAGTATATCCGTTTATTCGTCTATACCCACCACCAACGTCAGGCTCAAAGTTTTCTAACTCTAATGCCATGCCGGGTTGCATAGAGAATGTAGAACGGTCAAGAACTAAGCCACCCTCTAGTGGAAATACAAATGGATTAAGGCCTGATTGATCTGGCATACTTTACCTTATATAAACTTACTTGCGTTTGGATAACGGTTTAACGCAGTTGACCTAATATAAACAGTTCTATTTACAAGTAAACTTCTCATGTGTTTTATTCCAGCCTCAAAACGTTGAAAGTTTAATTGGTATTGATTTGTTTCACCACGATACTGATAACCATATGCCGTAGCACCATCAACAATTACAGAACGGTATTGTTCAGGTATAGCAGGTACATCACTTGCAGCAGATAAAGAAGTAGAGTTTGCATAATACTCATACTTTAAAGCATATGCTTTATCTGGATACGGATATAAACCATACTTATTATCTGGTGTCCTAAACACATACTTAGGAATACTCCCCACACCTGTGGTATCTTCTTGTGCTATATGATTATCTAAGTAGGATTTATAGTCTAGCTCTTTTAGACTACCACCAGAACAGCTTAATGAATCATCTTTAATTAATCTAAACGTATCGTAGTCTACGTGTTTAGCAGTAGTAGCTATTGCGTAACGTGTAGTACCTGCCACAAGAGTATCACTTTCTGTATTGTGATTAAAAGGCCACGAGTACTCACTTGTGTTTATATATTCTATTGCGTCATTGACTGCATTTTGACATTGAACTTGAAAGCCCCTTGCAGCAGTAAAGCCTGAAGAGGTCAACGTAACTTCATTAAAACGAGAAATAACTTCGTTTGTAAGATCAAGATATGTATATGCCATAAGATACTTTCAAGTTAAATGTGACTAAGGGGCTACCCGAAAGCAGCCCCTTGGTAGTTATTTATTAGGCAAGTGTATCACGATCTACTTCATTAGCAGACGTGTCACCCATGTCTGTACAATCCATTAGGACTGCCCAAACACGGAACTTACCTGATGAAACAGCACCACCTGATAGGGTAGCAATTGTTACATCAATGTTGTCATCAGCAACAGCCATTACGGGCTGATATGCTGCAGGGTTCTGTGCGACTACTGCTGCTGCAGATGTAGCATCGAAACCATCAACAAATACGTCAGCATCAACCATACCCAAGTCTACTGTAAAAGTAGAACCATCGGATGCGGTTTCAACTTCGATACCTGCATTAAGGACCATAGTACCTTTAGGTACAGCAATGACAGGAACGACATCGGAAGCTGCAAGAGCAGAACCTTTGTCTGACAAAGCTGTAGCCCAATTCAAGGTAGTTTGAACCATGTAGGGGTTACGTCCACGCTGCGAGTTACCTGCGGCTGAACGAAGGGTGTTATCACCAAGTGCCATGTTTCAATCCTCCCCTTATGCCAAGTGATACTTAGCATTCACAAGAGCTTCTGGGCGAAGAATCTTGCGGCCATATAGATGCATACCCCGAACAATGTCGGCAAATGAATCTGGGTCACGGTATGTTTCTGTTTTGTTGATTTGCTCCGCAGTTGCGACAGCAGAATCATGTCCAGCAACAATCATGCCATAGCTAGTAGATGAGTTCGTTCCAGTAAAGGAAGGACCAGTACCAACGGTAGGAAGGTTGTTAGACGTATAACAGGTAAATCCGTGAATCTTAGTTCCGATTTGACCATTCTGAAGACCAGAACCACCAAAGTCTGCGTTAAACAAACGGGAGTCCTCATCTTTCAGCAGTTCCATAAATACTGGATCAACAACAAGCCAACGACCTTGTGAGTCCACGTTTTGCTGGTCAAGAAGACGAGACATACGTGCAATCACAGTCAATGGGAATGTGTCACCAGCAGCAGGAGTTGAGTCAGTTGCACCACCAGTACGAGGCTGAAGTGCAAGTGCATCACCTGCTGAACCACCAAAGTCATTAGCATCAATTTTCATTGAAGACAACAACTCGTCTGATCCTGCAGTTGAAACGGCCTTAGAACCATTAACAGTAGTGTTAACTGTGTCTGGTGTACCGTGTAGTGCTGATTGTTTAAAACCAGTTAGATAACCAAGAACGTCTTGGTCAAACTGATCTGACAAACGATACGCAGCACGATCACTTGCAAGGCTTTGGAAGTTTACATGAGAGTGGGCTTCCTCAATGTCATCGACTTTAAAGGCAAAGTAGTTTGCTTTGTCGATGGTCAATGAAAAGTCTTCATCATCCAAGTCTTGTGGTGTGATAGTTGTACCACGTGCGTATTCTTTTACGGTGATTTCAGGTTCTTTGATGATTTTTACTGAGTCACCCATGTTTGCAATCTCTCCGAAATAGTCAGAGTTTGTGATTGCCTCGGCAACAGATGCTTTGCGGAATGCAAGTTGCACCTGTTTGCTGTAGATAACTGGCGAGAAATTACCATTAGGTAGGTTTCCATGACCAGAAGCTGTCGAAAATGCCATTTTAATTCTCCTTTAGCATTGAGACACAGATGCAAACCTTCAAGTTACTTATACAGAGGCTAATTCTAGTAGGGTGCATTATTAGGAAAGTTGGCCTACCTTCCATCAAATGGGCCATAAGACATTAGGTTGTCCGAAAGCTATTGTTGTTTGCTAAGAGTATTTAATGGTGCGAGTATTCCATAAAGGGGTCACACCATTAGATTGTACACATAGTTATATCATAAATATATTATATGTCAATACCTTTTATCGGGCTGAACCCGACATATCGTAAATAAATTTACCTGTACGAATAGATTCCATGATTGCATCAGCAGCCTTTTCGTACTGTTGAGGTGACATTTTATTTACATCACTCTCTTTAAATACCGCCGTGTCATTATCGGTATCAGGTTGACTTCTATTATTACGACTATTCACAGAACGTGCAGCATCTTTATTGCTGGCAGGTTTCTTTGTCTTAATGTTCATATCTGCTTTGTACAAATCAATTGCCCTAGCAGCAGAACGTGAATCATTATCATTTTCGTATAGTGCATCTTGCACCCACTTAGGCTGCTCTTCTGCCCACTCGTGGAATGCATCACTATCACGAATTTCACCAAAGTCAGGGTGTGCTTTCATAAGCTCGACTTCAGCTTTCTCACGAGATGCAGTTGCTTTCATCTCATCAATCTCTTTTACACGATCTTCTAATCCAGCAGCTTGTTCACGTGCCTTTTTAATTGCAATGGTTTCTACAATAGCTGCTACATCTGGATACTGTGTAGCCCAAGCCTCAATGTCTTCGTCAGACTTAGGTAGTTTAATCTCTTTACGTGTTACGTCTTGTAACTGGCCTTCAAGTTTAGTAAACTTTTCTTCCCAAGACTTTTCTTTTTCTTGCATATGGCGACGAAGATCACCATAACGTTTTTTAAAACTTTTCTCTTCTGCATTAGTTGGTTCAGCTTCTTGAGGCTCTTCCTCTTTAGCTTCACCTTTTTGTTCTGCAATAAGTTGTTCTAATTCTTCTTCTTCTTTTTTGATTCGTTCTTCGTTAGTATACTTACGATTTGCGAAAGCTGTTTTCTTTTCGGGCTGCACTTCTTCAGCCATAATAGTATCGGGCATTATGTTTCCTTGAACTAGGGCCACCGTAGCCATGTTGGATGGGGGGTGAGTAGCCAGCATATCTAGCAAATTTATCGTGTAGCTAGACCACGTTTCTTAGGCATTGCCATAGGTTTACTTTTTTCTTTAAAGTCAAATGTGCCTATTTCTGGTCCTAAAACTTTACGTAAGATATTACCTTCTGCAGTACCTTTCATACCACGAATAGCATCTTTTTCTTCGTCATTTAGTGTGTTGTAGTTATCAATAATACTATCAAAGTATTGTTCAAGTCTGTCCATTATATATCCTCTTTTACAAAAAGTCCAGTTAAAAAGAATTGAATAGTACGTTTATAGTAGTTAATTGAAGACTTCCAATCTTTCTTTAAGCCACGACCATATGCAACAAAGTCTTTAAACTCTTGGTAGTGTTCTCTTGCTTTACCTTTTTCTATAGCTCTAGTACCTGCATAACGATACCCACGTCTAAATGCTTCACCATACCATTTACCATGATAGGTACGTTCACACCATATTTCTGCTTTTGCTTTATCCATTAAACTAAAGCCGCCTGTAGAAATACCGTGTGTAGCAATTACACAACCACTATCTTCTTTTTCATCACTCTTTTGTGAACCAGCAGGTTTATCTTTTGTAACTTTACGTGGTTCTTTAAATGGGTTTTTTTGACGTACGTGTGTGCCTTTATCAATGGCAGTTTGCATACTACCACCAAACTTTTCAGCCTGTTCCATATCATAACTAGACAGCCCCATAGCTGCACCTTCAGCACGATTAAATCCACCCTCTGCAAAGGCATCTTGTTTATTACGTAGTCTATTAATCGCAGCATAGTGATTTGTGAGTGCATCATCGCCTCGATCAATAGAGTTGTCAAATACTTTTTGTTCTTTAATAGAAAGTTTATTACCTTTAAAACCAGCAGCTAAAGGTGAATCTGCAGGATTGTATTTACCCTTTGGTTTTTCTACTTTTTTAACAGCAGGAACTTTAGCTGCACGTTTTTCTGTCACAGTAGGTCTAGCTTTAGGCCGTAAAGATGTTTCATCAGGACGCAAACTACTTAATTTTTGTTCTACACTTGGTAGTTGCTCACGACCACGAGGATCAGCATAGTCACCACTAGTATCTACAGTAATAGCAGGATCAGCTACATTAGTGGGTACGTAACCTCTATCTGTAGCTACCTCACTAACAGGCTTAACTGTTTCTGCTGTTGCGGCAGGGTCAGCTACATTAGTGGGTACAAAACCTCTATCTGTCCTTATCTGAGCACCACCTGTAGTATCTACAGTAGGAGTTAAAAAATCTGTATCAAGTTGTGTTGAACCAATAAGAGGTGGTTTTACAGTCATAGGGGGTATAATTGCGGCTTCAGAAGTTCTCCTACTAGGTACTGGCAACGGTTTTACAAAAGCATCAGGCATAGCCATACTAGGTGCTTCTACCTGTGCTTGTACAGTCACAGGTTGTGCTCTTGTTACCTGTTCAGATACAGGCAATATACCTCTAGGATCGTATGGGTCTTCTTGTCCTTTACTCACACTAGTACTATATGCAACTTGTTCTGGTGTTACTGCATAAGAAGATGTGTCTTGACCTAAACTTGTATCGTAACCTATTCCCGTTGTAATAGGTGCAGGTTCATACGGTTCTAACATAGGAGCAGAATCGGGTAATATGGGAGCAACATCTTGCAATGCTTTTTGACTAGCTTGCATCTGAGCACCAGTAGATGTGTATGTTTGTTGTGGTACAGTTGCTACACCACCAGCTAATTCAGATTGTTTTGGTCCAGATATAGGTGCTGGTGGGGGGAGTGGGTATTTATCTAAACCTGCATAAGGGTCTCGTGGCTGTATATTACTTGGTGTCAATACTCCTGCCCTATTACCTGCTGTTCCTTTTGTGTTTGGTGAAACACCATCATAAGGTGTAGTTTGCCATAAAACTCTTGCCCTATCACCTGCTACTGGTACATCAGATAAAAATGCAGGTTGATCTGTTGTAGAAATAGGTGGGCCTGTTATTACTCCTGCCCTATCACCCTTTACTGGCGCAAAGGTTTGTGTTTGTTGTGGTATTGTAGGAGTAAAAACTAATTCATCTACTGGTGGGGGAGTCTTATCACTTAATGGAGCACCGAATGTAGCTTCGGCGGCTGCTGGACCAGATGGGTCAGAAACTGGTGGTGGAGTAGTAGATGTACCACGTCCAGCTTCACCTACATCCATAGTTGCATAAGAAGGTCGAGTAGATACTATTTGTGGGGATACGGCAGCTACAACAGCATCAGTAGTTACAGTAGCAGATTCACTTGCATCAACATTAGCCGCATTTGTTGCTTTTGTTTTAACTTCTTCTGGAGCAAAAATATTAGTTACTACATTAACAACACTATCTAGTAGGCCACCGCCACCTTCTTCTAATTGTTTTTTAATTTCTTGTAATGCAGCTACTTGACCAGCAATAGGTGTACCTCTAGCTTCTTCAATACGTGCATCTATAGTTTCAAGTATTTTCTTCTTTTGCATCTTTGTACCAAGATACATAGCACCACCTAGTATTGGCCCACCAATTGCACCCATTAAACCTGTAGCAGCAGAAGTAGAACCGTTTGTAAACTTAGATGCTTCTTTAATATACATATCTAATGAAGCACCGTCCCAGCTACCTGCTCGTTGAAACTCACTTCTAAGATCAGGGGTAAAACCAGAATCTACTTTATCTGGTTCTGGTGGTGTTTGCTTTAGTGCTTCATTTACTTCTTCTACAGTTTCATTTGGTTCTTCGCCTACAGCTTCTGGATCATATAATGTGTATCCAGCAGGAATATTATATACGGGTTTATCTCCAATAAATGCAACAAATAAAGATTGACCTTGTTCATTACGGTATTCTTTAAATTCAAGGAATGCTTCATCCATAAGGTCTTTAAAGCTAATAGCAGAACGTTGAGGTTGTTCAATAGCAGGTGTTAAGGCACGTGTACTACGAAACTCAGGTGGACGTTCTACAGGCGGTTGTGTATATGTTGGTTGTTGCTGTGGCTGGGTACGTGTAGCTGTAGTTGGACGTGTTACAAACCCACCCTCTGCCATCTCTAGTTCTTCACCAGTATCACCAGCAACTACAATAAGATCAGCCATACCAAATGGCATATCGTCAGGCATAGTGGCTTCATCACCATTACCCATTTGACCCATAGCATCCATACGTTTCAAACCCATCTTAGCTTCTTGACGCATTTGCATTAGTTTATCTAGACCAATGTACCGTGTTACATCTTCAGGAAAAACAAACTCACCTTTACTAACCAAAGCAGGTACATCGTCACGAACACCCTCCTTAGTCCCACCAATAGGAACTTCATTCCCAGATACTTCATCTACTTCACCGCCCTCATCTCTAAGGCCACCATCTTCAAAAAGTTCCATTTGTTGTTCTAGCATTGGAGTTCCACCTTGGTTAAATTTTAAACTATCACTGCGTTTACGTGCAGCTTGCTCTGCTTCTTCTTTATTTTTATGTACACTAGTAGGCTCAATAAGACCTGCTTCTAACATAAGTATTAGTGTATCATCGTCGTATCTATGACCCTCGTGTATACTAGGAATATTTATCCACTGACCTTTGTATTTAAAAGTAGTAGATTTTTCAGACACCATTTCACCTTCAGGAGTTTCATATACATCCCTTCCTGCCTGTGTTTTTTTATTTGTTTTTGTACCTACCACACCACCTTCTTTAAATCTAAAAGTATCTGTTTTTGGGTCATACTCAAAGTCAGTAATGTCTATTTCTGTAAGGGTTTTCACTTCTTGTTTATTTTGCAACACACCTCTGTACGGCATAGTTTTTTTACCTACTTTAATTTGCCCTTTTGTTTCTTTCATTAATGTTCGTAATACTTTTGACAAAGCATCTTCATAGATTGGTTTAAATACTTTTTCAAAATATTTTTGGGCTACTTCGTTTGCTGCATCTTCATAGTTGGCACTATAAAGTTTTATATATTTTTCTGCAGTCTTTTGGTCTTTTATGGTATGTGCAATAGAACTAAATGTAGAAACTCGTTGTGCTGCAATTTCTTTGTAGCTAGGTATAAGGATTTTGTTAATGCCATTTTCTTTTGCATATGCGATGTTAGCTAGGATGCCTTTACGAACTACATCTGTTTTTGTTTTTACTGGCATAGCTTTTCTAGGATCAATACCAGACGTATACCCTTCGTATCCTTTATTAATATCTATATTATCTTTTAGTTGTCTATTAAATCTTTTCATAATTGAAGGGATAACTTCATCTGCTCCAGTGTCAAAGAGATCAGTTAACCCACCCATCATTTCCATTTCATCAGGATCAATATTTGTTTCATCTAATTTTAATATATATCTAAAGGCTTTTTCTATTAAGTCATTATTGTCTTTAGCATTCACAATAATTCCAGCATCTTTTAGTCTTAATCTAGTTTCTTCACGTATGTTACGTCTACCATTCTCTAATACACTTTGTACACGTGTATTAGACTCCAATTTTTCTAGTTTATCAAACGCATTAAGTACGGCAGCAAGACCTTTTTCGTTGTCTACAAATAGACCATATTCTTCTCCATAAAGGTCAATATCCTGTTTATGCCACTTTAAGGCTGACTGAGTACGATTTATTTCTTCTATCTCACCACTAAAAGGTGTATGTCTTTTATCGTATATTGTAGACATTTGTTCGTCTGTTAAACCAGCAATTTTATACACATCACTTTGTATTTCTTCTACAAGAACTGCTTTATAATCAGGTTCATCAAAAGGTCTAATTACAGATAAACGTGTGTGTACTACTGTTTCAGGACTAAAATGCGTTACTTCTTCTCCTAGTGGAATACTACCTTTGTCTGCGTCTACAGTAAGTTCTTCGTAAGTTTCTACCTTTGCAATAATAGGTTGACGTTGCTCACGTTGCCAGTTTAACTCATCACCTACTTCTGCACGGCTTTCTTTACGTATAGTATACTCTTTGTTTGTGCCTTTTAAGTTGTCAAGTATTTCATCACGTGTATACTTTTGTTGTGGTTCAAGGTTAAGTTCGTAAAATTGTTTTTCTGCTTCTGTAACATTAGGAGCACGTTTACGTAAAAACCCTTCTATGTTTTCTCCTTTAGTTCCTTTTAAACCAATATCCATTTGCTCTGCAGTAGACACAATAGGTGAATACATTTTTCCTATCGTTTGAGCACCCTTAGAAGTTGAGTTTTCTTCATTTATTTTTTTTGTAAGTTCTTTTTCTTTACGTTTAACTAAAGGATTCATTTCTCGTTTAGGTACAGAACGAGTAGCTGTACGTGCTGCCTTTATACCAGAACTAAGAAGACCCATGTTTTAAAACCTCATCTCGTAGTAATTGTAATCTACGTAATTGATATATTGCACCCTGTGCTCTATACATAGCAATACTGTTATCAGATTGTTCCATAGCACGATGCTGCTGTGCTATTACTGTATCTAAATATTTACTGAACTGTTCCCATTGCTGGTGGTTGTTCACCAGACCCTTGAGACTGCTCAACTGCTCCTTGCTCATTTCCACTAAATCCTTGTTCCTGTGGTACTGGAACTTGTCCTGTACCTATAGTGCCACCACCTGCACCTGTTGGGTCTGCTGGGTTTGCACCTGCTGGTGCTTGTCCTTCAGGGGGTTGCTGCTGTTGAAAGCCCTTCATAAGTTCAGCCTGAATAGCTGCCTCATCCATGTTGTTAGTTACTTTGTCAGGGTCAAGGTCAAGAGACTTTGCAATCTCTCTGATAATATACTGGAATTTTGCAAAAGGTGCAAGTGCTTGATTAGAAGATATTTGCATAAACTGCATCAAACGTTGGCTGCGTACTTCATTAGCCATAAGACTTTCTGTACCACGTGCCTTTACTTCTAAGTCTCCTTTGATGTTGGGGTCAAAGTCAAACTGCATATTAAATCTAAATAGTCCCTCACCAAGAGGGCGTAGTAAGTAATCATCTACATTCTTAATAACGTTCTTGATGCCACCCTGTGCAGCACCCATAAGCATACTAATACCAGAAGCAGTACGGCCTACACCAGAAACACCTGTCTGTCCATGTGCAAAGGAAGGGAAACCTGTAGACTCATCTGCCAGTACTCGTGCCTTATCAAATAGCTGTAAGTTTTCTGCAGCAACGTTAGGAAACTTAGTACCAAAGATAGCTTGGCCCGGTGCTCCACCCTGTCTCCTAAATACTTTGCCGGGGTACACTGATAGGTCTTGTCCCGGCACTAGGTTAGTTTCATCTACTTCAATTAAAAGATTACCAGATAATACAGCATTGTCAACAGCCATTCGCATAAACCCATTCATAAGAGTTTGGGTATCATCCATATTCTCTGCAATACCTACCCCAAAGAATGAGTATGGGTTAAGTTCATAGGGTGCAGCCATATAAGGAATACGAGCAGGTTTAAATGGATTAAGTACCATACGCAGAAGTTTACCATTACAAATCCAGATGTTTGCTTGCAACTCATCTACATCTTGCAGTTCACTTGGTATATCTACGCCTTGTTCCATAAGCATGTCGGTATCACACATACCCCAATACTCAAGAACTTCATAACGTTCAACACCATGCTCTGGTGCATAGTCAGACAAGTCAGCTTCCCAAGATTCGTTACTGTAGTTTTCCCCTAGTTGAACTGCTTCATCAATCACAGAAGGTCTAAAGTGTGGTCGCCTTTTTAATCCACGTAATTGTGTACGTGACATCTTATGACGTTCAATAACAAACTGAGCTTCATCCATATTGTTTGCATCTGGGTCTGGGTAAAAGTTCCAAACAGATACATGGGATACTTGAGGAATAGTTTTCATAGTGGGTGAATACTCACCGTCTTCTCCCCAGTTAGGGTATTCCTTATCTACAGCAAATGGACCTTTCATTACGCCAGTACCAAATAAAGCCATTTCAAAGGCAGTACTACGTAGGTGTTTACTTGCACTAGATTCCTCTAGCTGATCATGTATTTTCTTTTGCATCATCTTAGCAGCTACCATAGCTGGACTAAATGTAATTGCAGTAGGGGTTTTACCTACACCCTCACGTACACCATCAATATCTTTTAGTTTATCCCCTAGTGGGCCAAGGCTATCAGCTAATGTTCTAGCAGTAGCACCTGCAGGTAGTTCTTTACCGTCACCTCTGTAGCCATACGGATTTACAACTTCGTCTAAGCCAGACTGTTTTAACTGCTCTGGTTCTTTAGGGTCAAAGTTTACATCTGCCACTACGCCGTCAGGAAGTTCTGTAGGATCAACTGTTAGTGGAAACTTTTGTCCAGCAAATAATACGTCTACAATCTGACCATACGCAGCAAGTGTTTTAGTTTTAGTTACTTTAATAAATACTCTTGACTTTTCAGCTTCTGTAAACTGCACATCAGAACCGTATAGACCACGATAGTTGCGATATGCACGTAGCCAACGTTCTTCATCCTGTTGTCGGTAGTCATCAGCACGATTATACTTTTCCATAATAAATGGAATTATGTTAGAGGTATCTACATCATCTACACCTGAGTCATCACTATCAGCTAAGACAATCGCATCGTCCTCAATAAAACCTTCGTTTTCTTCTGCCATTTATTTTTCCTTCGCCATAGGCGTAATTACGGCAGTGCCGTTAATAACCAAATGTAGCATCTGCCACTCTCATACCGCCTGAATAACTACCCTGTGTGTCAAAATCAAATATACTATATCTTGGTCTTGACATTATACCATAACGTAATGCATCGTACAAGTGGTCTTCTGCTAATGTGTCAATGTCTTCTGGATTCTTTTTGTCAATAGGTAGTGCAGGTAGTTGAGATATTATATTAACACAGTTATCAAAAAAGACTAGCCGTGGTTCTTCTGTAAACTCATCTACCTGTAATCGTCTGTGTATTTCGTTCTTGCCCGATACCCTTGAACCTTTTGATCTATCTGATGGCCTCCACCTACAGCCTCTCATAATCATTTGTTCAGCGAGACTAGGGCCAGTATCACCACGCTTATGCCAAAGAGAAGAGTCCAGAACTCCGTATTTAATGTTTCCATCTTCTGCCTCTAGGTCTAGTACCATGTCTGCTAAATCTGTAGCAAGAACTTTACTTACGTATAACTCTCTATAAACTACTAGTTGTTCATTGGGGGTTATGGCAAACCATACCACACCAGATTTACTTCCATACCCGTAGTCACATGCCCTAAACTTAATCCAGTTACTGGGGATATTAAATGGTTCAACTACGTGTATCCTTCTGTCAAACTCTGTAAAGGCTGCGCCCTCTTTAATATCCCAATCACCTTCAAGTAACTGCCTACGTTGTTGCTCTGGTAGTGACAGAAGCATTGCCTCATAATCACCCTGTTCTGCTAGGTAAGGATTATCGGAAAGACGGGCAGGTATAAACCTACGTTTGAATAAAGGTTTACCAGCTTTTGCGTGTCCAGCAGGATAACGTAATACTTCAGTTGTTTCAATGTCTGTTGCATCAAACGGTGTACCATGTGGGGCAGGATCAATAAACATCTTTTTAACCCAATGATGTCCTCTACCTCCGGGGTTAGTAGTAGCTCTCATATATACAGGAAGATCGTGTGCTGTCGATCTCAAGCGACTCCTCATATAGTTCCAAGCAAAGGGGGTAGGCCACTGGGTAAGTTCGTCAAAGCCTATCCAACTAAATGCAAGACCTTGGTATCTTAGTACGTCATCTTCCCTATCTAGGTAGGACATCCACAGTCTAGCACCAGAGGGTGCAGTCCACTGCATCTTACGTTCTGACCACTTAATACCGGGCCATATCTTAGGATACATTTCTTGAGACTTAAATACAAGTTCCCTTAGTTCTTCTGTAGTATGCCGCAATAGCAAACCTGAAAAAGCTGGATGCCCCATAAAACGTAAAGGGTCTGCCAACATTGCGTATGATTTACCACCACCTGCAGAGCCACCGTATAGTACTTCACGTTCACCTGCAGCTAGGAAGTCAGTCTGTGGTCCAGTATTAGGTTTGAAGATAACATTGTGCTGTTCTTCTACTGGTGCTAACTCTTCAACTATTACAGCAGGTTTAGGCTGCGCTGGTTTCTTGCGTTTCGTTGTCTTGGGCTTTTGCACCGAGCCTTGTACGTTCGATTTCTTCCGCTTTGGCGATTGCCTTTTTCGCATAGTCTGCCCATCTGCGTAGGCTTCCAGCTTTGTTTTTTCTTCTTCGTTCATTGTCCAACCGTTTCTTTAATCCAACATGTGATATGTCTCTGCCCGTATTTCGTGTGAGCCAGTTAGCTACTTCACGATAAGAATACTGTTTCAAGTATTTCTTTGCTTGCATAAGCATATCAAGTTCGTGATCAATTGGCAAGAGTATTCCGTCATCATTTGGGTCTAATTCGTAACCAAAGGGAACTGTTCTTGCAACACGTGGGATTGGAACCCATTCATTGTCTTCTTGTAGGTCTGTTGGTTGGGGTAGCTTCCACGTACCTAGTGGTTTAGTCATCTTCATCCTGTGATTGTTTTGGGGGCATAAGCATTACACCACCCTTTGCTTCTACTTGCATCTTCTCTGTTTTTACTAGGCCAGTACGATCTAGTAGTTCTTTGGCTGCTGCCATCTTGTCACGAATGCCTAGCTCAGTTGGGTCATACAAAGCTCCAACCATTGCCATTGCAGCTTTAGGCACGTTACGTGCCAGATAAGTGTGGGTAACATCTAGTATCTCCTCTTTCAAACTATTTGTAATCTCACGATTAGTAGTGTTAGGAGAATAGCCAGCAAGTTTCTTAGCAGTGGTAATATCACCACCTGCCTCATCCATAAGGATGTCTAAAAACTTTTGTTGACGTTCTGTTAATTCTCTAGCCATATTACATCATTTCAAAATGTGGGGCATCAATAAATGGTCTACGTGATTGTGATCTACGTAAATCCACATAGGCATTCATAGCATCTTCTGCTGTACCCTGATACATACGAATGTCTCCCTCAGACCAAGCTGCTCCCCATTTAATTGCCACACTGTTACGTCTAGCTGCTTCAGCCATTGCATCACAGATGTCATCATATACATTCAGTTCCCATGAGATGTCTGAGCCAAAGTATGCAACTAGGTCTACTGCTCTACCATCTAGGTGTTTACTTTTCATAGTCTGTGATCTACCAGATGCGTACAACTTCTCCTGTTCAGCAAGGGTTCGTACACCATACGTAACTCCAAAGTCTACCTTAGTCAACTTAATAGCATCCATAACAACTGCTACTAGGTCTTTCTCTACACCTTCAAGTTTCTTAATGCTTCTTGCACTGAGTTTAAAAGCCATCTTACTTCTTTCTCTTATCTGTAGTATTTAATGTCAGTCCACCCTTACGATAGTCAGTTGCGCCTGTACGGGACTTAACCCTGTCACGCAAAGCCTTAGCATCTTTTCTTTCTTTTTTAGCATCTTTATCCCAATACTTTTCATATTTAGCCGTATCTTCTTTGTGATCCTTATACTTAGGGTCTTTTTCTGCGTCCCTAGCACGAGCAGCCGCAGCACCTGCATACAACATAGGCTGTGCCTCTGTTACAGATTTACCATACTTCTTTTTAAACTCAGCCTTTGTCATTTTACCATCGTGAACTTTGTGCATGTCTTTGTTAAACTGTTTTACTATGGCTTCCCAATCTTTTGTAGAACCCATTTGCTGCGCACCTGCAGCAGTCTTTTTTAGTTTTACTTGTTTTTTCTCTGCCATCTTACTTCTTTCCAAAAAACTTGGTAGCTGAACGTACACCAAAACTTGCGGCTACAATCACTCCAAGTGTATACTGATACCAATCGGGCATTGTCTCCAAAGCCACAAATCCGTTAGCTACAATCTCTCTACCAAAATCCCCTACGAAGACTAGGATTAATGGGATTGAAAACAAAATTGTTAGCCATTCGTCTTTCCAACTAGACTGAGAACCTTGTGCCATAATCTTTTCCCAATCAGCTTCACTTGTAGCACGAGAGAGCATAATCTGTGCTTCAGCTTCGGCTCTGGCAACCTTTGCTTTAGTTTCTGCAGCCTTTGTTTCAACTTTTCCATTAAGCCATGTTCCTACTAAACTTGATATTGGTCCTATGAATGCTTGTATCATATTAACTACTCTTAGCTTCTTTATTCATCCAGATGCCGAAGCAACCTGTTAATGCACCCATACATACAGATACAAGTCCAGCCTGTCCAGTAGTGGGGTCAGGCAAAGACATATACCAGTGTACAGATTGATATGTAAGTAGTGTAACCACAAACATCATCAGTCGTGGGAATATCTTATAGTCATCAATTACTGTATGTGCCATGTACTTTCCTTATGCTACTATAAAGTCTACCAGCTTACCTGCTGGGTGTTTGTTTTGATTGTGAGGGTGGTATGCATAGATACTCTCGTACCTATACTCATCTGCCTTTTTATCTACAGCCTTACGTGTAACTTCTACAATGTCACTCTTACCAGATTCAAATACAATATTTACATGCGTATCGAAAGGCATGGCAGGTAAAGGGAAATGAGATATGAGTGTCAAAGTTCGTATGGTCCTTTTTGTAATCTTCTTAGGTTAAGCCACATACTACTTACCTGCCTTAGTGCTTCATCCTTTTGCTCTTGCGGTAACTGCATACTCACAAGAGCTAGAAGACTTAGTAACCTTATTAAGTATAGTCCATTGACAATTTTTAGTAAGGGATGTGGCACATAAACTATTCACAGTATATTTTACTTTGTATCTCTGCTCGTGATATTCCAATGTCACGCAGTTCTCTATCAGACATATTATGAAGTTGCCAGTAATGTACTCGACGTTGTTGACCTTCTTGTATTGCTTTTAGTATTCGTTTAAACATTTCTATCTCCTTTATGTTTAGGTAAGTATTTCTTACCTTTATGGAGATAGTTATAACACAGTTAGTTATACCATACTACAGACATTATTGCAAGCCCGTTATGCATTTAACGGTTAGGATCAAAGTATTCCTCTACAGAAACTAACACTTCCATAGTATTTGTTGTCTCACCGTATACTACTATCTTATCACCTGCATGAAGATTGAAGTAGCCACCATTGACTAGGTTAGCTACAGAGTGACCTGCCATACTTAGGCCATTTGCAATATAATGATATGCTGTATCTTCTGCATGGTAAAACTGTACGTATACTTTTTTAGTAGCATTATTATTATTACTAATATGTAAATACCTAGTAATTGCACTAAAGTTATTAGGGCAAGTATACACAACGGTAGCACTAGCATCTGCCGAAGTAGATGAAATAGTGTACCCCTGTGTATGAAACTTAGACTTACTTAGGTCGGGCATTTACCTCTTACGTCCTTGTGTAGCAGGTACAGATGCTCCACAATTTACATAGCCACCTTTTCTTAGTTCTTTGTCGGGCTTCCCTTTTATCATCTGGGATAAAGATACAGGTTTACTCTTACCTCTTCGTTTGATTGCCCTCAATGTATTTTCTATTTGGTCTGCTGCACCAATAGCTCTCATAATAGCTTTATATTTAGCTTCTGTAATTTTATTTGCACGTAAGTCTTTACCTGCCTTTAGAATAGCATCTGCTCTTTTCATACTGGTATAAGATGTAAAGTCTCCCATACCTTCTTTTTTCCATGCACCAGTTCCTGTACTACGGCGATCCCCCACTTTAGCCTTACGTCTTTCTTCTGCACTCTGTGGTTTTTTACTTGCAGGACGTGTATCTGGTTTATTAGATTTAACTGCATCTGCTGCTTTTTTATCTATTTTAGCCTTTGCTGCATTGATCATTTTAGCAATTTTATCTTTGCGTTCTTTCTTTTCAGCAGCAGTAGCATTCTTTAATGCATCTACTTCTTTATTTAACTTTGATTTAAGAGATGTCAACGCCTGTACAGACGGTGCATCAGTAATAGCTTTTTTCTGTGCATTTGTTACAAAAGCACCAGCACGTGCTACACGGGTATCTGTCTTAGGTTTGGGTGCTTTATCTGCAGCTTTCTCAGCAGCAGTTTGCTCAAAGGGTCTACCCACCCTTGTCTTAGGAGCAGCTTTAGGTTTATCACCTTTGGCTTTAGCCTTGTCTGCATCTTTAGCAATTTTATTTTGCTTGGCTAGTCGTTCATCTATTTCTTTGTCTAGTTTACGATCTGCCTTAAACTTTGGTTTAGGGTCTTGTTTAGCTTTCTTAGCTGCTTTTTTACCAGCCCTAATAAATCCTTTTGCGAATGCCATTGGTATATCTCCTATATTACCATTTAACTTTATATGACCAATGCCTAACCATCAGTCCAACCTTCTGCCTTCATAGCCCACTCTACGTGTTCCAAAGTAAAGGAACGACCATAGTGAGCCTCTACAGCTTTCCTTACGTAGAATACATCACTATGGGGAATGTGCAAGTCCTCAAGATTACCGTCCATTACGTGTCGGTAAAATTCACCAAGAACATTATCTGTACATAGTTTTACTGATTTTTTAGCCATTGTCAATACTTAATTTTATTAATGCACGAATATCTCTCGCCTATCGGCAATATTCATTTACAGATTACTATATGTAAGTGTATCACTGTACGTGTGTACTTACTATATATTTATAGTTAATATATTTAAGGATTATTTAAGTATGTACGTAAGTGTATACTGTACGTGTATCACTTTAAGTGACCCTACCCAACTAACTATACATAGTTTTACACATTATATACCCCATGTCAATACTAAATCGTACAGTGATGCCATTTTATTTGTTTGTGTTGCATTGTTGCATATATGTCACATAGTTTTGTGATCACATATTACCAGTAGCCATAGATTTGTGATCACATAATGTGTGTAAACCAGTATGTATATAAAGTGGTTAACAGTGTATTTTACTGATCTGTGTAGAAGTACATGTATATATAACGTATACCCCCCGTATGCCCCTGCCCGTACCCGAATCTAGGCCAAACTGCAAAGCAGACCTGACTAGATATATGGTGAAAGCACAATCACTGCCACATTCCACCATCACATCAAAGATGTGTTAGTTATCAACAGCTTATTTGTCTACGACAACTGTTACACAATCAGTTGCCACTACTTGTAGTGAAAAAACAGGGCATATTTTCACACCAAGGGTGTGTTGCAGTGCCGATGTACAAAATACTACCACCCACCATCTCTGATGGTCATACGCATCATCACATGGCATGATCCCACAAGCCGTGTAGCTCTGCCAATGGAACAGCATCGTCCAACGTTGGACAATACACAGTTATACTGTGACATAATTGCAACACTAACCATTTCCCCAACCCAAATCAGCCTCACGAGTTTCACGCACGAACTTCGTAATTACTTGTAATTACTGCAGTCACATGGGAAACGACAGGCGCAGAGGATCACGATGCACAAGCACATTAACAGCAAAGCTGTAGCAACTTTTCTCTGGACAAAACTTATACTATATTCTATTAGTTTTTAATGATAAAGTATATCTCACTTCTTGTGAGAGATATACATTTCTCATATAAAAACAGAATATAGATAAAGGAAGCTCAAAATGGCAAACTCAAAATCAACAGCAAAAACTGTCACAGTTGAAGGTACTTCAATGGATGCTTTGGTAAAAGAGGGCAAAGCCCTTGGATCAATTTGGCGTCAAGTGAACAGCCTAAAGCAAACCATCAAAGAGAATGGTTTTGATACTCGGCTTGGCAACTTGCTAAAGCAATTGAAATCCAACTGCGGTAGCTCTAAAATACCGACACATGTTCTCCGAACACATGGTATTGCTGCGATTGACAAACGCCGCCGTTCCGAAGCTCTATGGTTCATTGAAAATGAAGCAGAGTGCCGTGAATATATTGCTAAAGCAAAATACAAAGGCTCATCCCTCACAGCTTTACAAGCTGCAATGCGTAAAGCTGCCAAAGGCAGTGAGGAAACAACCACCGAAGGTGAAACACAAACTGAAACCACCGAAGGTGAAACGTCCAATGTTGGACAATCTCAACCGCCACAACAAAAGGTTTCACACACTGTAATGGTGAACACCATTGTGAAACAAGCTCATCTTAATGATCTTGATCTTGAAGAAATCGTGCTTGATCTCATGGCGGTACTTGAAAACCGCCAAAAGCATAACTCGAAAGCTGCGGCATAATGGGTCGCACTAAAGATCACACAAGTGTGCGGTACTTGCTGCCGCACACAAAGGCAAGTGTAGAGCAGCACGTGCTTGATGTTGCTGAAAAGCAATTTGCACATGCCCTTGCGCAGGAGATGGAAAGTCCAACGTTGGACAATTTAATTGCAAACACTAGGTCGCCCGAAGATATGTATAGGATCGCACCTACATTAATCCACGATAGTGGATGGAAAGATGTTGAATGATGGATAAGCAACCAAACATACACATAAACCTTGGTAAAGGTTTTGAGTTCTCTATTGCCCAGAATGTTGGGGCAGGTTCTGAAAATGGCATGGTTGAAATTGCCCTTATAGATGACCGCAATGGCACATGGAAGTTTGTGCCTATTGGCCTATGGTTGATCAAACATGCCACACGTAACGATTGGGCTATGGATGAGGATGCAATGGCATTTCTCAATGCCGATAAACTTGCCCATGCTTTAAAGCAAGCAACAAAATATGTGGGGCAAATTGATGGCTGATCGTATCATTGTAGTAATCATTGCCATAGCTATGCTATGTGCTACGGCATTGGTCACTAGCATTTGCGTCATTGTGCTTGGCTCAATGCTGCATCCCGTTGCCCTTATGGTTGTCGTGCCATACATAATGATGGTTGCCTTGTTGGTTTTTTATGGCACTTGACTATATAGTATTACATAGTTATATAACACTTGATACTTTAGTGAAAGTGTTATATAACATATGTATAATACTAAACCGAAACTGAAAACGTCCAATGTTGGACAATATAAACGGAGTTTAAATATGGACAATCGCCTCACAGAATATGCCATTGCTTACCAAGCATATAGTGATGCTCACAAAGAGTATCATGGTGTTAGACCATATAGTAATGGTCATAGCATTGACGTAGACAACATTGCTGAACTCGAAAAGCAAACCCAACGTTACTACGATTGGGTAGCAGAGGACTTGGCACAGGAACGTGCCGATGAAGATGCATCCATCAATGCTTGTATGGCAGCAGGTGCGCCTGACATTGACACTGCAATGCGGTGGCTTGAACAGGACAACATCCATGCCGAATGGGTTTAAGCAGATATAAGTACACTTGGAAGTTATATTTAACTTTCACTATACATAATCAATGGTGTGAAGATAGGCCATCCCGTCTACAACCCAAGTGTACTTTTACCTGCTAACTTAAACGTCCAATGTTGGACAATATAAACGGAGTTTAATTATGAGAATCGTAAAAACATCTCAACTCACTGGCAATACTCACACTATGAGCATTGACGTTACAATTGCACAATTAGATGCATGGGCTAATGGTACTTTAATTCAGAATGCTATGCCCAACCTTACTGCTGATGAACGTGAGTTCATTATGACAGGCATCACACCCGACGAATGGGATGCTGCATTTGAGGATTTGGATGAAACTTACAGCCACCATTATGTATAGTATAAGTTATATATACTTGATACTTTAGTGAAAGTATATATAACGTATACGTATACTAACTACCAAATCGAAACGTCCAATGTTGGACAATCTTACGGAGTAAAACAATGTCTTACAATGTTCACATCACAATGAAATCAAACAACCGCAAGGTTGGTAAGATACCAGTAACCACTACAAGTGCTGACACTTGCCCTAGTACTTGCCCATTCAACAATGCAAACGAAGGTGGATGCTATGCAAACGGTGGCCCACTAGCTATGCACTGGGCAAAGGTCACACGTGGTGAACGTGGTGGTGGTTGGCAAGAGTTGATCCACACTGTTGACAACATGAAAGACGGCACACTATGGCGGCACAATCAGGCAGGTGATTTGGCAGGTGATGGCAATGAGCTTGATGCTGATGCCAATGATGAACTTGCCGATGCTAACACTGGCAAAAACGGTTGGACATATACACACTATCCCGTATTGACTAGCAAGCATAATGCTAGTGTTGTCAAACGTATGAACGATAAGGGATTTGTGGTCAATCTGTCTGGCAATACATTGGCACATGCTGATGCCTTGTATGACATGGACATTGCACCTGTGACAACGGTGCTTCCTGCCGATCAGTTGACCAACACCACTACCCCGAAGGGACGTAAGGTAGTAGTATGCCCTGCCGTAATCAAAGATGATGTGTCTTGTGAGACATGCAAGTTATGTGCTAGAAACCGTAATGCAATCATTGGTTTCCCTGCACATGGGTCAAGCAAACGTAAAGCAGATAAGGTAGCAAACGGATGAAACAGAAAACTGTAACATATCGCAACCCTGTGGCAAAAGCAATGTTACAGGAACGTAAATCGCCACAGGTGATACTGCCTAAGAAAGGTAGTAAAGCCAAACGCAATCGTGGAAAGGACAAACGTAATGCAATACGAGATGCGCAACTTCATTAAGATGAGCAAAAAGAAAACGTCCAATGTTGGACAAAAACCTAAACGTGACGATTGGAAACGTGAACGTAAGATCGCACGTCAAAGTAAACTTAACCTTCGTAAATCAGTAGCATAGGAGCTAACACAATGACAAATTCAAACACATATGCACCAGTAGTAAAAACATCTAACCCTACACTGTATGAGAACCATACTTTCCACATGCAGAAAGCACGTAAGTACACATACAACTACGTTGCTATTGATGAGGTACTGGTAGATTTGTATGACACAATGACCGTTAAGGAAATTGCAGTGGCACTCAATGAGTACCCTAGCCGTATCGCCTATCGTGTAAACGTGTTGAAAACCCTTGGCCTGATTAAGGGCAAGTACAACATGGAACGTGCGGAGTTAATGCGTACTCGTAAGGTACTGGTCACGTGGCTAGATGATGTTGACAACCAAATTGCAGCACAAGGATAATAAACCATGAGAGTTGAAGTCTACTTCAATCTACACAAACACACATTCTCTGTCCGTTCATGTAAGACGGGCAGGGTGGTACTGCACACTGACAAAGTACACATAGACAATCCTACGTTTGTGGTACGTCAGGCAGGGCGTAACCGTGTACTACGTGAGGGCAAAAAGAATGTCCATGCGTTTGTACGTGGTGAGATGGTCGGAACATACTTTGATGACTTTGATCCAGAGTACAATGACTATAGTCTTGTAATGTACAATCCATACAAACATGCATCGTTTGTGGATGTACAAGATGTGATGCCAGTACACACTGCCAAACGTGCAGTGCTATCACTTGAACCCCGTATGTCCCAAGGTAATCGTATTATGAGGCCATACGTATATGCAGAAGGAGCTAGGTACTAATGACATACGATAAATTGCTTAGAGAAATGTCGGGTTCTTTTCTGACCACACCTTTACCCGAATACTGGAACGGTTGGTCTGACAACACACTAGAGCAGTGGGTAAAGGAAAACACCTATGCACCCTACGAGAATTGGGATTTTAAGGAGTTGATTTATCAAATAGAAAATGTTACTGACGTAGCATGGAAACACTTGAAGGAGACAAACCAATGACACCAGAAGAAATCGCAGATAGCCAAGCTACATGGCAAGAGCAACGTGATGCAGCCAATGCTGAAAAGAATGCTTGTGCTGATCAACTAACCCAAGAACAACGTGATGCTATTGTGCTTGCATACAAAACTATTCGTGATGCAGAGAATAATATGCGTGAAATGTTTGACCTGACAATGGACAATGCACGTGCGTTGGACACCTCAGAGTGGAAGCTACGTTCAGCATTCCCTGCTATGGCTGAGACTGTGACAGGCAATTGACAGTTAACGCATATGAAATAGTCCTAGACATTGGTGGACAGGAGAGTACCATCACACTTGATGATACTTTCCCTGCCATTGATGGATGGGCTAGTGCTTGCAGCATGGCAGTGCTGATGGCGAAGCACATTCACCCAGAGAAAGAAGTAGAACTTGTATCTGTCGCAGAGTATGAGGCAGAGGAATACAGTGACTACGGCTATATACATGAAGCACCAATGGCGGTGCAGTAAACGTCCAATGTTGGACAATCTGAAAGGAACAGACAATGCCAGATGCATACATCATACTAACCCCACGTATGTTAAACAAGTCAGAGATCAATGCCAACAAAACTGTACAACAGTTTCTATTGGAAGACTTTGGCATGGAATATACTGACAAGTTCTTTGAGAACAGGAACAAACTTACTATCATAGGTGAGTACATTGACGGTGAAGAAGTAAATGTAAACTTCTTTAGACGGTCAGGCCGTGGCGATAAGATGATCAGCATACAAAAGCTAGGTCAATATGCAGATGCAGGTAATGAGATACGCCTGTCATCAGATGCGGAGAGTTTACACGATGCAACACGTATATACATTAACGTCTACACATCAGGAGCAGAAGCCAGTGCAGCCTGATGATCCATGTGACGATTGGTCAGGTCTACCTATACCCAAACCGAAAGGATAAGCTATGAATAGAGCAAGTTTTACTAATGTACCACAAGAAGTGTGGGACGATCTTGAAACCCAAATAACAATACATCTTTCAGATGAGGGGTGTGTTGATAATCGTAGAGCTTACCGTGTGCGTGATAGCTTACACAAAAGTGATTTTGTTACTGCTGAAAAGTCTGGGTGTTGTGGCTTTTATAATAGCCACAGTATAGTAGATGGTGACATATGGAAAGTGGGTTGTAATTATGGACACTGAAAGGATAAGCTATGCCTATATATTTTGAACGAAGGTCTGCGTGGAATGATTATGATGATGGGATTGATAGAGATCACCTATATGATTGTTGTGTTGGACTATTGACAGATGAAAACAGTGACTTGAATGGAGTCAACTTTCAACTCTGTAAGAATGTTAAAAACGAAATTATAGTTCGTGTGTGGAGTGAAACCAGATGATTGAGACAATACTTATGTGCCTTGCACTAAACGTATACTTTGAAGCACGTAGTGATAGCATGGAAGGGCAGTATGCCGTAGCCCATGTTGTTATGAACCGTGTACAAAGTAACCGATTCCCTAGTGATGTATGCTCTGTCGTGACGCAGCATCGTAAGGGACGTACATGCCAGTTCAGTTGGTACTGTGACGGTAAGTCAGACAAGCCAAGGGATGCGTATGCTATGGCCTATGCTACTATGGTAGCTGCTGATGTACTACGTGGTGAGGCTGCTGACATGACAGGTGGTGCTACACACTACCATGCAAATTATGTACGTCCTTATTGGGCTAGTGAACTAGAACATACTGTGACAATTGGATCACACTTGTTCTACAAATAGCTAACACCCCTTAGTAGGGCATGGACATTACTATATAACTATGGCACAGTTGCCTTAGACAGTATGAAAGGAACAGTATGACAGATGAGTGACGGTATAACTAAAGAACTAAACCTAAGAATACTAAAGATGTGTGAGGAAATACTTCCCAATACACGCATGGCAAACTCAAGTAAGCTAAAGAAGTTGCTTGAGGATATACGATCACAGTTAGAAGGAGATAAATAATGCCATTAGATACAACAACATTCCACGTACCAGAGCATCTTGACTTTGGTGTAGAGTTTGAACCAACTAAAATGCATGACAAGAAGTACGTCATCAATACAGATACAGGTCAGTACCTTGGTATCGTAGGCACAGGCTTCAAGTGTGCATCACACGGTGACTTCTATCGTGGTGTCCTTGACACTGTGACTGAGGAACTAACCCCACATGAAGTAGCAGATGCCCGTATGAACTGGCGCACTGCACGTGACGGTGCATGGGCTATGCTTGACATCACCCTACCCAACATGAAAACTGTTGTTAAGACAGAGAAACACAGTACAGAGATTGGTAACAGGATCATATCATTACATGGTATTGATGGGTCATGCTCTAACCAAGTGTACTTTGGTGCTATTGATTTCTTCTGTACCAATGGGCAGATCAGTGGTGACTATGACAAGGTACGTAAGAAGAATACATCTAACTTTTCTATGGAAAGTTTTATATATGAACTAACCAAAGCACGTACTGATTTCTATGAGCAAGCTGCAAAGATGCAGGTGTGGGCTGAGACTAGCCTAAAGTATGTAGATGTAAGCTCATTGCTTGAGAGCATGATCACATCCAAACGTAAGGCTGAAAAGATGTACAGTTTGTACATGCATGAAGCATCACAACGTGGTCACAACAAGTGGGCATTGTATTCTGCCTTCACCAACTATGCATCGTATGCTGATGAACGTAATGGGTTCAACCTACGTAACACTGGCAATGATACACAGGCTATCAGCATGTGGTCACGTGAGCAAGAGGTGAGCAAGTGGGTATCTGACAGTAAGTTTGTCGAACTACAAGCTGCATAAATGTCTCACGAAAACCATAGAGCTACGTCTTTACTTGTATACGATCACCTCTATGATGTTAGGGGTGATCGTTATGGAGACTGCACTTATTGTGGTGTACCTGCGTGTGTTCTAGATCACATACCGCCTATATCATGGACAGCTTTAGTAAAAGAAGAAGCAAAAAAAGAACTGTCGTTTTATAAAGTTCCATCTTGTGTTGAATGTAATTCAGCATTGGGTAATCTAAGGTTGCTAAGTGTCATAGAACGTGTGCAGTACATAAAGGGTTGGCTGAAGAAAAAATACAAAAAGCCTCTGCGTATGCCCTATTGGGATGAGGATGAATTGGCAGAGCTAAGTTCCACTATGGTAGCTGAGATTAGAAAGGCTGCTGAACAATCTGCTTGGGTAAAAAGTAGAGTAACATATAGGCCAGAAAAAGAACTACTAATGTTAAGTTGCTACGAAGGAGATAAATGTGCCTAAACTGCCACGATATGTACAAGAACGAGTGTCACCTACGGGTGACATCTCATACCGTTTCAACCCACCACAGAACCTTGTAAATGAGGGCGTGGTCAAACGTGAGGAATATGGATGTGACTTAAAACAGGTACGCAAGATCGCACGTGAACATAACAAGGCGATTGATACGTATCGTGAAGAACAAGCACAAGTTGTACGAATAAAGTCAAGCAGCAAGGTGACTGATCTGATTAACTATTACTATATGTCCAATGACTTCAATGCCTTACGTGATACAACTAAAGTAGATTATAGGTACTTTCTCACTGTGCTGCACCAGACAATGGGGTGGCGTAAGTATGAGTACGTTACCGCCAAGGTTGCAAAGCAAGCATATGAAGAGTGGGTCAAACGTGGCATAAGTTTTGCCAATCATGCGGCAACATGTGCCAGTAGGGTATACAACTATGCCATTGATATGCAGCACACTACGTACAATCCTTGGGCAAACATCAAACGTAAGTCACCAGAACAACGCAAGGTGGTGTGGTCACACGGTGAGGTGAACAAGTTCCTTGACGTTGCATACAGTGACTTTGAGTACAGAAATGTGGGCTTGATTGTTCACATGGCATACGAGTGGTGTCAACGTCTGGGTGACATGCGTACCTTAACGTGGGACAACGTAGACTTTGATAACAGTATGCTTGAACTGGAACAGAGTAAACGTAGGGCAGATGTAACCCTGCCCATATCGGATGGCCTGTTGCACATGCTCAAGGAACAGAAGAAAGACTTTGGGTTTCAGACTTACGTAGCACCACACCCACGGCCTGTTGATGGCACATACAATCCATATGCTATGGAAAGATTGTCAAAGGTAGGTCGAAGGGTTATGCGACTAGCTAAACTACCCGAAGAGCTACGGCTTATGGACTTACGTAGGACAGGAGTAACACAGATGGACAAGGAAGGTGTACCAATCAACCAGATCATGTCGGTGACAGGACACAATCATATCTCTTCTGTTAAGCCTTATCTAAAGCATTCGTATGCAAGTGCAAATAATGCCTTGACACAGAGAAACATAAGTGTATCCTTGAGTGGAACGAACAACATAGAAAGTGATATACTATGAATATAAAAGATATTATAAGTGACTTATCACTTGTTAATGGTGAGACTAAACGTATGACATGCCCTGTATGTAATACTAAGAATACTTTTACTGTTACAAACAACATGGGTTCTATCGTATGGAATTGTTACAAGGCTAGTTGCACTGCATCTGGTGGTACACGTACTACCCTGAGTGCAGAAGACATACGTAAGTCTTTGGGTAGTGTTGCAGAAGAGACACACACTGCAACTTTCGCAAAGCCTGATTGGTTTGTACGTGATACCAAGAAGCTCAAACCTTTCTGTGATGAGTGGGCTATAGACCCACAAGATTTAGGGTTGTTGTATGACGTGAAGGAACATCGTGTGGTGTTCCCTGTTGTACACAACAATGTTATGGTCGATGCCACAGGCCGATCACTAGGTAAACGTATACCTAAATGGAAGAGATATGGAAAAAGTAGCTTGCCATATGCTCATGGGTGTGGTAAAACGGCTGTAGTTGTTGAGGACTGCGTGAGTGCTGCTATTGTAGGTGATGGTGGTGTATATGTCGGGGTCGCAGTGTTGGGTACATCATTGTCCACTGGACACAAGAGGTACTTGTCGCAGTTCTCAACAGCAATAATTGCATTAGACCCCGATGCTTTACCCAAGACATTGCAATTCGCAAGAGACTTACGACAACACGTTGAGACAGTAAAGATACTGTACTTGACTGACGATTTGAAATACAGAAACCCTACCGACTTTGATAACCTTACAACACTAGGAGACTGACACATGGAATTATCATTAATACGTAGCCTCATGGACAAAGAGTTCTATGATGAGCATCGTGGCGCACGTTGTCCCGACAGGCTATTCAGCAAAGATGTACGTAAGATCAAGCAGTCCATCGACACTGCTATGGATCGTTATGAACGTACCGTAACACCTGCGGAGATTGAGGCGTTGTTCATGGCTAACAACCCAACCCTCACTACCGCACAGAAGCAAGCATACAGCCATCTGTTCCAACAGGTACAGAAGGAGCAGCCTATGGGCAGTGACATAGCACAAGAGGTACTATCCAAGCTATTCCAACAGGTCATTGGTGAGGACATTGCTAACCTTGGCTTTGACTACGTGAATGGTAGCAAGTCTAGCCTTGAGCCACTACGTGATATGCTTGAGCAGTATGGTGATGACTTCACACCTAACCTGCGTATTGATTGGGAAGACATCAACCTTGATACTATCCTTGCCATGACCGACCTTGAGTCACAGTGGACGTTCAACATCCCTACCCTTACACGTAAGGTAGAGGGTATCAATGCAGGACACTTGATTGAGGTAGGTGCTAGACCTAACACTGGTAAGACATCCTTCCACGCCTCACTGGTAGCAGGTCCGAATGGCTTTGCATGGCAGGGCGCACGTGTTATTGTGTTGTGTAACGAAGAGGGATACCATCGTGTTGCCCATCGTTATATCACGGCAGCTACTGGATTGGACAAGTTCGAGATTGTGAAGCACAAGCAAGAGGCACTGTCTATCTTCAACCGTATACGTGACAAGATCATGTTCAAGGATGCGACTAGTCGTGACATGAACTGGGTTGAGTCTGTATGCAAGTCATACAAGCCTGACATTGTGATACTTGATATGGGTGATAAGTTTGCCCGTACTAGTGGCTTCTCACGTCCTGACGAAGCACTCAAGGCTAATGCTGTACATGCTAGGCAGATTGCAAAGCAACAAGAGTGTGCAGTGTTCTACATGTCTCAGCTATCAGCAGAGGCAGAGGGTAAGGTTGTACTCAACCAAGCCATGATGGAAGGATCACGAACAGGTAAGGCAGCAGAGGCTGACCTGATGCTGATGATCTCTAAGAACCCCACTGTAGAGGGACAAGAGGAAGAAGACAATCAACGCCACATCAATGTGGTAAAGAACAAACTGTCTGGGTGGCATGGCATTGTACATACAGACCTAGAGTACAAGATTGCGAGGTACGTAGCATGATTAAAGCAACACACATAGACCACATGGGCAGTGATCTGTCTGTCGTTAATGCAGCTAGAGTTAGTTTTGGTAAGAAGAGTGATTGGAAACACCCTTCTATCGGTCAGGAGTTTGGCCTGTCTGATCGTGACACCAAGTTAGTATACTACTTAGCAAAGCACAAACATACATCACCTTTTGGTCACTGCTTTGCTACTTTCCATGTCAAAGCTCCAATGTTTGTAGCTAGGCAGTTGGTCAAGCATAAGTTCCTGCGTTGGAATGAGATTAGCCGTAGGTATGTAGATGACGATCCTAAATTTTACGAGCCTAAAATATGGCGTGAACGAAGTGACGATAAAAAACAAGGGTCGAGTGATATAGAGGTCACTGAATTAGAGGATTCTGGTTGGGGTGAATATCACGAGTTTGATATAAACCACTACGATATGAAAGAAACTATAGAAGGTTGGCATCACAAATGTTATGACCTATATGATTTACTTATCCGTAATGAGGTCTGCCCAGAACAAGCACGTATGATACTACCACAGTCTACTATGACTGAGTGGTACTGGTCAGGGTCATTGGATGCCTTCTCTGATATGTGCCTACTGCGTTGTGCCAGTGACACTCAAGCTGAGACACAAGAGGTTGCTAATCAGATCAGTGTTAAGATGCATGAGCTATTCCCTGTGTCATGGATGGCACTAGCTAAAGGGAGAGGATGATGATTGAAGTAAAAATAGTAGAGATAGAAGAACATGAAGATGGCTCGGCTACTCTTCAAGTAGAGTGTGATCCACAAACATTTGCAGCTATATTTAACGTAGGCTTTGTGGCTCTGGTTAAGGCAGGGTTAGAAACAGAAAAGGAGAAACAAGATGAGTGAAGCAGAACTATATTCAGTAGCAGGTATCGCAGTTTGTTCAGGCACTATCGGTTTTATAATCGGTATGAGAGCAGCATGGGCTGATGCCAAAGAACTTTATTGGCCTTACATTTTTGGAGATAGGGAGACTAAGTAATGCCATATGTAATAGAGATTGAAATAGAAAAAGGTGAGTACACCTTAGTAAGAAAAGAAAATCCGTGGACATACTCTACAGATGTGTGGATGTTTGACTCACTAGATGAAGCTGAAAAGGAAGCAGCTAGGTGGAACACAGGCAAGGTACTATCTTATATAAGACCGATGACTGAACAGGAAAGACAACGAGCAAAGGAGAAAAGCTAATGTCTATTAAAGAATGGAAAGATAAAGTACTAGAAGCTAAAAGTTATATAACGGAAGAGCTAGAAGAGTTTGAATTGCCCAGTGCAATTGATGTTAATCGTATAACTAATGCTATAAAGAAACACAAACTATCTGTTGATGATGTTGTAACTGCGATACAAAACTTCGCAGAAGACAGAGACTTTCATAATTCTCTTGACAACGTTTATGGAAAAGAGGTAGAAATACTAGACGAACTAGACTAGGAGACAACATGATACTGACCCTTGACGTAGAAAACACAGTAACAAAACGTAACGGCAAGCTGCACCTTGATCCGTTTGAACCAACCAACACATTAGTTATGGTGGGTATGCTGGATGATCACATGAACGAAACTATTGTAACATTCGATCACGCAGAGCAACAACCTACCAAAGATGGGCGGCGTATAGTACAAGATAAACTAGATGCTGCCCATTTACTTATAGCACACAATGCACCGCATGATTTACTATGGCTATGGGAGTCGGGCTTTACCTATGACGGTGAAATCTTTGACACCATGCTTGGTGAGTATGTACTGCAACGTGGGCAGAAAGAACCACTATCCCTTGAGGCTTGTGCTGAACGGTATGACCTTGATACAAAGAAGCAAGATAGTCTCAAGGCATGGCTCAAGGATGGTAAGTCTGTACGTGACATGGATCATGCGGAGTTGTCAGAGTACCTGTCTGCTGACCTACATGCAACGAAACAGTTGTACCATAATCTGGGCGGTCAGTATGCTGCTTGCCATACGATTATCCCAACTATCAAGCTGACTAATCAACTTGCATTACACCTTGCACGTATATATCAACGTGGATTTCAAGTAGATATGGATGCACTGATGGAAGTACGTGGTGAGTTTGAGCAAGAACGTAACATGCTTCTCATTGCACTTGAGGAACAGGTTGCTGACATCATGGGTGACAGACCTATCAACCTCAACAGCCCAGAGCAATTGTCTTGGGTTATCTACAGCCGTAAACCCCACGACAAGAAGGTGTGGGCAGACCTATTCGATGAACGTATGTCTGACTCTGACTACCGTGGAACAGTCAATGCACATAGCCAACGTTTGTACAAGCAAAAGGCATACCAGTGTCCTGACTGCTATGGCACAGGCCAGATCAGAAAGACCAAGAAAGATGGCACACCCTTTGCCAGAACAAACAAGTGTAACACATGTGATGCCTCTGGCTACATGTATCGTGACTCTACTACCATTGCAGGTCTAAAGTTTATTGCACCTACATCTAAGTGGGTAAGTGCTAATGGCTTTGGCACAGGCAAAGAAAACCTTATGTTTCTTGAGGGTATTGCACGTTCCAAGAACATGAAGGAAGCAGAGTTGTTCCTACGTAGTGTACGTAGACTGTCTGCCGTAGATACATATCTTAGCAGCTTCGTAGAGGGCATTGCCACACACGTAAAGAGTGACGGTAAGTTGCATGTACGTTTGTTGCAGCATCGTACTGGCACAGGTCGTTTGTCTGGTGCAGACCCCAACATGCAGAACATGCCACGTGGTGGTACATTCCCTGTGAAGAAAGTGTTTGTATCACGATGGGAAGGTGGGCAGATAATGGAAGCTGACTTTGCTCAACTTGAGTTTCGTGTGGCTGCATTCTTGTCACAGGACAGGACTGCCATTGACGAGGTTACTACGGGCTTTGATGTACACAGTTACACCGCACAGGTTATCAGTGATGCAGGTCAACCCATGTCACGTCAAGAAGCCAAGGCACATACCTTTGCACCTCTGTATGGTGCTAGTGGTTTTGGTAGATCACAGGCAGAAGCGGCATATTACCAACAGTTTACGACAAAGTATTCTGGTATAGCTGCTTGGCACAAACGGTTAGCTAAAGAGGCATTAAACACAGGCAAGATAACTACACCATCTGGACGTGAGTTCGCATTCCCTGACGTACAACGTAGACGTTATGGTGGTGTGACATATTTCACACAGATAAAAAATTATCCTGTGCAATCGTTCGCAACGGCTGACATAGTACCTATATCTCTGATATACATAGATAAGTTACTAACAGCAAACAGGCTACACAGTTGTGTAGTAAACACAGTACACGATTCAATAGTAATTGATGTACACCCAAGAGAAAAGGAGACAGTACTAAAAGTAATACGAGCAGCTAATGATAAGCTGATCGCCATAGTCAATCGCAAGTGGGACATAGACTTTAATATACCTCTATTATTAGAGGCAAAGATTGGTCCAAACTGGCTTGACACAAAAGATGTGGCATGATATAACTACGATTCGTGAAAACAAAAAGGAGACTTACACATGACTCAAGTAACAACAATAGACACTAGTAACTACAACGCAATGGCTCAAGCAATGGGCATGGGTGCAGATGCAGCACCGCAAGGTAGCAAGTCAAGTACACTTGCACGTTTGCGTATCAATCACTCACCTATCATGGGTGAACAGGATATGGGTGGCAAGAAGGTAAAGCTAGAGGTTGTGTCAGGTGGCACATACAAACTAGAAGTACCTGACGGTGACACATACTACGCAGAGAGTGTACGTATCCGTCCATTCCTGCAACGGTTTATGCACAAGAAGTTCGTTAAGGGTACAGACCACACCCCTAATCGTTACATCAAAACTGTTATGGTCAATGACCTCAATGGTGACATGAAGGATAATGACGGTGGGTTTAACTGTGGTAAACCTGCAGGGTTCATCAAAGATTGGGCTGCATTACCTGATAGCATGAAGGACTTGATCCGTTCTATCAAACGTGTTCGTGCATTGTTTGGTACGGTGGAGCTTGTCAATGCCACAGATGCAGAGGGTAACTCTGTTGACGTAGAACCTACAGCATTCGTGTGGGAGATTGACAACCGTGATGCTTTCAAGATTGTAGGCAAGGTGTTTGCTGATCTTAATAAGATGCGTAGACTACCACCACAACACAATGTCACACTAACATCTAGTGAAGTACCATTACCTAACGGTAACAGCTTCTATATTCCTGTTACAGAATTGGACTTGAACACTACACTAGACATGGACAACGATGCACAGGAAGTGTTTGGTAACTTCGTTGCATGGATTGAGAACTACAATACGTACATTCTCAACTCGTGGAACGAGAATATGCACAAGAACGAAGAGGTGGATACGGATACAGTAGAAGCCTTTGTGGACATTAACGAAGAGGACTTCGTATAATGAACCACCCTGCTGAACTGGCGATTAATCAGTATCTTGAGGATGCTACATCTGGTAAATCAACAATGTCTGAAGAGACAATAGAACAGATTGGTAAAGATGTAATGGATGCTATTAAACGTCAGTTTGGTGGGGGCAATCGGCGTGATAAGTTTCGTCTACGTATGTCAAACATAGGTAGGCCAACTTGTCAGCTTTGGTTTGAGAAGAATAAACCAGAGAAGGCGTTGCCCAAACCAACAACATTCGTTATGAACATGCTGCTAGGTGACATCGTAGAGGCTGCGTTCAAGGGTATCATCACAGAAGCAGGAGTACAGTACGAGGATGAAGACAACTACGTAGAGCTAGAGCTAGACAAGACCACAGTAAAAGGATCATACGATCTTGTAATCAATGGTGCTGTTGATGACGTTAAGTCTGCCAGTGATTGGTCATACAGAAACAAGTTTGATTCCTACCAAACGTTAAAAGCCAGTGACCCATTTGGTTATGTGGGACAACTGGCTGGATATGCTAAAGCATCTGGAAAGAAAGCAGGTGGTTGGTGGGTAGTGAACAAGGCCAATGGTAATATAAAATATGTTGCTGCCGAAGGTCTTGACATGGACGAAGAACTTACTAAGTTAAATGATACAGTGGCTACCGTAGATAGTAACGAGTTTGCAAGGTGCTTTGACCCTGTACCCGAAACGTTTAGGGGCAAGGCAACTGGCAATAGGGTGTTAAATAGTAACTGCAAGTTCTGTGACTACAGATTTGAATGTTACCCTACACTTAAGGAGTTACCCTCTAGGGTATCACAGGCTAAGAACAAACCCATCGTGGGTTACATAGATTGAAAGGAGTAACAATGCTAGGTGATGATGAAATAAAAGAGATGCAGGAGCAGATCGAAGGTATGGAACGAGAGGTACGTGTACGTAAGAAAGCATTACATGAAGCTAAGTATGCAGGACTACGAGCAGCAATGCAGACACGTAAGGATGCTGACGAAGCCATTAGAGAAGAATTAAAGTCTCTTGGGTATCCGTCTGCAACCAGTTTCCCTACACTTGATTGGTTCAGGTTCTAATGAACGGCAAGCAATTTGCTGCTGCTTTAAAGTATGGGTATAGGAGTGGGCTTGAGATAAAAGTCAAAGACTATTTGGTAGAGCATGGCGTAAAAGTTAAGTATGAAGCCATCAAGATCGAATGGGAAGACCTCATGTACCGCACCTATACACCAGACTTTGTATTACCTAATGGGATCATAATAGAAACTAAGGGCAGGTTTACATCAGATGACAGACGTAAACATGCGGCTATTAAGAAACAGCATCCAAAGCTAGACATTAGGTTTGTGTTTGAAAGTAGTAGACGTAAGCTGAGTAAGGGTGCTAAGACTACCTACGGTCAGTGGTGCGAGAGAAACAAGATTCCGTTTTATGACAGGATCATCCCAGAGGAATGGCTCAATGAGAAGGGTAAGGACATGCATCCTGACTTGATACACTTCCCACACAAAAAAGTGAAGAGGAATTAAATGTGGCAGATGAGAAAATACTACTTGACTTTGATCCTAATGATTTCATTATACGTATCAGTCCATTTCTAGACGAGAAAGGTAAGTGGACAGGGGAGTTGCTAGTTGGTAACACAACTACAGATGAAAACTATCTTGACGATGATGACTACCTAAACTTAATGCGCCTTGTGCATATGGTACTTGCTTCTGTACCTGCTATGGAAGAGAATGAAATGATTAGAGAGGTACTGTACAAGTACGCAGAGAGTGTACAAAAAGAAGAGCAAGAAAAAATACCCAAGGTAACTAGTAAACAGGGTAGTAATGTAATAGAACTTAACTTTAAATAAGGAGATACGTATGTCAGATAAAGTAGAACCCAAGCTAACTGCAGATGTAGACATGGTAAACTCACCCGATCACTATAACTATGCAGGTATAGAATGTATTGATGCTATTCGTGCCGCAACAGGAGAGGAAGGTTATCAGTACTACCTACAGGGTAACATTATGAAGTACCTATGGCGATACAGATATAAGAATGGTGTAGAGGACTTGCAGAAAGCACAGTGGTATCTAAACCAGTTAATAGAGGAAGAGTCTGGTGATGGTGGTTAAGGTATATCTTACACTGGAACTAGACGAAGATGAATATCCTATTCCTGTAGATGGTTTTGTTGATGAAGAAATCAAGGAAGCACTACAGGAGTTTATCTACGATGTAGATGGAATGAGTATAAAAACAATTAAAGTATTAGGAGAATAGATATGATACAGAACTACCTATCTACTGACTATCAATCCTTCATACACAAGTCACGTTATGCACGATGGCTTGACGATGTAGGACGCAGGGAGAATTGGGCTGAAACTATAGGACGTTATATGACCAACGTTGTCGATACAGTCTTAGACCGTTCTGACCCACCTCAAAATGGTGTAGCAGTAGAAATCTCAGATGCAATACTTGACCTACAGGTTATGCCATCCATGCGATCCATGATGACAGCAGGTCCAGCAGCAGACAGGGATAACACCTGCATGTACAACTGTAGCTACTTACCCATAGATGACCCTAAGTCCTTCGATGAGGCTATGTTCATCCTCTTGTGTGGTACTGGTGTTGGCTTCAGTGTTGAGAGGCAGTTCATTAGTAAACTTCCCGAAGTCCCTGAGTTGTTCGACAGTGATACCACAGTCGTTGTGAAGGATAGCAAAGAAGGTTGGGCTAAATCTCTCAGACAAGTGATGGCTCTTCTTTGGGCAGGTGAGATACCACAGTGGGATGTTTCACGTGTACGTCCTGCAGGGGCTAGACTAAAAACATTTGGTGGTAGGGCAAGTGGACCTGCACCTCTGGTGGATTTGTTTAACTTTGTGGTACGGGTATTTAAAGATGCACAAGGACGTAGGCTATCTAGCATTGAATGTCACGACATCATGTGCAAGATTGGTGAGGTAGTCGTAGTTGGTGGTGTACGTAGGTCAGCTATGATTTCATTGAGTAACCTGAGTGATGACCGTATGCGTCATGCTAAGTCAGGACAGTGGTGGGAGAATGAACCACAACGTGCATTAGCTAATAACAGTGTTAGTTATACAGAGAAACCAGATGCAGTATCCTTCATGCGTGAATGGATGTCATTAGTAGAAAGTGGGAGTGGTGAACGTGGTATATTCAATCGTGAGGCAAGTAAGAAACAAGCTGCAAAGTATGGTAGACGTGACCCTGATTGGGAGTTTGGAACTAACCCATGCAGTGAAATTATTCTGCGTCCATATCAGTTCTGTAACCTTACGGAAGTTGTGGTACGTGCCACAGATTCGTTGGAAGACTTGGCTAGAAAAGTCAGACTCGCCACAATACTTGGGACGATCCAAAGCACGTACACAAAGTTCCCATATCTGCGAAAGGTGTGGCAACGAAATACAGAAGAGGAACGATTGCTCGGTGTGTCTCTCACAGGGATAATGGACAACCCCTTGATGACTACCGCAAACAAAGGATTGGATAAGACCCTTGAACATCTACGTGGGATTGCTGTATCTACTAATGCTGAATGGGCTGACCGTCTTGGTATACCTGTTGCTACTGCTATTAGCTGCGTCAAGCCGTCAGGAACAGTCTCGCAACTGGTGGATAGTGCCTCTGGCATACACCCTCGCCATAGTCCCTATTATATCCGTACTGTGCGTGGTGATGATAAAGACCCCTTGACACAGTTTATGAAGGATCAAGGTATACCTAATGAGCCAGACGTTATGAAGCCTGATGCCACTACAGTGTTCAGCTTCCCTGTTAAGTCACCTCGTAAGGCTATTGTAACGTCTGATCTGTCAGCCATTCAACAGCTAGAGACATGGCTCATGTATCAACGCCATTGGTGTGAGCACAAGCCAAGCATTACTTGTAATGTACGTAAGGATGAATGGTTTGAGGTGGGTGCATTCGTGTACAAACATTTTGATGAGATGTCAGGTGTGTCATTTTTACCATACAATGAACACACATATCAGCAAGCACCGTATCAAGAGGTTGGCAAGAGTGACTATGATATGTTACTATCTGTTATGCCCAAGAAGATTAATTGGGCTGGGCTGTCTGAGTACGAGAAAGACGATAACACTGTAGCAATGCAAACTATGGCTTGCTCTGGTGACGTGTGTGAAATAGTAGACTTGACATAATAATTTCCCCACCTTACGGGGTGGGGGGAAACCAACAATAAAAGGAGAAAGATAATGGGAACACGTAAACAGTTTAGTAGAGCATTGTATGATGCCTATGATGCACCAGCAAAAACAACCCTCGTACAATATCTGCAAAGTGTAGGTCACGAGATTACAAACGCAGAAGAGGACTACAATGTAGATGTAGTATCAACTAAGAAAGACTATACATACTTTAATGAAGCAGAAGTAAAGGTCGCATGGTCAGGGGATTGGCCTACACATTGGGCAGAGATACGTATACCAGAACGTAAGGGACGTTTGATTGAGAAGTATGAGGGAGAGAATGGGGTGCTTAACTTCTACGTGTTTCGTAAAGACCTAAAGCAAGTGTGGCGTATCAAAGATACTAGCTTGACTAAGGAAAGATTACGTGAAGCATACGGACGTAACATTGTGAAGGGTGAGAAGTTCTATCACATCCCATACACAGAGGCTGAATTAATTAACGTAGCATAAGGAGATTTACTATGCCAAAGAAACTTAACAGAAAAGAACGTGGCTTGGGTAAGTACGATGCACCATTACGTGTGCAGTTTCAGATGGGCTATAGTGCCTTTAAGAGTGGACACAAGTTGTCTAGCCCATTCAGCATCCATACGATGCAACATCGTGAGTGGGAACGTGGGTTTAATAAAGCCTACTATGATCAACTAAAAAGGATTAAGGAGTATGAACGAACTACGGGCAGAGGCAGAGCAGTTTCTAAAGGAGAAGTACAGCATGTCTGACTTTAATTCGTATCAAAGGAATGCATCAAGTACAGCTATCTATCCTGATCAGCACAAAATAATATACCCTGCACTTGGTTTGGCAGGGGAAGCAGGTGAAGTAGCTAACAAAGTTAAGAAGCTCATACGTGACGGTCCAGATAAACGTCCTGATGATTGGCGAGAACAGATTGCCAGTGAGATAGGGGATGTACTATGGTACTGTGCGGCACTAGCCACTGACCTCAACCTCACACTAGGTATGATAGCAGGTCAGAACCAAGCCAAGCTACTAGCAAGAAAGAATGCAGGTACTATTGGTGGAAGTGGAGACAAACGATAGACAAAAAAAGAGGGGCAATTAAGCCCCTTTATTTTTTCTTTGCTATGGTTACTACTTTTCGTACTGTAGTTGGATCAGTCATGTCAGGCACTTCGCCTGTTAGCATTTGATACTCAGCTATAGCTCTTCTTTTCTTGGCTCTTGGTACTTTATTTAATTCAAGGTATGCTTTAACTTCTTCATCCAGTTCAGCACCAGAGGACTTACGTAGTCTTGCCTTTATCTTTCTAAGGTTCTTTTCAAAAGGAGACATTATTCTTGTGTCTACAGCTTGGTCAAATGTCAATCCTTCTTTAGCTTCATCTGACATATTTTCCCACTGTCTACGTAGTTGTTCTTCTGCCTGTTGCAGTGCAGGTACTTGAGCCTTTAGATACTGACGAATGTATACATTCTCATCTCTGCGTTGCTGCGGTGATCGTGAATTACTGCCAAGTTTAAACTCAGAGAAACCATTGTTCTTTAAGTATCTTGCATACTCTGTATCTGCAGAATGGAAGTTAAGACCAAACAAAACCTTTGCCGACATTCTCTTACGATCAGCCTCATCCTTTAAAACAAACTCACGATTAGGTCTGTCATCGTCTGGCGAGTATCTTGATCTAAACGGACGTTCTAGGTTATCGTAAAAGGTGTTCTTGTTACTAAGGCTAGGCTCGTTAGCCATGTCCTTGTACTCATTGTTTGCTAGACCCATTGCCCTTGCTGAGTCAATCAACTGACCATAAGGCACAAGGAAGGTAGAGAAGTAGTTCCCTAGTGCGCCACCTGCTTGACGTGCAGTGTTTACATTTATTTCAGTGTCACCAAATACAGTAGAAACAATATCATTTAGTATAAAGTTAGAAGGACCAACTCTAAAGTTTGTACCAGTAAGAACCTCTACAATTTCCTGTGGGTTTCTCTCTGCCCAACGTGGTATAGTTCCCTGCAAACCCTGTTTGACTAACTCACCTATCAATAAGATAGGACGTAAAGGAAAGATAGCTGACGTGTCTAGGACAATACCATCATCAGCATTCATAAACTGATACTCTGCAGGAGAATCTTCTTGTAACCTATACCATATACCTGCACCAATAAGAGGAATACCTTGTATGTTCTTACCTATTAAATCTCTTTCTTGTCGTGTTAAGGTACGTAAGTCCTTACCTCTTGCACCTTTTACGGCTTTAATTGCTAGTCTAGTAACGGGTATTGATGCTCCTGCACCATACTTCGCAAGCAATTCCATACTCTTAAACATAAACCGTGGGAAAGGTATTACAGTTGTAAGACCATTACGTACAATAAAACTATTTAAATCTCTAAATACTTTTAGGTCAGGGTTATTTGCGTAGGTTAAGTCGAGTGCATTATATATAGACTCATCAGCAATATCAATAATAGAACGTGCGCCTTCTGGTTTAAACTTACCAGAGTCACTCATAATGTCACGTATATTACCTTTATTTATTTCATCAATTAAATCTACATCCCACTCACGTTTTACTAAACGTTCCATGTCAGACAAAAACATACTGTTACGCAGCATAAATTCCTGCCAACGGTTAGGCGTGTTAAGTATATGAGAAAAGTCTTCCCCTTTAGACACAATAGAATCTATAGCTTTACCTGCTTTTGAAGTAGCTTGCCCACGCCCCATGTTCAATTGCATATCAGCCATCTGATTGTAGAAAGTATCTAATCTGTCTACCAATTCAGGCTGCTCTAAAAAGAAACGAGTATATTCTTTTGCTGCCTTTTGATTTCTAAACATAGTATCCATATGACGAAACGCCCCACGCCAAGTTTCTGCTGATGCTAATGTCCTACCGAAACCAGAAAAACCACCTTCACCAAAGTTATATAGTGCATCGTCCATTACCTTACCCAAGGCTTCTAATGGAGCACGTACTATACCTGATTGTAGGTTACGAGCAGCAGTTGCAACTTGAGATACCATCATACCTCTACGTACATTTTCAATACGCATAAAGGTGCTACGTATTCTGTCTTGTTCTTTTAGTAATGCCTTTTGTCTTGCTTCTTCTTGAGATGTTAAAGGTCTAGCACGTTTAATCTGCGATAGTTTATTAAGTATTTTACCTGCCTCTGACCCTGATCCTACTACAGTCATAACGTAGTCTTCAAAGTTAAGGCCGTACTTAGCTAGGTCTGTTAGTAGTTCTTCACCACCAATTAATTTTTTATCTACTGTAAGATTGAACAGCTTATCAATAATAGTATCACCAGCATTATCCCAATCTTTACCAAATTGATTTTTATATTTAGCTGCAATAGATACGATGGCATCAAACTTTTCTGGCTTTAGTATAGCAGAAAACGTGTCACCCTCAGACATGGCTAACTCTAGGTATTCACCATCTTCCACTGCGGATTTACCGAAGACAATATCTTGTACGGTTTTTTGTTTTACAGTTGCAACAGAGTTTATTTTTTCTCTTGATACCTGCCTTGCAAGTTCTGGATCAATCACTAAGTTACCGTTTGCATCTTCATAGGATATTTTATTTGTAGTTATACCTTCGTCTTCAAGAAGTTTACGTTCAAAGTTTTCTATTAGCTCACGTGCAATACCCTGATTAGCTGCAGCAGTTTTTCTTGCTAACTCTTTTGTTTCTTTTATCTGTTCTTCTGTGTTTGCTTTAGCTGCATCAATGTCGTACTTTTTAGTGTGCTTAATTCTTTCTTGTTTAACTGCTTCTTCGTCAGGCTTACTGTCAATTTCGTCTGTCTTACCAGCTTTCCAGTTATCTACATCCTGCTGTAGTTTAGCAGCCATTGCCTCTACTTCATCTGCGGCATCGTCAAACTCTTTGGCTGTTGTTTCAGAAACTTCGCCATCGGTTATGACTTCTTCTTTAGCTTTACGTGTAGCACGTGCGGCTCTGTACGCAGCAGTAAGCCCTTCTAAAGCACCACCTACAATGAAACCCTCACCAGCATTCTTTAATCTATTCTGAAATGCACTAGCATCCTCATCCGTAGCAAGAGCATCGACAAATGCACCCTTTACCCAACCGTTTTGTTTCAGCATAGAAGATATGTTTTCTTCAAAGGGATCAAACGCAGTAGCATCTGCAACAGCAGAGTTTAACAGTGTACCTTTTACACCACCGATACCCGATATTCTCCTTGATAAAGCAAAACCCGTACCAAACTGAGCTAGTGCTTCTATGAAAACACCAGTAACAGTATCGGTATCGGGTATGGCTTCTTCTGCTGCGTCAGCAGTTTTAATTACCCCATTCAATAGGGAATCTTTTAAACCTGCTTCACGTACTTTATCCCTTGACCAGTATTCTATTGTAGGAAGAAAGCTGTCAGGATTGTCTTTAAATATAAGTCTGCCTACATTTAATTTATCTTCAATGTATTCACCTGTCTCATCAAGAAACTGGCCTACTTCTGCTACACCTTTAGCAACACCTTCTAGTGGTGCAGTTATAATTTCACCACTCCCAATAAAACCACCGACATCACTAGCAATACTACCCAACATAGTTGTATCATCTGCCCCATCATCTGGTGGGTTGTTCAACAACTTTTGTTCTTGGTAGTTTGGGTCTATTGTTTCTGGTGCTTCGGGTTTACTGGGTACTTTGTCTTGATCAAAGTAAATTGCCCCACCATCTTTTTTAAATTTATCTTGATCAAAAACAACAGGTTGATTTATACCTACTGGTTGTGTTGTAGAGTTTTTATTTTGATCAAAATAGATACCCATACTTGTATTGTTTTGTTGCATAAATAACCTACTGTATTATTAGATATGGAGCACCTTCGGCTAAAGGATTTGGTACACCTGTATATACGACTATTCTAGTGTTACCAAAAGTATCCTCTATAACTACTGTGTCTCCGTAGTTCATCGAAGAAGATGCACCACCTGCATGTAATGAAGCCGCAGGATTTACTTTTGATACGTCTACTACATCACCTGCCTTAGACTTAGGTGCTTGGTAGTATTTAACACCGTTTAAACCTGTAACAGTACCATTTGGTTGAGGTTCAACGTTATTAAGCCTTTTAAATTCATTGAATTTATTTTGAGCAGCCTTTGATACACCGTCTATTGCCATTGACTGTCTACCATTAGCAAAGTCTATGAGAGTTCTATCTTCTTCAACAGCACTTGATTTCATTAAGGAGTATGCAAGATATTCCTGCATAGGTGCAATCATCAGATTACCCATTAGGTCACTTGTTATTTGCCCTAGTTCACCTACCGATTGTTGTAACAACTGACCAGCAGTAGCCCTACTTGAAGTATACAGACTATTAACACTACTTGGTGTATGCGGTTTGTACTCTCCTGTCTTTTTAACAGTATCTTTTGCTTCTAGGCTTTCTTGCTCCATTATACTTTGTATTCGACTAGCATATTTATTAGCAAGTTCTGTATCACCAGCTTGTTCAGCCTTTAACTTTAAGTCAAGTGCTTGTGCTTTCATTTGTGCGTAACTATTGGCATCAGATTTTTTAGGGAATAAACCAGAAAGCATATCTCTATCTAATCCTATACCACCAATAGTGGCTGGAGATTTCTCTGCTCCTGTAGGTATAGCTGTTTCTGTCTCTGTTTTTGTTTTAGTAGCACCACTAATTATTTCTGCAGTTTCAGAATTATTTAAGTCTGCTGTTGGGGCAACACTTAAAAATGTATTATAATCTTTACCCTGTTCAAAGGCGGTTTGTGCATAACCTGCGTGTAGTTTTAAACCACTTAAACCACTCTTTGCAATAGCATCAACATGTTTTGGGTCTATGCCCAAACTAGTAAGCAAGCCTGTGTATTCATCAATTTGTGTCTGTTTAGCTTCACGATCTGCTTGTTTAGCTAGTCGTTGTCTAGTAGCAAGACTAGTTGCTTCGTCGTGTAGTCTTTCTTGACGTTGACGTTGTTCGGTTAGTGTGCTTGCCATAGTACTAGCAAACCCAGCACCAAACCCCTGTAAATTTAAATTAAATGCCATTACACTCTCCTTGCCATAAGCCCACTAGGTGCAGGTTCTACTGGTGTATCTTCCATTACCTCTGGCTCTTCTTCACGTTCTTCTACAGCTTCTGGTAGCTTTTCACGCATCTTCTTCATAGCTAGTGCAATCTTAACATCACTAATCTTGTCATCGTCAATGCGTTTATCTGTACCCATAGTATACTCTATTCCTGCATCTTCTGCAATATAGGCAAGCATCTCAATGATTACAGGGATAGCCAACATACCAACATCAATTGTGTGTAAGCCCTGCATAACACCACCTGTCTGTAGGGTATCAGCCATAGTGGTAAGGGGTACACCAAGTTCCATAGTGTCCACTATACCCTCATACATCTCATCAGATACAAGTCTAGGTATATACCACTCAAGTGCTTCTTCTACAGAGGCATACTGTGGTGGGTTCTGCCAAGGTCTGCTACCTAGTTCAGCAGTCATACCCTGTCCAGCTATAGGGTAGTCCATAGTAGGAGTAAGTGTTTCAACCATTTGTTATTTGCTTTCTTGCTTTACGTAATGAAGTGACATAACCACGAACACGATCAAGAGGTTCATTTTTAGTATCATTAGATTTACTATTTCCTTTACGAGAAAGTAAACCAAAGCTCTTTGTTTGTTTTACAGGAGCTTCCTCCTCTTTTATACCTAAGTTTGTGTATGCCATATATGCTGGATTAACGTCCATTGTATGTGTCCTTATGTAAATAGATAGTCAAAACCTTTACCAAGTAAGGTGTCACCACCTATCTTTGAAGTAAACATCGTAGCTACGAGACTACCCCAAGCACTAGAAGATGCTTGATCTGCAAGTAATGAAGCAGCATCAACACTTGCATCAACTTCCATTTTCTTCATTGTGATTTGGTGAAGTCTGTCCCGTTCATTCGCAGTACTATTCCAAGCATATTCCATGCTGTCTTGATAGTATGACCACAGATCATTGTATGCATTGTTGGATATGTTTAGTAAGTTAGTTGCATTAATCTCATTAGCACGATTAATAGCTGCAGTATCTGCTGTTGCTACTTGCTTACGCCACTGTGCATTTTGTTGATCAATCACTAATCTGTTTTGTGCATTGAACTGATCACGTTGGTTCATCATTTCTGCAGCAAACTTTTCCATTACATTAGCTTCACCTGCATTAAACTGCGCAATGGCATTAGCCTGTGAAGTATTAAACTGTGATGCCTGTGTCTGTAAGTTAGCAAAGAACTGATCAGTTTGGTTTTGACTAGTTGCATTAAACTGACGTGAAGCATTCTCAGCAGCTTGGTCAGTAAACAAAGACTGTACTGTTTGTTGAGCCTTAAACAATTCTGTCTGTTGTTGATTATTTAAGTTAGCCATATCCATCTGTAGGAAAGACTGTGCATTCATTACAGCAGCTTGCTGTCGGTTATTCAGGTTAGCCATGTCCATGTTGGCTAGGGCTGCAGCCTCAGACATTACAAGTGCCTGTCTGTTGCCTAAGTTAGCTAGGTTCATAGTGTTTGCTGCACGACTATTTTCCAAAGCAACCTGTTGCTCTGCAGTAAAGTTCATGTTTGCAATGTCACTAATCTTACTTGCATTCATTACACGTGCTTGGAATGATTGATCAAACTCTTGACCAATAAACTTAGCACGTTGCTCTGCTGCAAGCATAGCACGTTGCTGACGGTTTGACAAGTTCTGTGCTTCAAAGGATGCAATTGTTTTTGCATCTGCTTGTGCCACAGGTAGTGCAGACTCCATAGCTGCTTGTACAAGAGCCTGTCCTGCCATGCTACTAGCACCCAAACCACGTGCAGCCATAGTAGCTGTGGCATTACGCATAGCACCAGCAGCCCATGCAGGTGTAGCACCACCTTCAAACTGTTGCATTAATGTATCAAGCTGACCTTGAACTGTAGCCTGTTTGGTAGGAGTAGCTTGCGCAGCTTGTACTTCTTCAGTAAACTTAGCAGCAGTGGCTGCATTAGCAGAAGGGTTAACTAATTCACCTTGCTCTACTTTACGTTGCACAGGGTTATCCATTAATACGGCTTTACCTTGAGCAGCTTCAAGATCACTTACACTAGTTGATGTAGCTTGCTGTGCATTTACAATTGCATTAGGATCAACTTGACCCTGTGCTGCAGTTGTTTGTGCTACAGCATTAGCTACAGCATCAGATGATTTAGCAGCATCCATAGTAGCAGCAGGAGTTGCGGTTGGTACATCAGCCTGTGCAGCAGTTACCTGTGTTGTACCTGTTTGAATATCGCCTGTAACTTGACCACTTCTAGGATCAATCATTTGATCACTTGTTATTTGTGTTCCAACTGGTTGTACTGTAGCACCATAAGGTAGTGAGGGATCAATAGCACGTTGTGCTTGTAACTCTGTAATAGATTCACCCTGATACTCAGGTTGTTGTGGTGGCACTTTGTCACTTTGACTGTAGTCCTTTTCAGTAATTGGATTAGTATTCCCCGTTACAGTACCACCTTGTTGCATCTTAACCATGCCACCTTTAACCATCTGCATGGCCTTATTCTGATACATATTCATTTGTTGCATCTTGTCAGGGTTTTGTTGTAAGAACGTATTAAAGCCATTCATGTCGCCTTGATAGCCCATAGTACCTGCAATACGTTGCATAGCCTGTGGTTTAAATCCTTTGAATTGTATCATACTATTATCCATTTACTGCTTCATTTAATCCATATACCATTAGTACAAGTCCACCTATAAATACTATAGCACCTAGACTTACTGATATACCCCAAAACATTTGATCTCTAGCTTTAGCTTCTGCATCAAGCTGTTCTTTGTGTCGTTGTCTAGCAGCAGCCTGTTCACGTACCACCATGTCCCACATGCCGGGAGGTCCATACAGTCTACACACTGATCTAAGTTCATCCATAGACTCTTTATGCTTCATCTTTGCTTGGGCTATAGCAAAGCCTTCTTCTTCTGATGAAGTAAGTCTACCTAGTGGACCTTTGTGCCTACCAGTTTCTGCCAGTTGTATTTCAGTATCTAGCTTGGCAAGTTTACCAAAGTGGGGTAATAGATCAGATACGTCCCTGCCAGCTTTTATGCTACTACTTATAGCCCCACTGATTTGAGTAACTGCACCAGCTAATGCAAGAACTTCAATCATTTACTGTTCCGTATCCCTATTCGCCATCTTTTCCACTGAGTGTCGTATAGCCTTAATATTCTCATCCATACGTCCAAGAGTTACAGCCTGACTTTGAACTACCTTTTCTAAGGCTTCTATTCTAG
>Ga0208298_1000054_pt1 | contig 48351 bp, 34 predicted proteins | sample 14BtaG_FD_184088 | JGI IMG/M metagenome (GOLD analysis project Ga0208298, IMG submission 184088) | Marine viral communities from the Subarctic Pacific Ocean - 14B_ETSP_OMZ_AT15311_CsCl metaG (SPAdes) (version 2) | ecosystem: Environmental > Aquatic > Marine > Oceanic | place: Pacific Ocean... | reverse complement strand
GTGCAGTTTCTGGGAATCCTAAACCGTACATCCATTCGTGAACGATTCTATAATTTTCCAAATTCTCATCAACTAAGAATTGAATTGTTAGATCACCGAAAGATAGTTTAGTCTCTGGAATATCAATATCTTTCAGATATGTTGGTTGCTTTGCGGTTGCCAAAGTTATTTCCGGTATCCTAGCACTATTGCAAAAAAAGTCAACCTTTGGATACTTACCAAGATTGAATTTAAATCCAATACCAGATAAAAAATTTCTATTATTAATCTGGTTCGCCCAGGAGCACGAGTTAGATGAAGAAGAACTGTATGATGGCATTTTAATTACTTAATAACTGGACCTTGATATTGACTGGTTGGACCAGCATCTCTTCTACGGTCTTTGATACGGGAATATAAAGTTCTTTTACCATATTGTGTTGGAGATAGATTTTGATTACCAGTCACATCTCTAGCAGTTTGCCTCATTAAATCAAAACTAGTACTCTTATTTACTTCACCCGCTGGACCAAAGTTTCCAGTATCTCTTATTGGTGCATTTGTAATTTTTGTATTAGTACCTTGTGGTTTTTGAGTAAGTTGTACTTTTGTACCAAATTTTAAGGATGGAGTTCCTGCCCATGTTCCTTTTGGGACTTCACCTTTTTTATATTTGTAAGGAACTGCTAAACCTCTTGTAGATCCTGTGAATGAAGTTCCATCAGCAGTTCTTTGTACATTATCGCTACCAGTGTTGTAACCCTGAGAAGTAGTATCTCCAGGACCATAGGAACTTGTCTTTACAGGTTTCCAACCATATCTTGCCGCTTCACCTGATGTATGAGCACGTTGAGTAAACTCTCCAGTAGTTTTATTTAAAACACCTGATTTATAATTCTTGTATGCCAAAACCTTCGTATCTTTAGGTGTTGGTGGTGGAGTTGGTGGTGCTTTTTTAGTTTTAAAAAAATTCAAAAATTCTTTTAGATTTTTTTTATTTGGTAGTCCATTATGTTTTGTTCTAGCAAAATCACACGCATCATCTTTACTTATACCAGCAGATGCTTTTGCAACCTCAGGAGATGGATTTTTCATCTTACCCTTTTTAGATGCACAGACCATACCCATAAATCTTTGTTGTGATTTGGAAACTGCTGGCATTAGACTAAAATCTTATACTATATTTAGACAAAAAAAGAGGGTCCGAAGACCCTCTTGAGAGAACTGTGTATCCGATGGATCACATAAGGTTTGCAACCTTGACACGTCTGTAGTAGCGGTTGGCGTTCTTGTTGAGTGCGCCTGCAGCGACATTGGTGCCTTCTGCGAATGGGTTCGCGACGATGCCGTAGCGAGTCTTGAATCCAATCTTGGGTTGGAAGGTGTCCTGACCAACTGCACGAACCATCTGAAGAGGAACGTATGGGCAGTAGAAGATACCTGCGTCATAAGGGGAAGAACCCTTATATCCTGCAACGTAGTACTGGGAACCAGTGCTGTTAGGCAGGTTTGCAGAATAAGGATCGATGTATACACGATACTTACCTGCGAGGACTCCAGCAAATGTATTGCCAGTGTCATCAACATTGAGGTTGCTGTTCAGAGCAGGGGTGTAATCGAGTACGCCTGCCATGGTCAGTGCGGAAGCAACGTCTGCGGAACACAGAATCATGTTGCCCTTTCCTCTACGAGTTCTTTGTGCGATTGCGTTTGCATCGCGCTCGATTTGGAAGATAAGACCCTTGAACTTCTCAACACTCCAACGACCGTTAGAGTCAACGTCGAGATCGAAAGTACCAGCGTTAGCAACGTTTTGCTGTGCGCCAGATTCTGCAACGTTATAGATGGTTCTGATAACTTCGCGGTTGATCTCAGCAAGAATCTCTGTAGAGAGAATATTTGCGAGTTCCGCTTCAGCGTTCAGACCGTGAATTGCCTTAAGGTCTTGTGCCAGTTCCAAAGAGTACTCTGCTTTCAGAGCTCTGGACTTAGCGGTTACGGTGACTTTCTCGATCGAGAATGCCATCTCGTTGAATGCACCTGATCCGTCGCCAAGATCCTCGGCGTCGTCGGTACGCATACCCTGACCTACGTTGTAGGTATTATATGCTTGTGAACCCTGTGGGTTAAGCAAACCTGGGTTGGAACCTGCTTGTGCATCGGTACCCATACCAACGGCAGCATTTGTCATGCCATCGGTGAGAGCGCCAGCAGCAGCAGACTGACCAGAGAATGCGGTATCTGCTTCGTTGAACAGTGCTTCGGTACCAGTCTGATTGGTATAACGGGAACGCATCGCGAAGATGAGTCCAGTAGGACCAGACATAGGCTGAACGCCTGCAAGGTCATAAGCGACCAAGTTAGGCATTGCGCGTCTGATCAGAGAAATCAGAACGGGGTCGAAACCTGCAACAGGGGAGGAAGCGCCAGCAGAGAAACCTGCATTCGCTCCAGTATTTGTGTTAACGGTTGGACCTTCGGAAAGGAACTCACGCTCTTCGCGAAGAGTTGACTCTTGGTTCTCCAGGAGTACTGCGGTAACAGCTCTACGGTGGGCATCCTTAATAGGATCCATTCCATCGTAATCGAGTACTGGTGCCCACTTTTCCTGCAGAGCCTCTGTGTTAGGCATTTGCATTTGTTTAAAAAAATTAGTTTGAACGTTTATGATTTAAAAATCAGTTTTTGGCAGCTCTGGAAAGAGTGTCCAAATAGGCTTGCATCATTGGGGATACTTCCTCGGAAATAACCTCATCGGTAGAAACCTCTTCAGATAGATTCTCAGAGGTGCTTGGAGTTCCGGCGGACTCGGGGAAATAAGATTTCCTTAGAGTTACCAGTTTCTCACGATAGTCTGTCTCACTTTCAAACTCAATATTTTCAGCGAGAGTAGAGAGTTTTTCTTTCTGGGTGTCTGCAAGACCCTCAGAAACAGTGGCGAAAACGCCATCTGCAGAAGACTCAGCCAATCTACGATTTAGAGCAACGTTTCTATCGATTTGCTCGTTGAGTTTACCTTCCATTTCATCTAGTTTATCTACCATGCTCTCAAGTACATTATACTTGTCTTCAGGGATAGTTACATAATGTTCTTCAAAAAGACCCTTCATTCCATCGAGGAATGATTCGGTAATTTCGCTCTTGAGACCTGCTTCTACTGCGAGTGCGTTCTCTTGGAACCACTCATCAGCAACATACTCAAGATACGAATCGAGACGCTCAGAGAGTTCTTCTCTGATTGCAACAACTTCTTCTACCAGAGCATTCTGATAGGTTTCGTGCAGAGACTCTTGCATTTCTGCAACCTTAGTCTTAACTGCCGTCTCAAAGATTGTGCGTGCTTTCTCTTCAAACTCTTCGGAGAGTTCTTCACCCTCAAGAAGTGCTTGAACATCTGCTTCGATGTCAAGTCCTTCCTCTTCTACGAGTTCTTCTTCTGTTTCTTCCGCTTCGGTAACAACTTCCTCTTCAGAAACAACCTCATCAGTGGTTACTTCTTCTTCGGAAACTACTTCCTGCGTTTCATCAACTTCAACTTCTTCGGCTGCAGCAGCACGAGAGTTGACGACATCTCTAACTTGCTTGAGAGTAGCACCAGGCTCTTTCAATCTATTAGAATCATCATCTGGTCTTGAATTTTCGGGAGTAGGACCGCCGAGATCTTCTACTGGAATTCCAGCGGAAGTCATTGGCTCAGCAGCAGCAGCTCCTTTCGTTACTACGTTTTCCATTTCTTGTAAATTGTTACCAACGGACATTTGAATTATGTGATTAATTAATTAATTACATGTATTTATTTATAATTCAAAGATTTGAGAGGAAATTATTGAACAAGTCCAATTTTTTCTCTTCAAGTTGTCTTTGACCTACGAGAGTATTAATTCTCTTCTTGGTTATTTCGGCAAGATGTTCACGAAGGATTCCTCCTTCCCAAACCCATTCCTTACCTTCCATAATTCCATTAACAAAAGCATCTGGGGCAGATGGATCAGCAACGATATCAGCAGCAGTTGCTAACTGAAAATCTTCACCAACAATCTTACATCCTTCACTGGTAGTTTGGAGTGAACCAACACCACGAGAAGAAACGCCAAGCATAACACCTTCATCGAGAAGAGAAGATGCAATTTTGCCCATAGGAGTGGAAAGGATTTGTGCCTTTCCTCTAAAATTATTACCTTCTCTTACTAAAGAAGTAATTTTATGAGAAACACGATCAAGATTGACTGTAGGTCCATCGGGATGACCAAGTTCGCCAAGAGCACGACCCTTATTAACGAAAGTTTCGCAATAGCGATCTACTTCTTTAGAAAGGGTGGTAATAGGATACATTCTCCCATTACGGTTCTTGAGTTCTCCTTGAAGGAAAGTTCCTTCAATATACAGTTTTTTGTTAGTACCGGTGCCTTCGGTAATAACCTGTACGTTTGTTACTTCTTCTGTGATGAGTTTCATCTTAGTTACTAAATGCTACGGGGACTCCAGTTACAGTACCACCAGTTGCAGTTACTGCGGCACCAATATCTTTTTCTACAATTTCGCTACTTAATGGAAGCAACGTAATAGATGCTGCCACACTATTTGCAATAGCAATAGTTGACTTGGTAGTAGCGTGACTATTCACCAAACGTACTACTCTTGCTGCAGTAATAGCAGCATCAGTAACAGCAGATTCGGTTCCTAGTGGTTTGATGATCATTCTTCTGATTCCTCTTCTGTTTCTGTTTCCAGTTCATCAACTACTTCATCTGTAGATTCATCATCAACTTCAGTTTCAACTTCACTTTCAGGATATTCAAATTCTTGACCGAACATTGCATTAGCAACATATGGTCTAGCAATATCAATACGTTCTGCTGCTTTTGCAAACAGAACTTCTTTCATTTTGTCGCTAATATCTGATGATGATCCATCAGTAGCAATCAAATCGACAAGATCTTCCATAAAAATTCAATATGTTAATATGATATATTTATAATTCAGACTTTCTGGTGTCTTTATCGTACTGATTATTGATTCTCGCAGTCTCTGCATCAACATTAGGATCTGCAGGAACTTGTCCCATTTCCATAGCATCAGCACCCATTCCAGACATACCCGATCCATCTCCACCTTGCATTGATGGATCAGCAGGTTGTGGTAATGGTTGACCAGTTACTGGATCAATTGTCGATGGATCTGGTAAAATACCTTTGTTAATCTCATCTTCAATTTGTAGATCAAGTTCAATGATTTCTTGGTCAGTTTGACGAAGAACTCTCTTACGAACATATTCGGTAGAGTAATACTTACCAATATATGGTTCCATTGTTGCAAGAATACCAAGTCTATTTTGAATTAACTCAGATTCTTTCAATTCTGCAAATTGATTATCATATAGGAAGTCATATTGAATATGATCCTTCATTGTTTCCCAATCTTCTGGGGTACATACATTTTTCAGAATCAATTGAGTTCTGAGCATGTCATTGAACATTTGAGCAAAACGCTTTCTCAAACGACCAACAAATTTTGCAAACTTCAATTCATCGCGAAGAATTTCTGAAGATCTTCCCAAATTAAAACCACCATCAGCAGCGATTCTAGATTCAGGTACACCAAGTGCTCTATAGAGTTTCTTCTGGAAATATTCAATATCTGAGAGTTCTCCTAGATTCTGACCGCCAGGTAGGGTTGTGATCTCAGTTCCGCGACCACCTTCACGGCGAGGCAACCAGAAATCTTCCAACATACTCATGAACTTTTTGTCGTCACGAACTTCACCAGTTTGTGCGTTATAGACTAGTTTATTTCTGTAGCGAGACATAACCTCTTTGAGGTATTGCTCTGCCTTTACCTTAGGAAGATTGCCAACATCAATATAGAAAATACGACGCTCAGGTGCGCGAGAGAGGCGATAGATAACTAAAGAATCCTCAATCATTCTTAGTTGATTGAGTGCCTTGATCGCTTTATGAAGATATGATAGAACTGTGTTTTTATTTCTATCTACTAAACCAGAAGTACAGTAAGTTACAGAATCTTTTGCAATTTTTACTGACTTTCCTTTACCATTTAAAGATCCTGTTGGATAATTTGGTGATGGGGTGTACTGAAAAAATTCTTCAAACTCTGGTCCATTAGCAAACTCTTCATTAGATTTGCCAGTTAAATTTATCTTATTGCCTACTCGTGCAAATCCAGTATCATATCTAGTGTCGTCTTTCTTTTCCTGACGAATATACTTAATCTTTAATGGATCAATATATCTAAGTTCTTTAATACCTTCTTGAGGTGCTTTCTGATCAATTACCTTTAAATAATATACTCTTCCGTCTACATACCAATTTCTAAAAATTTCGTGCGACTTTCTATCGAAATCTAAAATTTCTTTGAGATACTTGAACTCTGATCTGATTCTTTTCTTAAGATTGTCGCTTGCATTCAGATTTGATAGTTCAATTTCTACGGGAGAATCATAAAGATCGCTAACGATTGCCTCGTTAACCACATCTTCAATAGCACCATCCGCTTCGGGATGGAGGGACATTTCTCTATATCTTCTAATTAAATCATGCTCTGTTTTATAGACACCTTCAATATCGACATATTGTCCATAAAATCCACTACTAATATAGTTATCAACCCCGTCCTGATTAGTTTCAGGAACGGGGGAAATAACCGAAGGTGACTTGTTTTGCTTGTCGTCAATAGAAAAACCAAAAAGTTTGGCCATAATAACTTAAAGTGCCTATTACCTTCTTCTATTTAGTTGATGTCTTCACCGCCAGCATTTGCGCCGCTGCCCTTAGTAGCTTCCCACCACTGAACTTGAAGTTCAACAGTGAATTCTTGGATACCTTGAGCATCATAAGAAAGTTCGATTGGTGATACCTGAGTCGGGAATACGTCGTAGAAACGATATGATCTCAGAGTAGAACCGTCACGATCTAACTGATAAACATAAGCATCTGATTGATAATCTGCTGGATTGACCAGACCAGTATTATCAGATACTCTGTTAATAGTATTCATCCAATTCTCAAAGGCAGAACGGATTGCAAAGTCTGTATCGTTCAGGACTGTAACGGTCCAAGAATCGAAGGTTCTATCACCTGCGATTTTCAGAACACGACCTCTGAAAGGTACTTCGATCTGAGCAATATTAGATGCAGGCATATTTGCACCTTTGACCAGGAATCTTGATTTCTCAAGAACTACTGAGTCAGGTTGCGATGTATCAGGGAACTGAAGAACGACTTCAAAGAGGTTGGCGCGAGCGCCACCACCCGTTAACTTACTCTTGAAGTCGGTAATTTTCCTTAGTGGGGGTGGATTAATTTGATTTCTAGATGGCATTTGAGTTAACCTCTACTTGAATTAAACGGAGCCGATTACTTCTTCAAAAGCAACACCAGTTCTGGTGGCAATGAAGGTAAGACCAATGAAGTTGATCGATCTTGCTGGTTTGATGAAGATGTCCGCTACAAACTCATTGCCATCGATAACGGCAGCAGTATTGTTTGTTTCATCACAAATAACAACATAATCTTGGATACCTCTCTTAGACTGAACGTCACGGAGGAATGGTTCAACAATATTTACAAAGTTAGTTCTTGTAATTTCATCGTTGAACTCGAACAGGAAGTCCTTAGCGGCGGCGGCGATTGCATCTTCTAAGAAGATAAACAAGCGACGAACGTTGATTCTATCGAACGCGGAAGACTTACCAAATCCAGTTTTATCACCGAACAGGATAATACCTGCTCCAGGAGAGAAGATAATTGGGTTGATTCTGTTGGAGTACAGAGCGTCTCTTTGCTTTCTACCTGGATTGTATGCCAGTTTGACAGCGTTAAGAATCGCACCTCTCGAAGTTCCCGCAGGTGAGAACCAAGGAAACTGTTGGATGTCAGTTCTGGCACAAGTACCAGCAATGTCTCCATTTAGAGGAACATATCGGAAAGTATCATTGAAGCGGTCGTACATATACTTGTAACCACTATCAAATATACCGTAAGTTGTAGAACTTAGCGGTGCATAGAAACCAAGAATGTTATTAGTAATAGTGTCAACATCATTGACAGTTACTGTTCCAACTTGATTATCACTCAAGAATGCTGCTCTATATGGCGAAATGAATGCAACTGCATCTTTTCTTTCTTCAGCAACTGCGATACACTTTTGTGCAATTCCTTGAGAGGTTTCTTTATCATACTTGGCAGATCCCATCAAAATAAAGTCTACTTCAAACTCTTCAGTGTTTTCAAACTTAGTGAGACCTGAAATGATATCATCAGCACCACAATCCAAAGAACCTGCGCTAGTTAAATCGGATGAACCGCCGTAGTTTCTACCACCTGCCATTGCAAGTGAAAGAGATCCACATCCACCAAAGTTTACACCATCCGCATTTTGATCCCAACCAGTGTCAGTATCAAGTTCTGATTGTGCTCTACCATTGTCGGAGAATGCAATCGCAGTTGTTCCTCCAGGTGCAGAACCACCAAAGATATAGCGAGAGTTGGTATAAAGGTACTTTCTCCAATAAGAAGGAGAACCTACAGAATATTCAGCATCCTTTGCCTTAGAAAGGTTGAGGTGCTTTTCTAAGATTGAACCTGCATTTCCAGTAATCAGTCCCTTGTCATCAATAACGACAACATGAACTTCATCAAATCTAGAGTTTCTATTTGCAGCAAACTCGGAAGTTCCTGGACGGTTTGACAATTGATCCCACTCAAGTTTGGCTGGATCACCATTGAAGTCAGTAGAACTCAGTTCAATATACTGATTCTCAAACCAGTCTTTTTCAGTAGTGTAGGAGCGAGTTGCTAACGGTGCTTCGAGGACAGCAGTGTCTGTGGTATGGATACCAATGCTTCCTACGTTTGTAAGGGCATATACACTATTCTGAGTGTAGTCCGCATTGCTTACCGTTCCTGCAGCAGAAACGTGCGCGACAAGTTTTGTGGATATTTGACCATCACCGACTTCAGTGATAACACCTTGGAAGAATCCGTCAATTGATCTTGTTCCACCTGTTGCTGCTGGAACAGTTGCCCCTGAAGGAACTGCCTGTGTAAATCCGTAACCAACAAGAACGTTAGCAGTAGAGATACCAGTCAGAATTTGATCTGCCTTAGCATCAATAATTCCAATTCTAATTCCGTTTGCCCAAGTTCCTGGGTTTCTTGCAGCAACTGTTACATTGGTAATTGAATTATCATCATATGCAAGTTGCTCGTAGTGTTCAGTACTCTTGATTCTTATGCTAGTTGCTGAACCAACATATGCGTTCTTAAGTCCCGTTCCATTGGTGATATTAAAATCATCAGCTCTAGAAACTCTGAGAGTTCCTCCGTATGCAAGATAGGATGATGCAACCATCCAACTCTCATAGTGCTTGTCCGTTGAGTATGGTCTGCCAAAAGTGTTTAAGAGATCATCCTCATTCTCAATAAATTGAGGAAGATCCACAGGTCCCTTTGCGAAAGGAGCAACAAGTGCCCCAATCGAACCAGAGACTGGATCGACTCTCCCAATAGTTAAGTCAACTTCTCTTACGACAATTCCGGGAGATGCTAAGTTTAGAGGCATCTTTTCGGTCTCCTTGGTCCAAATTATTTCTCAAATTATTTATTAAAAAATTGCTTTTGAATGGGGAATCTTGACGTGAAACTTACCAATCTGGATATTCCCAAATATTACTATGCTTTTTTACTCTCTTCTTAGTACACTCTTTACATTCATATGAATACGATGCAGCAACAGGACCTCTGTCTTTTCTAGTCCTATAAAATCCATCAACTAAATTTTTTATTTCGCCACAAATCCTACATTCTCTTTCATAAAGAAGTAAATGTCCAAATTTTAGTTGATTATCTAAGTCCATTAGTAGTAATCCCACATATAAGATTTATCCCCATATTCATCAGTATGCCAACGATCTCCATTATTATCTGTAAATGAAACTGCGTCATTAATACCATCATCTAAAAATCCAAATGGTGCCATATCCTGTTCAATTTGATTCTTCTGTTCATCATAAATTTTTTTACGGACATCAGTATCCGTCATCTCTTTGAAGTAATCTTGTGCCACTAACCAAGAGAAAATAACAAGGCACATTGCCAAATCATCATTACATCCTTCTTCTGCTTCAAAGGAATTATGTTTTTGAGCAAACGTTGTAAGTTCGGATATAATATCATAATCTAGAGTCAATAACTTATCATCCTCTAAAAGAGTTTTTAAGTTTGAACAACCAAGTCTTTTTACTTGCGCTGTTGTTCTAACTCCCATTTGAGATTTTTTGCCTGAGAATCCATGACCAACAACTTGACCAGCACGACCTCTCATTGCTGCCATTAGCATATTTTCATATTCCAAATCATAGTGAAGAATACTTGCTACTTGCTCTCCAATATCATTAACTTCAATCAATACCCAAGCATTATTATATCCCTTCAAAGTGTCTTGAATCACATTTGGGAACAACATTGGTTTGATTTCATTATTTCTATACTTTGCTACAATTTTGTAAGGAAATTCTGTAATATCAAACACTACAAATGCGGAGTAGTCATTGCCCAAACCACGAGCAACGTCTACAGTCATAAGATAGTTATGATCTTTTCTAGGTTTTTCGTAAATATCTAATCCAGCGTTTCTTTGGATGGGATCTTCATATACTAGATTCCTGAGTTTTGCCGGATTTATAAGGGTATTGACAGAACCAAGAAACTCACACTCGAACTCGACTTTGAATTGCTGTTCTGATGTATTAGCAATCGTCTGTTCTTTCCATACTTGATCTCTTCCAGGAACCTCGGACCAATGAACATCAGTTGGAATGTATTCATTTTTACCTTTTTCTGAGTCGTGCCACATACGGTAGAAATGATTCATACCGCGTGGCGTGGATACAATGATTACCTTTGTGCTTTGTCCAGAAGAAATAGTAGGATAAACAGAGGCAAAGAAGTCATCAGCAATGTGATTTGGGATGAACGCGAATTCGTCAAGAAAGATGACATTATAGGATCCGCCTCGGACAGCAGATGACGAAGTAGAGTTAGATGAAATTTTGGATCCATTTTCAAGTTCTAAACTACCTTTGTTCCAAGATATAATACCCTGCTGCATCCACTTTGGCAAGTTTTCGTAAGCAAGTTGTAATCTTTGGAGGAGATCTCTTGCAGTAGATGCCTTGTTCGCCAAAATTGCAATATTAACATTATCATTAAAGACGGCATAGTGTAAAAGATATGATATACACGTTGTAGACTTACCAGTCTGACGTGGCATCTTGCAGATATTAAATCTATTATCATGGAAGTTTTGAATTAACTTCTCCTGAAAAGGATACATATCGAAATTAACAAGACCGTGATCCAGAGATACGATCTTTATGTAATTTCTTGCAAAATAAACAGGATCATTCTTACATCTAATAAACTCAATGACCTGCTCCTCTGTAAATTCGTGGGGAGTATTTGCCTTTTTTAGATTCGGATTACCAAGATAAATGTTATCACTCATAATAAAATTCCTAAATCAACATCTCCAGCGTTTACGTGCCTTACAGATTTTCTTATCTGGGGTCTTTGAACAATCAATATTATGCATCTTCATCTGACCTTTAGAACGACTACAATAGTTCTTACGGCGATTGGCATCTTTACTTCCCTTTTTAACTTTACCAGTTACTGCAGTTTGCAACTTTGAACCTGGATTTTCGCGACGATATGCATTTACGGATTTCTGACTCATACCATCAACACCGTCTTTACGGTTTGATTTCTGCCAGTCTTCTTTTACCTCTTGCTTACCATAAGTTTTGCAGGGATCTTTACCACATCCACAATTCTTTTTCTCAGGTTTTTCGTGGGTATAACCCATCTTCTTCATACGAAGATGATCCTCCTCTGTCTCGGCATCATATCCCTTACCAGTTTTTTGATCATACATCTTATGAGATTTAAACTCTTTTTCTTGAAGATCCATATCTGATCTCCAATCAGAGAAATGTGCTTTTACACAATTTGGATATCTCTTTCCAAACATTGTCTTCATACCTTTTTTCTTATATCCTTTCCAACACTTTTCATCAAGCATATCACTTCCAAGACCTTGAGTTGGTTGAAGTGGTTCGTTAGAAATCAAATCTACTGATTCTACTTCAGTTGCATGGAAATCATCTCTCCAGTTGGAGAACTCATAACTTTCATTTTTGGTCTTATTACCCCAGTTCTTAGCACCAACTTTTCGGCATTTAACTAGAGCACCTGATGCATATGCACTTGGCCAGACAGAATAACGGGACTTGACTTTATGATAGCAGGCATCTTTCTTACCTTCATCAACCATTTCACCTTCTGGTTCATATGAGTTTCTAAGTCTCTGCATATTTGGATTCAAAGTTCCAGACTTTGCACCAGCAGCCTTTTCAATTGCTCTTTGTCTAGCACCAGCACCAAACGGCTTTCCGTTAAGAGTAGCATTTTGTCTGGCATTATCTAATGCAGAATCTGCTTTCTTTTTCAGATGTTGTAAACCCTTGTATGCAGCATATCCACCTGCAGCGACAAGAGGAATTGCGACAATAGGAGCAATTTCATCTAGTTGATTTAAGTCTTGTTTCCAGTTTGAATGAGATTCTGTTTTCACGTTGATTGCCTTCCCTTTTCTATTTGGATTTGGATCTTGACGTTGCTTTCTATTAAATGCCCTTTTCTCTTCTTTATCATCTAAATTTGCAGCCATTTTGCTGGATCCACACTTGGGTTTGGTCTTTTGCCCTGGTTGTTTGGCGCAGGGTTTTCCAGCGTATTTCCCACCCAGTTGAACCCAACCAGGCTTGCCATCACTAGACTTACTCTTGCCAAACCAGTCACGCAGAGAAGAATCACCACTCTTGGATTCGCTTACTTTTTCTTTACCCCTACAATGGGATTTTTGAGAGAATCCTTTTGGATTATCGCAATCGATGGATTTTTTGTACTTTGCACTCCATGCTTCAGAGACGCCACCTCCGCCGCCTTCACCACCTCCATCAGAAGAGGAGCCATTCCCGTTGCCATTGCCATTTGAGTGATTTCCATTCCCATTACCATTCTTTTTTTTACCCTCAGTTTCTTTTTCATCCTGATGTTCATTATCCCGCATTAAATATCCCGTAGACATTACGTGATAACCTTTAGGAATTTTCTTGCATTTTTTGGAGGTATTACAGTAATAATAACCCCTTTTACAGGACTTTGCCATTATTTGGTGGGAGCATCATTATTATTTAGAAAACCTTGCTTCAACAGTTTTGACAGTTCTGTTGTAGACCCAACAAACAGTGCATTATTTGTAACATTGTTAGGACCTTTCTGTACAGAATCTTCCTCTAAATCTTTCACCTTCTTTTGCAAATCTGCCAACTTGTCGGTAGTATCTGCAACACTCTTAATAAGTTGTCCAGCAACTTCATATGCTCTAGGACTTGCACTTTCTCCTGCAAGTTCCATAATTCCATTTATTGCTTCTTGACCTTTTTCTATGAGAGAATATAGATTGGCACGAGTATATTCATAATCTTTAGTTATATCATTTCTCTCCTGTTTTGGGGGAACAGGTTTTATTGGTTTTGATTCAACAATGCTACTTTCAATATTAAGTGCATCGTCAATGGACTCATAATTATTGCTCATGACTATTAAATATCAGTTTGTCTTGTGGGACTATATTTCTTAGAATCTGAGAAGAATTCCCAGTCCTCATCGAAACCAAAGTTGTCACCAGGTTGAAGAAGTTTATGATCTGCCTCATTGATTACACCATCATCATTTCTATCAATATTAGACGTTGGTGTGACTGTGTAGCGCATTTCACGTTTAGCAGTCTTTTGATCGGTGCTGGTGTACATATCAACCTGAACCTTGCGGATGAGACCATCGCTGCTATCAGCAACAGGACCAAACAGATATGTTTTTGCTGTAAATTGTAATGTATAAATTAAAGATCTTCTTGTATCGAAGTTTCCCTCATAATCATCTTGGAAACCTACAGATTCGAGGATGATGGGAATATCTCTTTTTTCTCCAATAGAGTCAATTAGATCAACAGTTAAATTGAAATGTGGTTGAAAATATGGAAGAATTTGCTCTAAAATTTGTAATGAATCATCATTTAATTTTGACATAATATTGAGTTCAAATCCAATATTATATGGAACGGGCATAAACACTTTCTTTGCCTTTGTTCCGTCCTCACAAGTTTTGAAAGTCTGAACTAAACTGGACTTTCTTGTAGAATCATAAGAAATATTTGTCATTTCAAATGACATTCTAGGCATTGTAATCTGAATTGCTTTATTCAGATCTGCCTGCTGTGTTATTCTTGCCAGGAACTTTTGACTAGGACCATATGCCAGAGGAACTTTCAGATCACTGACATCTTTACCAGCATCATCTTGATGGCGGATATGGATATCATTAAATAAAGTTCCGAATGAAATAATAGTTTTCCTAATTATTTCGTGATAATAATATGTTCCTAACATTAAAATGTCCCAAATGGATTGGTTTCAGTAAAGTCTAAAAGATTATCTCCGAGAGTTTCAAACTCATCGTTCTCGGTATATTTATCATAAGTATCATCTTGTACATAACTAAAGACTGGATATTCTGCTCCAGATGTTTGTCCAATTACAGTTTCTCCAGGATAGAATCCGATTGGTTGTGTAGAACCAATACTTACATTAGAAATCTTAAGAACGTGAGTATCTTGATCATATTCCTTGACTCTTGCTTGTATCATAGACCTAGATCCCATAACAATTTCATTGAAGAGATATGTTCCAAGACCTGCTAAAGTTTCTGGGTCTGCAATTGTAACTGTTGGTGCGTTACTGTATCCTCTTCCCGGATCTATGACATAAATTGATTTGATAACACTATTAGATCCATCAAGACCAATAGAAGCAATACCAACTGCAGTATGTGCAATACCACTTGCTGGTGGACCCGCAATGGTTACGGTTGGTGCAGTGCCGTAACCAACTCCACCATCCGTAATACTAAATCTGATTACACCTTGACCACTAGTTTCAATAGACGCAGTTGCTGCTGCTCCAACACCACCACCTCCAGTAATCGTAATTGATGGTGGCGTTGTATATCCTGCACCAGCATTTGTCATCAAAATCTTTTCAATCGAGGTAACGCTACCTCTTGTTGTCAAGAATCCAATAGCAGTTGCATTATCACCAATTTGACCTGTTGGTGAAGATGAAAATCCAATAGTCGGAACTGAGGTAAATCCACTTCCATCATTATCTAGATGAATTGTTCTTATATAACCACTTGGGGTTGAACCAGTAATTAATGCTGTTGCAGTAGCAGTCTTACCAACTCCAATCAGTTGTAGTGTAGTAATATATCCTTCATCCTGAACCTGAGTGTCGATTGTTTCAATAGTTGTATCGATAACTTCATCTTCATATTCAAAGAGTTCACATTTGAGTTGATAAACGTAGTTCTTCCCCAACTGAAAGAATGGATCTTCGTGCTCAACAAATTTTACTTCAAATAATCTTTGACCTAATGGAAAATATACTAAATCTCCCTCTCTAGGGCGAGTAGGAGTAGGCATAATGGAATCGTCAGTTCCATCATCTTGTCCTGCCATAAATGGCGCAATAAAATCTTCAAATCTTTCTTTAGATAGTGTAATGATTAGTTCATCTCTTACACTTACACCAAATTTTGTTAGGATATCTCCTGCTCCACCATATCCTTCAAAAGTATTGACATATGCTTCAATAGAAAAATTATCATCAAACTTTGATGTCTGTACTTCTTCAATAACCGTCTTTGTATTGACGTATTTTCTTGGAATATAAGTTACTTCAACACCATGAAAAGACAGATGCTCGTTTATTAGATCTTGGACTAATCTCTGTTCAGATGCAGTCCCTTGTAAGAAAAAAGGATTAAGTGCCATTATCCAATAAAGTCGAGAGGTGGCATTTCATATTCCATAGTCATACGAGATTTAATATCACTTAATTCTTGTTCTGCTTGCTGTAAAATTTCACCTCCATTCAGTTCAATTCCTCCAGGAAGTTTTACTCCTCGGAATTTACTGAGATTTCTTCCCCACTGACGCTTAATTACTGCTGTCAGATATCTCTTGACAAAACTATCATTATACACTTGAGAGAATGATTCTGGATCAAGTGCTCTGTAGCACTCAAGTACAATAAAGTTGCCTGCACTTTGCGATCCCCAGTCTATATCCAAATATAATCTATCTTGTCTCTTATTAAATCTGATCTGCTTATCTGTTGTTAATAAATGATCAATAGATTCAAGATATGATTTTGTCATAGAATATTGAAGAAGTTCAACTGAATTGAAATAATAAAGATCATTCAAGAACATTTGGTACTTGATACTAAACATTCCACCCGAGATTGAACTCGTATCAAATTTAAAAAGTCTTTCTACTCCAATTACGGAATCTGGAACTTGTATGAAATTTGAATTTTCATAGAAGTTAAAAGTAGTTGCAGCAATTCCAGTAGATGTTGCTGTAGTAGTTACAATACCAACTCCAGTTTTGCCATTTACTTGATTACCAGATGCAATATCTACACCTTTTCCTCTATCAATATCATCTTGAGAAATTTCGTACTTGAGGTACATTTTCTCAACACCGTCATAATGACGCTCATTAAAATATTGAATGGTATCATCAACCAGATCATCAATTTGATCATCATCCACGTTGATTTCCAACACTGGAGCACCAAGTTGACGCAAACAATAATCTATTAATCCTTGTCTAGTTGACGGTTTTGCCATATTAACCTTCTAATTGTGCTTTGAGGTCTGCATTTTCTTCAAGCAAAGCATCAGTTTGTTCCTTAAAATCTTGTGCCAAAGTTGCTAACTTTGCCTCAAGAAGAACATTTTGATTTGATACTGCTGCTAATTTAGAATTGTATATCTTAATGAGAACATTAACATCCACTTCACTTTGATTTTCCATTAACTACCTCAGAATGTGCCCCCATCAAGTGTTGAAGTCCAATGAGGTTTATTAGTATATATGGGAGTAACTGTGTTTGGAACTGAGGAAAGATTTGCAATAAATCCATTCGCACCTTCCTTTCTTAGATTCTGTCCCGTTTGGAATCCACCACCCTCTACACCAATCAGACTTACTGTTGTTGAACCAGAAACACCAGTCTCAACAACACCATATGCATTTGAAGTATCTTGTCTGATAATGTCACCAGCAGATACTGTAATTGCAACTGATAACACTAAAGTTTCTTTTGTAATAGCAGTTAGAATCTGCTTAGAGGTTGCTACGGGGGTCGCTACTGCATTTGTAGACCTTTGAAGTCCAGTGCTATCAAAATATGCAACACCACCAGTTGCATAATCTCCAGACTGATAGTAGAGACCTTTAATATCAAGGAAACCTTTAGTTCCTGATACAACACTATTTGCTATAGCAGCATCGGGAACATATACCCATCTTCTGCTATCATCAGCATGGGTTCCGTGATTATTGACGCCTGCAGTGCTAGTGGCAATGGAGTCATCCTCCATACCAAAGAATCCAACTTTGTTGTTAGATGCCCCAGAACTTGTATTGAAGGCGAATGAAATACCTCTATCAGTGTTACTATCGTATGCGTGGGTGATAGTTACCTGAGTTGTAGTACTGATACCAGCATTTGTAGCATTACTGATGGTAATTGCTTTGGTGCCAGGATTATATGCAGTAACTGTAGTACTATTTGGAATTCCTGCAGCAGCAGTAATTCCATCACCAGTATTGATACCAACAATAGAATCTAAAATCAGTGAAGTTGCACCACTGCTGGCTTCCGCCATAACAGTTCTAGTACTGGTTACATCACCAATATGGAAGATTGGATCGTTAAGGGTAGAAGTTGTTGAGTTGACAGTAGTTGTTGTGCCATCAACTTGAAGATTTCCCTTAACAATAACAGTACCTTCATTACTTAACCCATCAGGATATGGATCAATGTAAATGGTATCGCTACTACCTGGGGTACTAGAGATAATATTATCTTCAATTTTAATTTGATCAAAGGTTGAGTTACCAGCAACGCTGAAGTTTCCACCAACGTTTAAGTTTTTCTCAATACCTACACCACCTTCTACAATTAATGCACCAGTATCCTTATCAATAGAATCTGTAGTAACATTAATTCGGAGGTCTGCACCAGTATAAGTTAACTGATTGACTCCATTTTCATCATATTCAAATTTTGCGTCTTTATCATCACCAAATGATAGAAAAGTATCATCTGGAATATGAATTTCACCAGAACCGTGAGGATCTAATTTAATATCTCCATCAGTATCAGTTGATGAAATTATATTTCCATCAATTCTAATATTATCTACGTTCCACTGGTCAACCTTAAGTGATTCTGCACCACCTAATCCAGAGTTAGTTGCTGGTGCCATAATGGCAACAACACCTCTATCTTGGTTTCTTGTGTTGTGAGAAGCAGCTGGAATATTTCCAGGAGCGTGCTCCATCATTGATGTGTAGTAGAAACCACCAACTGCATTGGAGTTTGTACCATCGTCTCCAAGGAATATTCTATCCTTGTATTGGTTGATTCCACCGTAACTACCAATACCAGTTACGTATCCAAGTTCACCCCATTGTAAACTGGCTGGTTTGCTAGTACCTGAGGATCTTTTAATCCTAATAATACTTGCCATGTCAGAAATTGCCTCCGTTGATGTCTAAATTCTGCGTTGCGCCCGGCGTCAGGGTAAGAGTTGCTTCCCATTTTCTGATGCTGCTGTTATAAACAAGCACCATACCATTCTGCAAGTTTGAAGCACTAACATCACTGAGTTCTGCCAAAGAAAGTCCTTGAGCACCTGCAAGAGAAGATATTACCTTTACTGCTGGTTGTTGACCTACTCTGACTTTAATTTCAGCCATTGATTATATACAGATCAGAATGTAAATATATTTATATTCCTTGAAGTCCCAATCCACTTACAACTTCTTGTTGCTTTAGATATAGTTTTGCATATGATTTTGCAATGTCTCTTAAAGTATCATTATCATCGCAGGAATCAATCTCTCTAGATAATTTTGCATATTCAAAATTTTTAGAAACTTTCTCTAATACAATGTCATTTGGATCCATTTGCTATCTCCCGTAATAGTGATTTGATTTCTTCAATATCATCTTTAATTGTATCAAGTTCTTCTCTTTCTGTCTGCCTTCTTTTCTTCATTCTCATATATTGAGCATAACCGGCACTATCGGTATTAATGATAGCGCCAGTGCTTTTATCTCTGAAGAGATTCTGCTCATTTTCAACCTGTATCAGATCTTTATTTTCCATATTATGCAAGAGCAATTGCTCTAAAATCTTTCAGTTTTACTGGTGTTGATTCATTGGTAGACGACATAACAACTTTAATTGCAAATGCCGTAAACTGATCAACATTATTTACACTGAATTGATATTCACTAAATCCTTCCTTATCATTTGCAGCAACAAAAGCATCTGCTCTTCCACTACTCTTTTCAGGATCAATTACGCGATCTCCAAATCCATCACCATCATCATCAATTAAATTATCATATCCAGGGAATGGAATGAATTTCTGATCAATTTCACTAGAATCTGCTTTAATTAGTTGATAAAGAACACGGAAATCTGCATCATCTTGTCTATTTGCTGCAATATAAATCTTGAGACTTGTTGCAGGTTGTGAAAGAGAAATTTGCTTAGTTACAAATACTGCTCCATGAGGATCGTTTTCAATCAGATTTGCTCTAGAATCATCAACATAATCTTTGACAGGTGCATTTGACTTGTTTCTACCAAGTACAAATGTTGCATTCTGAATATCCATTACAGGAGATAGATTTTCATCTTCACTTGTAAATTCAACTCTCATAGACAGTGACTTATTGCTTGGAAGTACTTCAAGTCTTTCAATTTCATTAACTTTTGAAGCAACCATCCTAGGTGTATCAAAATGTATAACCTTGTTTAAGGTTATTGGTTCAAATCCTTGATCAATAAAGGAAACCTCATTTCCGCCAGCACTTGTTCCAGATACAGTTCTAATCAATGAACTTGATTTAGTTCCTTTTCCTGGTGTAATAACATTAAACATTGCTTCAAGATTACTGAACTGATAATTCTGAGAGATTCCAACCGTGTTTCCACCAAATCCCTTCTGAGATTCAAAGTTAATCATTCCAGATCCAGAACCTCTTGAAGTTGGAGATGCCGTAGTTCTATCAAACTCAATGTAATAATTATCTAGATTTGAATTTTCATCAGTGTAATATGTCGCTGGAATATTGTGGGAAGCATTGATTCTTGTTAAAGATACTCCATTAACTTCATAAGGTTGAATAAATTCTCCTGTAGTATGTGAGGACTTAACAGAATTGTCTATTGCTCTTGCATCAATCGATAAAGTACCAGCATCTCCTGCTCCAGCAGTAATACCATTATAAGAAATGATTTCATTGTTAAGAAGTGCATAACCACGACTTGTACTTATTCCTTCAAAGGTTCCAAATAGTGATGTATTAGCGACAGCAACTACACCATCAGTTTCACCAAAAGTTCCTGTGATGGTAGTTTTTCCGGTATCTGGAAGAATATCCTCAATTAAGATCTTGTTATTTCCGCCATGATGTGCATGATTATGTTGCTTGATTCTGAAGATATTTCCACTGTAAATATCATCAATTAAAGTAGATGATCCATTAATAGTAACATCAGCAGTTACTCTTGTTGCTTCGTTTGAGGGATCCCCATAGTAGAACAGATTCAGAGTATTTGTGAAGTTTTCTCCCTGAACATTGGTCAGATAGAGAGTATCTGCGTTTCCAATTCCAGTAAGAGTAAATCTAGCACCTTTACCTGCTCGTTTTGATACTGCCATAGTTGACGTAACAATTCCAACAGTTTCACCTTCAACATATCCAGTACCAACAGTGGTAATATTTACACCTTCAACACTACCAAAAGAATTAATGGTTAATGTTGCTTTGGCACCAGTTCCTTTACCAGTCAAAGATACTAAATCAACATTAGCGATTGATATACTCGGTTTGTAACCAGTACCACTACTTGCAATTGAAACATTACCTGTTCCAGAAACTGATGGACCACCAAGATTTTCAACAATTCCATTAATACTTGGTGATATTGCACCTTCAGCAACTTTTACACCAGATACAACACCTGCGTTAAGTGTTCCTGAAATTGGAAGTTTTAATTTTCTAGGCAGACCTTCGATTGGATTATCATCGAGATTTGCACTATTATCTCCTTTTGGAAGAACATCAGTATTATAGAAAGTAAGCGCCCCAGAATTAACAAATTTTGCTTTATACAATTTGAATGTCATATCTTGGTACTGACTTGCAGTCCAAATTGTGCCATTCTGAGATTTAAACAAGGAACCGCCAATATATTGCTTAGTAACAACAACATTTTGAACATCTGGAAGATTTGTTGTTCTAACAGTCTTTTTACCCATGGTTGCTGTCCACATTTCATAACCATCAGATGCGGGAGATAAAATAACAATCGCATATTCAGTATCTGCTTCCAGATAAACTGGTGATGGGAATCTTACTCTTGTAGGAACAGGCTCAAATGGATTTGCCTCATTAACTTGAATATCTGCAGGATTCAGTGCAACCTGCGTGTAGTCTTGAACCAGGAAAGATGTTGGAGTACCCAACTCCATAGTTCTCAGTTCAATAAAGATTTTTGCACCAGGATCTTTTACTGCAAAAAATAGATCAAATGATGTTAAGAAACATCCTTTTCCATCAACAGTAAAGGATTGTGCAAGTGGATCTCTATGTGGTGCCTTAACTTTAATCTCAACTTCAGTTTTCTTTCTCTTTGGTTTGGGTGGATTTCTAACAGAAACTCTACTGGTCTCTTGTGTTAAGATACTTCCAGATCCACTGTAAGATCCAATTGCTTCTGAAGCAAATACTGTAGATCCGGGAAGAACTACGGTATTTGGTGGAACTGCAGTAACCTTAACTGTTTTAGTTCCACTCTTAACTCTTATTGCTGGTCGTGGATTTGAATTTGGATTTCTAAAGAAGAAGTTTGCAATAATATCTCCCCAGTTATCAGAAACTAGATCTGCTCTGGTGATGGTGCAAACTGCTCCACTGGTTTTTCCAACTACTTTAGCGCCTTTTTCAACATAACCATAGAAGTTATCTCCAGTAGAGAGTACTCTTACGCCAAAATTGATAAGTTTAGATGTTGGAGAATATGTATCTCCAGGTCCAGGTCTATTTCTGTCATATGGATCAACCTGATATTCTTCAACAAGAACTGCAGGAGATCCTAAACCAGCACCAATATCTGGTCTTGATATATCACCAAACTTATGATTTGGTTTCTGAATTCTCATTACACCAATCTTTCTACCAGTAGAATCAAACACATCTGCAGATTCATAAATTCTGAAGGTTCCAGATTGCATTTCAATTTCACATACCTTTGGAATAATATCAACTTGTTGACTATCAAGATACAAATAGTGTCTAGAATATGGTCTTAGACCATTAGCAGCAAAGTAAACATTTCTTGAGCGCATCCAAGGATCTGCTTCACCAGAAATTTTTACATCTTCAACATAATTAAACTCTCTTGCAGGTCCTTTAAGTTTTGGTTTAAACTTAGTTTTGGTTGTAATTGTTGTCGTAGTGAATGCCTTTCTACCTTTTTCACCTCTACCACCACCTTTTTTGTAACTAACATATTCTGTTTTCTTATCAACATCTCTAGTTACTGTTGCCTCTTGCTTCCAATTGGCACCTGTTGATTCGGTTCTATGGTCATCAATATAAATTGTTCTAACCCAGTTATCAGATGCTGGATCTAAAACAACACCGCCAACAAAAACAATAACATTAAATGGGTTTACATTTTCAACATTGGTAGCATGTGGTTGATCCAACCAATCTACTTCTTCATATTTGAGCGTAAGAAGATCTCCAGTTTTCTGAATGTTTGGATCTAAAAGTTTGAGATTTTGACTCAAATCTGTTGTAGTAGGATCAATTCCAGGATCCAATGCCAACTGTGCATTCATAGACCAGAAATCAACTGGTGCAATACAAGTAGCACCTTCTTTAGATATATCCACTGTTGAAAGGCGTGGATCCATCAATGACTTATCTCTAAAGTCACTAACAATAAATCCACTCTTGAATCTACTAAGACCGTTAGCATCTGTTACATCTAATGTTTTAGTGCTGAGTTCAAGAAGAGATAGACTAGTTACTTCTTCTAGATTTTCAATTCTATCCTCAAGTTTTCCAATATCACGCATCGTGAATCTTCTATTATCACGAAGCAGAATTTTGGGATCCTTCGTTGTATCGTACAAATATGGAGGCAATAGAATTTGTGCAACTTCCATTGCATCATCCGCAAGAACTGGTGCTTGAGGAATATCGGCAGGTTCTCCTTTAATAACTTCAATTTCACCTAAACGGTTAATGCTAACTAAATCAATTCTAGGTAGATAATAACTATACCCTAAGAATGAAGTTTCATCTGGAGAAACAACATACTTATAATTATATTCATATTGTCTAATATTAAATGCAAATGGGGACGCATCTGTAGAAGGATCAAACTCTTTAACTCTAGGTCTGAAGTCTAAAAGATCGGAACATCGTAAACCATTTGGCAATGTTGGGATATCACTAGTAAACCTATCCTGTGAATAAGAATTTACAGTGAAAATATCACCAGTATTATTTGATCCAACCTTATATGAATCAAATATAATTAGCAATTGTCTAGAAGGTACTGCACTACCCTTCCTTCTAACAATTCTAGAATAGTCGCAGAATTGATGACGATGACCTTTATCTAATCTATAGTTTGAAGTTCTGTCACTATAACTACCTGGTGTTATTTCTTGAATTACACTCTCGATGGCAGAATTTCTAAACTTAACAGATTCTCCAACAGAAAAATTATTAGTATTCAGTTTTACATATTCAATACTATTTGCAGTCCTATTTACAACTTGTGCTACTGCTCTACTATCTTTTCCTATAATTTTTTCACCAACAATTGCATTCTGATCCAAAGAAAGACCAGTTGCAAAAGTTAACTTATCAAGAACAGGTGCTGCAGCATTAGTTGATTCGTAAACTGCACGTACATTTACAACATCAGGTACGTTTAGAGAAATTTCAGTATCTTCGATTCTAGTTCCATAGAACTTAGAAGTTGTGAGACCAACTGTTGAAGTTGCGCCAATAGTTTTGACAATGGATACCTTATTTGATCTTGCAAAATCCTTCGTTTTATTAGTTACACCTTGTTTCTTTAGAGTCGCCTGGACAGTAACTGCACCATTAGCAAGACCACTGAAAGTTACAGAGTTGCCATTCGCACCTAAAGTAAAGTTTCCGCTATTAATTTGAATTGGAGAACCACTGTTATCAGTAATCGTATATCTCTCAGCATCAAATGTTTCAAAAAATACGCTAGTAATTCCTGCACTTACATCTACAGCATCAGCAACATCTAAAGTAAGACTATTGCTTGTAACAGACTTACCTGTAATCTGTTTTGTAATTGTGAGATCAGCATTTGCTAGATCAACAGTTGCAGTATTTTCTACTGGCATTGTTGCATATAGACCATTTGATCCATATTGACGGATTCTTGGAACCATCAAGGAGAAATTATATTGACCATTATCCACACTACTTTTGTTTACACCACCAACGGCAGTTGGTGCTGCTCCTAAAGTTACTGCACTTCCATCAGCACGGATTGCATTGACAACATTAAAGTTCGGATCTCCACCTGTCTGATACTTAATTATACTGCCAAGTTTAATACCACCCTCACCATCTTGGAAGTTTCTTCCCGAAACCTTACCAGTATTACTGCCACTAATAACTAACTGATCCTTTACACCAAATCTTTCAAGTTCTTGCTCATAAAGAACAGTATCTGCAATGAAATTTGTATGTAAAGCACTATTTAATCCATCAGAGTCTTGGAATACTGCTTTAATATCGGAGGTATCATAGATTGCCATACCTGTGATACCAGTCTTAAACTTAGGATTCTCATTGATGATTACTTGCTCACCAATTAAAAATCTTCCCGAAGTCTGGGTAAGACTATAATCATTAGTTGCAATAACTGAAACGTATCCAGTAGCACCACTAGAGAGACCTCTAATATATGAAGTGACAGGTACATCCGCAGTGCTATATGCGTTTGCTAGAGTTAGTTTTGTATATGTTTGAATATCATAGAGATAGAGATCCCAACTAGTTGATCCATCCTTGTAAGAATCATCCGTCACACCCCACCAGTAAACTCTTGCCTCACCAACCTTAGTTGATAGACCAGCACCAGATGCATCGGAAATGTTGGTATTACCTGATGCATTTCTTCTTTCAGAATATAATTCAATAATATTAGTGTTGGTACTATCTAAACCATTTGCTGCAGTATCACCAATATTTAAATATGGTGTTCCATGAACATTGTTTACTCTTACTAAACTTCCAAGAGCGAATGGAATTAGAGAACCACCTACTGTTTTGGTGGTTCTTGGTTTTTCTACATCAATTATACTAGAACCAACAAGATCAATATCATATCCTTTAACGTAGGCAGTGCCAGCAGACACTCTAACACCCATCAAATTGTCGCTAGGTGTATTCCCCTCATTAGTTACTTCATCCTCTCTGAAGAGACCTCCGTTGCCAGTCTCATTGTTTAAAGTGTCAATAACATCTACAATAAAACTATCAACAGCATAATTGCCAGACTCTTCGTAAGTTCTCTTTGCGAAGTAATCTCTAATTAAATTATAGTTTGACTTATTCTGTAACTTTTTAATTTCACCCTTATCAATTCTTACTAATTCAACAAAACTAGTATCTTCGTTATCTGTGAGTTGTTTTTTGGTTAATTTAAGTTGAATTTTTAATCTATCTGCACCCGGTGCAGCATAGTTAGTAAACCCTTTTGCATTATCATTCAGTTTTGGATTTTGATCCGCATTTACAATTTCCTCAATAATATCATATCCAACTCTGAACGATGGTTCATTGTCAAAAGGATCAAGAACAATTTGTGCATTTGGAACGTCAACAAAAGTTCCTCTAATAAAATATACACCTTCTGCTACACCGACAGAATACCCTGTGTTTGTTGCATTTACTGAATTAACTGTAAAAACAGTATCTCCAGAGACAATAGAAGTATTTCCATACGTTATATTCTCTTGAAGAATAAGAGTTTCACCATCTTCAAACTCAACGCTTGTCCCATCAACGCCACCATCTTGGTACTTGACGAACAGTGTTATTTCCTCAACACCTTCTTCTGGGGGCAACAAATATCCTTTGATTGTTCCCACAATCTCAGAATTTTCTCCCTTTACCTTAGACCCTTTACCATTATTTGCATTTATAACAGCATCCAAATATACCGTAATATCAATTCCTAAGTGGTCTCCATTAACCTTAACCGTAGTAAAGGCATTATCGCAAGTGATTCCTCCAGGAATCACCATAGAACCCTCTTTGAACATATGACTGCCAAAGGATTCTATCTGATTTTGTAGAATCGACTGAAGACCTGATAATTCTCTGGCCTGAACAGGGTACCCAGGTTTAAACAGAACTTTGTAAAAATTATCTGCCTTATCAAAATCATCATAATAAGGACTTACGTTTAAATTCGTCTTTTGTGGCATTTTTTAAAATTCCAGTATAATTTTGAGGTCTTCTTTTTGGCGGGCATTTCTAGCAATGCTAGATCTGTTGTCAAGATAAATTAATTCTCCTGATCCTTTATTTATTTCAGGAACTGCCATGCCACTGGTGAAATCAACACCAAGATTAATTAATTTTGTTCCTGTTGGATTTGTTGTGATTCCTGCAAATCCAGTATCGATTGAAGCAGAAAAATTAGATACATTGCCACTGATTACATTTGATGATGCTTCAAAATCATATGGTCTACCATTTGTAGATATACCTGCATAATCTCTTTGGTTAAAGGTTGTCTGATTATAGAAGAGAGATCTGTCTCTAAAATACTTCAAAACCTTAGTCTCAAGATCATATGATGCAACATAACCAAATGCTTTTCCAGTTCCACTAGAAACAATCTGTTCAATCTTTTCTCCAATTTTTGGTGTTCCTGTAATTGAAGAAAATTTGAAAGAACTTAATCCAGAGAAAGTATTTTCTTGATATACATCACTAGTTCCGACTTTTGTTGGATTCTTTACAATACCAACTTGTGCAAAACTTGTATCAACTGGGAAATCCTTTGTAGAATCATCAAATCTTGCATAAACAAGAACTTTATCGGTACCCAATTCAGTGTAGACATCAAATCCATGACCATTTGATGGAGGAATAATTGGAATTAAATGTGCAGGAGTGCCAGTACTATTTGAATTGATTGATCCTAAATCAACTAATGCATAACTATAGTCTTTTCCTCCAGAAGTAACTGTAGTATTTGTAATTTTTCCACCTTCTACATCAACTCTAACTTTTGCTCCAGTACCGTCACCAATAATATTAAATTCTTGTCCTAAACCATTTGCATAGTTGGAACCAGATGCTTCAATATAAACAGTCTTAATTTGATTCTCATTTACACTTGAGTCGGCAGATTCTCTAATAGTTCTTATTTGAGATTCTGTACTAGTTTGCCACTCATTAGGTACAGTAAGATATTCTGTAGAGTCGAATTTGATAATATCACTTGGAGGAATAGTGAATAGATATTTCCAAATATATCCATCTCCACTATCGCCAGCTCTAGTTGGTTCTAGATCTGTAAATTTCGGTTGATCCTGAGAAACATTTCCTTTTGGATTATCACCATTAGATCCATTTTCAATACAGATATAAACTCTATAATCTTCATTCATTACATAGTAATTTGCATCATATAATCTAGATGCATTAGTTATAGGTGCTGGACTAGTAATACTATAGTCATCACGATATATTTCATATCTACTTCCAGAGACCCAATTAATACGTCGGACTAATCGTCTTACATTGGCAGAAGTTACCTTCTTACCATATAAAACAAGATCACCCGCATGGTTGTTATAAGCAACACTATCAATTGGGGCTGGTGGATTGGTATTCCAAGCAACTGTCCTACCAAAACCAACATTAGTTGGGTTGGGTAGACCAACTGTGATATAGTAAGAGTTACTTGTGGATTCAACAGAATCCACAAAGTTACTGGCATTCAAAATTCTAAATTGATCAGTAACAATTGCTGACATCTTTATCTTTTTTTATATATTTATAGGAGATTACTGAATGTAGAATGATAAGTTGTTATCAGCTTCCAGACTTACACCATCAGCGCGTGGTTTTCTGGAACGTATTGCTCCAGTTTTGCCTTCACCAAAGTTTCCTCTCCTTTGGATAGTTGGGAAGGTTGATAATCCTGCATCAACAGTCAAACCAGTGACTCCAATAGAAATTCCATTAGTTCTATTGTCATAGTTATATATTCTTCCCCAAGAAAGTTTTCCAAGAGAAGTTGTTAATCCTGCCTGAAGATCATTAAAAGTGCCACTTTCGAGTATTCCAATTACAGGACTACCCGAATCAATATTACAAATAATTTCGGCATTCGATGCAAGACTTGTTATTGAGTTGACAACATAAACGTTATCAAGGAATGTCGTACCAATACCAACAATTGCAGAATCACTACTATTTACGGAAGTAACTCCATTACCAACTGTGGTATCGTAAATCATAATAGGATATCCTGCTACCAAATCTAGTGCATCAGAAGCAACATTTGCTTCACCATTTTCACCATAATCTTTCATTGCGCGGAAGTTAAACTTCAATGCAAGTGGGTGTCCACCTGTACCAGTTGTTGTACTGATTCCAGTAATAATTCCACTAAATCCTTGAACATTTTGAACTGTATTGATAGTTTCATATAGGGGTGTGGGAAGTTCTGCAATAATTCTTGGTGGATTTGTATTTGTATATCCAAATCCAGGATTGATAACTGTAACTGAAGAAACTTGACCATTTAAAATGGTAGCAGTTCCGGTTGCAGTGGTTCCAATACCAACACCTATTTCTTTAGGTGCTGAGAACTTAATATCAATTGTAGAAGTTGTATATCCAAATCCAACATTGTCAATGGTTACTGCAGAGACAGTACCTGCAATGGAAACTGTAGAAGTAAACGCTGCAGAAACTGGTTCATTTGAAGTTTCCATCATAAATGCATCGAATGTAAATGTATTCTGATTAAGATCCAGAATAATTTCGTCATAATCAAAGAATTGTGCATTATCTACAAAGATATCACTTGAAGTTGGAGTAACATCACCAATAATTTTTGCAGTTGGGAAGATCTTAGTTTCTAAGACTGATCTCACCTTACTAACAATATCACCCTTTACATAGATATCTTTCTTCTGTTTAATCCAATCAAATGGTCTGAAGTTAGTATCATCAACACCTGGACCACTATAGATGTTAGTTTCCATAATATCAGAACCTACAATTTCTGTAATTGCTCTATCATCAATTTGTTTTTGGGATGTTGAAATTAGTGGTTGTTTCAACATTCTTACATCATCACCAATCTTGAGAGTCTCAGTGGTTTCCACCTGAAGAACATCAATACCATCTTGACCAATATAGAAGAAAATATCAACTTTATCATTTACCTTAGGTGCTTCCATAAACAAGAATGAAGTTCCGCCGGTAAACTGATACGAATATCCAGGTGTCTGCAATACACCATTAATAAAGATAACAAGAACAGAATCAAGATCAATATTTGCAGAAAGAGGGTTATTTGGATCTAATTCAAAACTTAGGAGTTCACCATTGTAATAAAGTGGGAATCTCCTTCTAGTTCCATTTTGATAACCAAAGACACTATCAATATAATCCATTTCACCAAAGGACCAAGAGGAGAATCTATCGGTAAAGGTTTCAACAACTTCAAGTTGGAAAGGTGCTATTGGTTGAGTATAATCTTTTGCTGTTACAAGACCAACAGCTTCAATAATATCACCAGGTTTGAATGCATATCCAGACCTTGCAATTTTAAAACTATCAATTAAGAATAGTGTAGATCCAATACCAACGTTACTTGTTCCTGCTGCGCCCACAGTAAGATTCAGCAAGAGGTTTCTACCAGTTTCAGTTGTTGCGCCAATACCAAGTCTAGAGACACCAACAACTTCTACATTCTCATAGTTTGGTTCTGGAATGATCAATGCTGGATTGATATATCCCTGACCAGGATTTGTGATTGAGAATGCTAAAGTTCCTCCAATGCCAACTGTTGCATCAACTACGGCACCAGTTCCGCTACCACCAGCAGATCCAACACCAACACTGATTGTATTGGTGGTGAATGATGTAATTCCTAGAGTTGCTCCTGCAGCAGGATCAGTTGCTCTTGGATATGGTTGCTCGGTAAAGAAGTCATCATCAGAGCAACTAAAGATTAAACCATCCGTTGCAATCTGAATAGTATCCGCAGTATCCAAACCGTGACTTGGAATAGTAAGTCTCAATACGCCTGTATGGGAAGTGTAATCTGCTTTAGTTGGTGTAAATGGTCCACCATTACTTGCAATAACACTATTGTTTACAGATCTGATGAACTTATGTTCGTATGCTAGATCTGTAATACCAATAGAAACTGGTTCTCTATATCCAGATCCAAAATTATTGGTAAAGTATCTTCTAACGGTTCCGCCAGTTTCATAAGTATGTGGAATTGTAGATGGACCCACTCTGATTGAAACTTTGGTTGCAGAAATTACCTGAACAACATTAACAGGATAATCATAATCTGGGAAGATGGTTGTTGTACCGTATCCGGTGCTGCCACAACTAAATTCTAGATTATTAAGTTTTACAAAATCTCCACCTAAGATATTATGAGAATCGTTGGTTTCAATTTCAAGTATTCCTGTTATATTATTATACAGTGCTGTAGAAATAGCAACTGTAGAACCGACTGTATTAATACCAATGAGATCTGTAAGTTGACCTGTAGAATTCTTTAGAACTTTAATTTCTGCACCAACTAGAGGAGCATATCCAAGACCAGGAGTAGAACCTAAAGAAACAATAAGACCACCTCTTGGGAGTTGATTTTGGTTAATATCAAAATCAGATTCAATAAATGATCCATTTACAGAAGTGATACCTGTGTAAATTACACTCGTGACTCCTACTGTAGTATCATTATCAACTTCATAGTTATTTCCTGCATTATTTTCAGTTGTAGGAGTTTGGAATACCCCATTAATAAACAGAATACCGTTACCAGCATCAATACCCGTTGTATCTGCACCACCAACTTTTAATGCAAAAGTCTTACCAATTCCAGTAAAAGAATCTGAAATATCATCAAATACCATATTAGTGTCATAATCAGATCTTAGGAAAGTTCTTCCAGAAAATTGTGCAGTTACATATGGAAGATTGCTTTCGTTTCTTCTTGCTCTATTATTACCTTTTGGTGGATCAATGAAGTGAACTTCATTTCCAACAATATTGAGAGCACCTCTATAGATTTGAACAGTTGATCCGTCAATGTGAGATGTCGCTGCAGATCCAACAGCACCCCTCTGTACAGAGACTGTTGGGAATGTTGCAGCAACACCAGCAGCAATAAGACCGTTAATAGGACCAAGAACTTGACCACCAATATTTGTGCTAAGACCAACCTCAACAACCTTCATATATTCATCATCAACTCTCAGAAGGTCTCTTGGTTGAACAGAAGAAATTCCGGTAATATTAAATGTCGAAATACCTACAGAAATTTCTCCACTATTAAAATCAAGTTTGTGGTTAATTGGGGTAAATGTTATTGGTTGTTGTACAATACCGTCAATAGCGATGACAGTTTTGCTCAACTTCTTAGTAAATTCCAATTCATGAGCATTTCCGATTCCTGCATCAGTGAAGGTAACGGATATACCTGCAGCAGCGAACTGTGGTGTTGTTGATAATTTAAATGTATCTGGAGTTAGGGCAATTGGATAAACTCTATCTGGTAGTTTATCTGTTACAATACCAAGATGGTTTACAGTTGCACCAATTCCCATTGGTTGTGTTCCAATGCCAATAAAGGTCGAAGTTGGTCTATAAATCAATTCTTCTCCAGTATTAAAGAAATGATCTCTTAATGTGAATACACCTGTTGAATAATTAATATCAACAGTATTTGTGGGGTCAAATGTCTTCACATAAATTGGTTTACCTTCATGAGTCAATGTAAAGTTAGTTCTATTTGCTCTCAAACCATTAAGTCCATCAAATGCAGAGAGGAATATCAATTGATCAGTTGGACCATATGAAAGTGAATTTGCTTGGTTATCAAAGTCCATCTCTCTATAGAAGACTTCACTAAATGCTTGTGCCTCTATATTGTATCCCAAATCTGGATAGAAATTAAGATAGAATTCATTACCACTAATCTCTCCACCAAATGTACCAAGACCAGTAACATTATTAACTGGTGCAAATGGTCCAGGAGTGACAGTAACTTCACTGGTTCTTGAATTTGAAAGAATATTGACTTGATGAATTGCTGATGTTGTTCCAGCAGAAACACGAACGATTGCTGCTGCTGCAGAAATGAATCTGCTATCAAAAGTTCCAACTCTTACTACATCAGTACCAAATCCAATAGTCGATTCTAATCTTGCACTTCTTTCTGTTCCTGCAGGTTGATTATTGAGAAGGAATCTATATGTTCCAATTCCAGTTGTGGTATTACCAAATCCAACAATATGTGTTCTGTAGTCAAAAGCATCAACCTGATCAAAGTTACGACCACGTACAGAAACAATACCTGAATTAGCATCATAAATTGCACTTACAAGTCCAACATTTGATGCACTATATGACTGTGTAGTATGATCAAAATAATATTCACTTACATAGGTATCAGTTCCATCAAAATCAATTGTAGCTTCGACATAGTTAGTTTCTCCACTAAATCTATTAGAAATCTCAATATTTGCAAATAATCCATTGAAATCATTATCATTGAATTCTGCAAGTGTTCCAATATTATTACCACCGGATACACTAGAAAGACCGACAAAGGAACTGACAAGATTTACAGAACCAATTGCTTGAGTACCAATACCCGAGTTTCCAGGAGGAAGTGCTTGGAAAAGATATGATTTTTTGAGTACTTTGATATCATGATCTTTTTCAAAGGCATCTGTTGGAGTAAAGATGAGAGTTTTTCTTCCAAAACTATCAATATTTGCACTAAAGTCTCCAAGTTTGGTAGATGTAAATGAACTATACTTCTCGAATACGAAAATATCATTGGTAGTTGATTGAACAACTAATTCGGATAATTGAACATCTTTACTATCTGGATCAGCAACTTGTATTACATATCTTATATGATTTTCTACAAAATCAATTTCTTCAATTTCAACGAAAGTGTCCTTAAATCCTCTACTAGAAAACTTATTACTAATATCATCATGAATGAGAACTCTATTAGTTCTACACTCAATATAATCTGTTAACTTTCTATTCTGAATCTGTAGAGCATTTGATTGTGTGAGACCTGTAACAGGACTTACTCTTGGATCAACATCTACTGCATTATCAAAGTTATTGATAATATCAACTCTTCTCTCATTAACCACATCAAGAATTACAATTGCTGTAGTTGTTCCACCAAGACCAATACTACTCCTACCAATGGAAGTTACACCAACATCCGCAAAGTTCTTAAGACCTGCTGGGTGAACAATACTGTTTACTGGAGTAGAAAGTTCATCCCAGGTTATAGGACTCTTAATTGAATATGAAAGATTCTGATAATAGTCATTGTTAGGAGTTACTTGATAATCTTCACTAATTTTGCCAATGTCATCACTCCAACCAAGTTCCATTCTTGAGGAGTAATCAACTACAAATTTTGCTCTCTTCCTATCAACATTGGTTACTTCTGCAATTACACCACTAATAATTCCTTTAACAATATCACCTTTGTTAAGATTATATTTTCCAGTATATTTGATATAATCATCTCTTACCAGAGAAATAAACACATCTTCGGAACGGAATCCATTACCATCACTATTGACAAATAGTCTTTCATTCTTAGCAAATGTTCCCCTCTTTTGCTTGATATCGATGCGTGGATAGATGTCCTCATTGATAAGAGTTGCATACCCTGATTGATATGTCTTGGCAATACCTGCATTAGTTGTAAGACCCACACCTGATGCATCAATTAATTGGAAAGTCAAAGTTGCTGGACTAGTATTTGCAAATTGTATTACTTTGAATAATTGATAGTCGTAGTCACTGGAATTAAATCCCGATCCATCTGGAGATGACATTTCAATGCCCTCAACAAATACTCTATCATCGACAGAAAATGGTGCTTGATTGTATCCAAGAATTGGTGTCTTAAGTACACAAGTTGCAATTCCAGTTGGCCCACTAATCATTGAAACGATACCCACACCATTTGAGTTATTAATTGTAATAATTTTGTGTGGTTCAGAATCTAATCCAAATATTGGTGCTAATTGAACAATCTCAGCAATAGATCCATTTGGTGCTTTTGCAATAAGGGTTGTTGTATCAACAATACTCTTAGTTGTATCATTCCAGAGGATAACGTCTGGATCAGCAAGATATTTTGCACCGGCAAACTTAATATCAATTTCTTGAATTGTATCTAAATTATCAACAGTTACAATTGGTGGTACAAATGCTTCTGGTCTAAGAGTCTTATCTGAAGGATAGTCATATCCAATATCACGAAGTCTAGTCTTTTTGATTCTACCAATAGAAGTGGATACTCCAATAATATTGGCATTTCTACCATTCACAGATGTGACATCTCCAAATGTAGGGAGTTTATCGAAATTAAATCCTTCCGAAATAACTCTTACTTTGGAAATACTTCCATTAAGTGCATTTGAGGATCTAGTGTTATATTCTAAAATATCACAATCATCATTACTATATGATAATATATTTGGATACTTAAATGGTGAAATTTTGAACTCTGTTGTTGATGATGTTGTTGAAATTCCAAATACAGAGTATGTTCCATTATATTCACTATTTTCATATCTAATTTCCGAATATGCTTTGACTTCAGTGTCAGCAGTGCTGATGTATCCACCCTTCTCTAAACCATAGTAAAGTCTTGATGGAATACTATTAGAGTAGTTTAAAGTCAGTGAAGAATTGGAATCAGTGCCGAAACCAACACTACCAAGACCAACTACATTAAAGTCTCTAGAATCTCCCGAACTGATATATTCATTAGTGAAATTCTTATCTCTGTAAATTTTTAATTGGTATCCTCTGAGTGAAGTATCTTGAAGATTGAACTTTAAGTCACTATTTCTTACAACATCAATTGGCGGATTGACAGCAGAAATATAATGATTAACTCCACCAGTTGCAGTAATACTTACTGAATTTTCCGTTTTCGGATCAGATTCATATAAAGTTTCTGCAAGTCTAAACTTATCGACACTATCTTGAATTATATAATAAATTCCAGTTGTTATACCAGAAACAACTTCTTCTGCTTCATAGAATACTTTATCACCAGTTTTATATCCATGATCTTGATATGTAAATGATCCGTCAGAGAGAGTAATACCTGTCGAATTGATACCAATTGTATTGACAAGAATTTTCTTTTCATCTAAATTCAACTTTATATTCAACGCGCCAGTAGTTCCAAAACCAACAATAGTGTTTGGAACTACGTTTAGTTTGATAACGTCTTTATTCAGTAGACCATGAGTTGACGAAGTACTAACAATAGTTGTAATTCTGTCAACATTTCCAAGAATTTGTTCGTTATTAGTTTCTAAAAGATACTCTGAATTATTAGATCCATCACTATAGAAGAACAATCCTTCAGATGCAGTGGTTAAACCAACTTGTGTTGTTAATCCAATGAGATTTTCTCCCTTGTTTATAACAAATACATCACTTGATAGTGTATTTGTATCTGGAATAAAGAATGTTCCTTGATTAAGAGAATTATCTCCAACAATAAGTGAATCTACGCCAGCAAGAGTACTCTTAGTGAATGTAAGTCTTTCTCCCGTCTTTAACCCATGATTGGGTACATAAATTGCTCTACAAGGGACAGAGACACTAGATGTAGTGACTCCAACTGTTCTTACTTTCTTTTGAGCTCCACCTGCAGTAGTTCCAACACCAACTGATGTTACTGCATTGAAATAAATTAATTTATTTCTTTTGGAATCAAACTTTGTAGTTTTTACTGGAAGTCGGACTCTATCAGAACTCAAACTAAGATCGCTTCCAAAGGAGTGTGCTACGCCAGTAGATCCAAATCTCTTAACCGTAAGTACACCATTTGAATAGTCATTAAGAACTCTTACAGTCTCATTACCATCAGAGGACGTAATTGTTATAGAATTACCAATTGATACTTCCCTAAATCTTCTAGAAACGAAAATATCCTCAAATTTGCCTCCAGGAAAACCTGAATAACTGGTCATTGTTCCAGCAAGACCAACAGATTCTGTAGTAAATCCTATTCTCTTAGATCCACTAAGGAATGGTATAGAGGTCGAAAGATTACTAACAAGAACGGTATCATTATTATTTAAATCGTATCCATTACGATTGTAAGCAGAAACTTGATTATCATTGTCCCAAACAAATACACAGTTTACATTTCTTTCTAATTCAGTTCTAATAGAAGATATGCCAGCACCTTTTAATTCTTGAACTTCTCCTCTAAGACCAGCACCACCGGTACCTTCAAAATTGAAGTTAACCCTATCACCAATAGAATAACCAACTCCACCATCAATGATTCTAATTTCGTCAACAGAACCCTTTGTAACTGATTCTACATTACAACGTTGTTGAAAAGTTTCATAAGATTCATTGATAAAGTCATAATCTGCATGTGGATCACTGACTTTGTATGGGAAAGTATTTCTAACAAGATTATTTTCATTGAAATCAAATGTTTGATCTAAAACTAGATTTTCACCTATTACTTGTGACTTAAATTTATTTCCAACAAAATATGGATATGCTGGTGCAAATTGTGCAGAGTTTTGCCCACTGGTTGTAACTCCAACAAAATATGCATAAACTCCATTTGGAAATTCTGGAGTTTTGCAGAATCTGCCATTGTGCAAATCTAGATCACCACTATTAGTATACAAGTAATCTTCCTTGAAGAATCCTGGCTCAAAAGTAGGTGGTCTATCAACAACAGAATTAGTGCTCAATTCATATCCAGTTTCAAGTCTAGTAACACCCGACTGAACATTATCTGCCGTTTGATATCCAAAGGGACCATAAATTGGATTTCCATCATATGCCCATCCAATAATGGGTGAGTGAGATCCATTTAAAGATTCAAAGTTTGATGCAAGGTCTTGGGAATATCCATACATTCCATAAACCAAAGAATCCTGCTTTTCATCTTTATAGAGACTAGAATAAATTTCTGGAGTTCTTGTTTCGGAAATTTTACCAAATCTAAACGCATCATTTATTGTCAGATCTCTAACTCTAGTATCAAAAATTGCACCAGATCCTCTTGAATCTACAAATAATGAAGTAGAAGATGTGCTATACCCTATACCTGGATTAATGACAATAACATCGTCGATCTTTCCATTTAAAAGTACAGGTCTGAGAATTGCACCTACTCCACCAGAAGGATCTTCAATTTTAAGTTCTGGGATTGAATTATATTCAGATCCTTTATTCAATACTTGAACATCAACAATTCTTCCATTAGAAATAATTGGGGCAAGTTGAGAATTCTTACCTTTACTTATTGAAATTCTTGGTTTTGTATGTAAATTAAATACAGTAGATCCATATCCAGTTCCAGATTCATACAAATAGGCATCAGTAATCTCACCAGTTACAATTGGTGTAAAGGTAAAGGTTCCAATACCAGATCCTCCAAAAGAAACATTAGCATTAACTTTAATCTCTGGATATTGGAAAATATGGTAACCACTTCCAATAGAATTAAATTTACTAAACTTTGATTTTTCAAGATCATCAGCAAATGTTCCAGCAATGCCAACATTTACAAGTCTAAATTGATCTGAATCTACAAGTTGAATAGAATAACTATTTAAAGTAGAGAGACCAACAATAGGATTACCTGTTGATTTATATGTAACTATTTCTCCAGTCTTAAATCCATGATTATTAAAGTATACTGAATTATACTCTGTAGAAATACCACTAGATTTTACTCTTAATTTTCTGTGAGCATAACCAGATCCACTATTAAGAACAGTAATAGATCTTACATTTTTTTGCGATAGAGTTCTAAATTTATGAATACCAGATGCTGATGTAGCAGCTGAAAGACCAATAGTATTGATACCAGTGCTTACCGCAGTACCTGATGCAGAAGGTGCAAATGCGTCATTGTCATTTTTAAATAATCTAATAGTTGAAGTATTTACAATTCTAATTACATATTCATCACCACTACTCAAACCTCCTGTTACTATATTGTTTGGATCATATGCTTCTCCAATAAAAATGGGATCATTTCCATTTTGGTTGTAGATAATATGCTCACCATCTGCAAGGTTATGTTGATTTGTAAATGTGATGGTTTCATTACTAGGATCAATTCCACCACCAACATCTAGTCTACGACTATCAAAAGATATCTCTCTAAATCTTGTTCCGATAACTGGTTCCAAAGAACAACCAGATCCATTACCACCTACCAAATCAAGAGATAAGAATTCATCAAATCCGAATTCTTGAGGGTCAACAATAACTTCTTTAACACTACCAATAACAACTGGCTCAACTTTTGCACCAGTCCCATCGGGAAGACCAGATCTTGCTGCAATATCCTCAATATTTAATTCTGGAGGATTTATGATATCGTATCCCTTACCACCATTAAGAACTTCAAATTCTTCTATAGGTCCATAATAAATTTTATCCCTAGAATCGGGACTTACAATCTCTACACCATCAACCAATACTCCAATATTGCTTACAGTCCTATCAGTACTTTTACTACCTTGTAATTGCTGCGATAATGGAAACTTTCTAAGAATTTTTTTACTTGAGAGAGTTCTATTTTCGTGCCTCTTTAAAGTAAAATTATGAGATCCAGCACCAAAGTTTGGATTGAATCTAGAAATATCGTCAAAGTTTGCGTCAGTTTTAGCATTATTAGCAAGTTGGGACTTTGAAGAATATAGTTTAATTTCGTTTGCGGCAACGAGTTTTACAAAATAACTTTCTCCAGATGAAAGACCAATTAAAGGACTTTCTGCAGTATAGACTATTTCATCACCATCTCTAAAATTAACTGGTGTTGAAAATACAATGGTCCCATAAGTCTTATAGTAAGGACTATAACCACCCAATCCTTGAGTATTATTTGAACCTAATGTTTTAATATATCCATCTGGAAGTACAGATTCAACAATATCATCTTTTATAGTGTATCCTGGAAGGGAATTTGATGCCAAATATCCAAAGATTGTAGAATCGTCTACGTAGATATTAGATGTATTTGCAAGGTATACTTCATTACCTACAGTAAGAACTACTCCAGAACTCTTTGCTTTTACAATCTTTCGTCTAATACTATAATCCTTATTGGGATCTGGTGTAAAAGATCCAATATTAGATAGAGTAACTTCCTTAGTTGATGTGTTTATTGAAGATACTGTTGCAAATGATGCATTAGTAACATTTGGATCAGGTACAACTACCTGCTGACTATCGCCAATGAGAACCTCAACAGAATCTCCTAGTTTAAGGTATGCCTTATCAATATCGGAAAACAGTGTGAATACTGAAGAATTTACTTCTTCTACCTTGAATCTTGGGCTGGTATTATAAACCCAAGAATTAGCAAACATTTGCTTATATGTCCTATCAACGATAGGATTCTCAATAACCTCTCCAACATTTCTTGTGGTTATCTCCTCATCTTCTTCCATCAAAGGGATATCTACCAAAGGTTTTAATTCTGATAGAACTCCAGTGATTCTCATGTCACATCTATTCTCAATATCACCATTCTCATAACCAAAAATGGTTTCATCTGCTCTTACAATATCAGAGAGATTAATTTTTGATGTGACACCAGTACAACCATAAAACTGATTGATACTCTTTGAAGTATAATCAATTCTATTGTTTCCAGAAATAATAGTTCCTGTTTGACCAAATCCAATTGTAGAGTCAACACTAATTACTGATGCACTTACTTCAACTGGTTCTAATGATCTAGATGCTCCAGGAATAGTAAAAATACCCTCTACAAGGTCTCTATCATTATATCCAACAAAGACTCCAAGTTTATAGAAAGTTTGAGTGTCTCTTGTAAAAATCTCAACATCAGAAACTGATGCACTTGTATTGAGATCATTTGACTTAAATATTGTCTGACCTTCTAGTCCGAAAGGATTGCCGGAAATATTTTCTGCTACAATAACTTCTCTTCTGATATATTCGGCAGAAGATGGTTTAATTAATCTACTTTCAAGATCTAATACTTCAGCATGAACACCATAAAGAACTTTGAAAAGAATTCTAATAGATTCTGCAATACCCTTTGATTGATAAAAGTTTCTTGCATGCTTGATAAAGTTTCCAACGTCTAAATCAGAAACAAAATCATACTCTTCCAGTCCTGGAGTAAAGGTTTTTTTTAATTTTTTATAAAATTCTTGTAAGAAAATAACACTTAAGTTCTTTACTACTGATCCATCAGACGCGGCGGATGCAGAAGTTTCACTAAAAATAATATTTTGACTGTTTATATTGCTAAGAACATTGGAAATTCCTGTGTCATATCCAGAAATTCCACTGAATCCACGAACACAACTAGAGAAAGAAGTATCAGTCTTTGATTTATAGGTGATAATTTCATCACCAATTTGTAAAAGACCGTACTCATCAGGAAATCCTTTTGTAGAGGTTACCTGAATAGTATCTTGAGCAGATGTAATATCTCCTGTAAGCGATGTTTCACCTACAACAACCTCTGGAACGAGATTATCTACTCTGATATATCGATCAAGATTATCTACAAGATCTACACTACCGCCCTGATGTTCTAAAGACAAATAATATTGTCTAAAAAATTCTATAGCGTTTGGAAAATCAGCAACTAAAAACTCTGGAAGTTGGCTCTCAATAATCTTATTGAGTTGCACTCTCTTCTCAAATTGCGACATATTTTATTTCCTCTCTAGATCTCCGTTGGAATAACTTGAAGTATAATAGTCTCTTGTGAAAGACACGCCAGAAATATCTTCACCAGATGCAATAACATCTTTAACCATATTTATTGTACTACTTGGAACGCCAAAACTGAGGTAAAGGTCTTTTAAACCAATCACATCATTGGATTCTGGGAAAGCTTGAATTTCAACAATATTATTTGGTTTTTCAGTTTCAACAATATTGATAGTATTGAGAATAACCTCTCCCTTCATATAATCAACTACACCCGCTTCTTTGGCAACAACAGTTTTTACTCCATTAGCGCCAATTTTAACTATGGAAACAACTCCACTCTTAAGGTCTGCATTTGGTAAATCTGTGATATACACTGTTGAAGTATCACCAACAATTTTAAATCCTGTAGATTTAATATTCAGTCCATTTGGTTTGACATTAAATCTATTGCCAAAGCAAATTTCGTATTGAGCAAACTGATTAACCAATGCCTTCATATCTCTTCTAATTTTCACCTTAGTGATGTTAGAAGTAATGGCAGTGTCAACACGGTCAATTAGTTGGAGAACCTTACTATACTTAAATCTTCCACCAAAACGATTCATATCAACGTCTTTAGAGTATTTTGTAAGACTATCAATAATATTGGTTCTTAAACCATCAACAGTAGCAACCTGTGAGGAGTTATAATAGATATTTGATTCAATTTCAACATAAAGAACCTTAAGATCAATAATCTTTTGATTAATACCTGCAATTGAGTATTGCTTGATCTTATTCAGAATATTTCTTTTGTCAAAATCAGAGACATATGTGCCATTTTTGGGTTTTATACTGATTTGAACGGTACCAAACTGTGGTGGTACTAATTCTTCACCTCCAACAACTGCAACAGACTCTGTATTTGGATAAATTGAAGCAATAATTGCCTCATAATCTCTTGATGTAACCGCTCTGTATTGCGCTGAGTACAGTCTTGGGGCGAAATACTTAATAGAAGACACATCTTCAATTTTGCCGCCATTCATCGCCTTCTGAACGGTCGTAACAGGCACTGATCCGCTAGGAATTACTCTAACTCCTATCTGATCTGTAAGGTTTCCTTGAAATTCAAAGACAGAAGGTCCATTTCCTGCTTCACCATCAGTAACAATGTAACTTACGGAGATAAGTTTGCCATTTTCCAACTTTTTACCAAAATATCCATCACCAAACAGTAATTCATACCTCTCATCTTGAACTTCCTGGAGCAAATAGATCTCTGAGTTCTTATCAATGTTTAAAATATTGTCAACTCTACTAAAATCTCTACCAGTGCCTGCTTCACCAACATTAGAAACGTTTACTCTAATGGTTGAAGCGTCAATATTTGGATTATCAAGGATAAACCGCTGATCTGTAGACGTATCAGTGACAAATTGACGTGTAAGAAGAGTTCCTTGGAAAAGTTCTATTGGTTTTTGTTCTGTTCCGAACTGTGCTACACCATTAATCACTGCAGCAGTGACCTTTTCGGGTAGGGAGAAGCGATATGAACTGTTATCTTGCCCTCCAATGCACACCAGACCTGCTTCAGCGGTGATAAAACCGCTACTGGTAGTCGTAGGGACTGAAAAAGTTACGTTTGCCTTAGCGGCGCTTGCAGAGCGCGGCACATAACCAATGTTTCGTGCCAGTGATACGACATTTTCGCGTACTGTTGCACCATCTAGGAATGATTCATTGACTATGAGGTTAGCATTGAACGCATTAATGTACGTATTATATGCTAAAGTGTCAATTAATACTGAAAAATTAGATCCCTCAAAGTCAAAATCCGTAAAATTTGAATTAGAACGGAGATATCCTTTGATTTCTGATTTAATTTGATCGAAATCTAAGTTAGTAAACTGAGTAAAAGGCATTGTTTATCGTGTTGCCTCTAATATGAATGAGAATGACTGAGTTGGAAAATCTAAACCTACAATATCAAAGAAGACATTTACATCAAAACTGTTATCATCAGGTTTTGGATTGACTTGAACCTTTAAGTTTTCAACTCTATCCTCGTAAAACAAGATTGTTTCACGTATTTGATCCCTAATAACACGACTTGAGGCGACATCGACGAACTCAAAGAGACTTCTGCGAATATCAGACCCCAAGTCGGAGTTAAAAAAGCGTTCTGTAGGTATTGTTTCGACTAAATTGCGTATAGATCTAATGATTGCACGCTCATTAATGAGTACAGGAAGGTCTTTCGTCACAGGATGTGGATCAAATGCGAAACTAATATCTTTAAATGCTCTGGAAACCCTCTTGCTAGGCATTGAAATGGTTTATTTTTCTGAATTTATTTATATCCACTATTCAGAAATTTGACCATAGGTAGATTCTATTTCATCATTATGAATTTTTTCATATAATTCATTCTGTTGCTTAGAGTCATGCTTCTTAGGAGTCATATCATCATTAGCAATCTCACGAAGCATCTTTTGATGCTGATGATTACCTAGATTGTCAAGAAAATCGTTCATTTTTTCACTTTGGTGGTAGTCAGTTACGAGTCTTGTGGTTCCCCACATTTCTTTCATGTAGTTGGAATTTCTATCGACAGGTGAATTACCCATATTGATCATCCTCACATCAATCTGATTTTAGGTATTTATTAAAAAAGAGGGGTCGATGCCCCTCAATGTATTAACCCCTGCCTTGTCCGCGATAGACTTTCTTAGCAGTGTTGCGAGACGACGCGGCATACTTCGTGTTTTTTCCGGATCCTTGACGAGTTTTCTTCGGTTTGGATTCAACGAATGTTTGCCCATTAAGACCAGTTCTAGAGCGTGCCATAATTAACCTGTAGTAATTTTAGTATCAAGTTCCGATGGATTCGGAGACCCAGTAGAGTAGAAGTCCTCTGCTAGGTCTGCAAGTTTATCAAAGTATTCAGTTTCGGTCAAGTCCTTAAAAAGAACTTCACCCCTATGGAGAATTGTATAATACTCCTGTGTCATATCAGATCACACGAGTTTTTTCGTGACCAACTCTGACGCGAGGATCACACCAAATCTCAAATCCTGCTTCCTTTGCATCCAGACAGAATGATACATCCTCTCCACACATATCCTGTACTTCACCAGATTCAAAGACTTGCATCTTCGGCGCAAACCAAGGATATGGAAGACCTTCGTGCTCAAAGACTCCATTCTTGATCAACAACCATCCAAATCCTGCATAGTCTACAGTGAATGGTTTCTTACGCTTGGCAATACTCTCAAGTGTTTCATGGTTCATAACACCACCATTATTACGGAAGTCATCTTCTTCCATCCAATGTGCAACTGAGGTGGTCTGACCGTCTTCGGTACAATACCAACCACTTGCAATGTCTTGGTCCATCAATACCAACTGATAGAACTTCTCAGTGTTAAACACAATATCACTATCAATCCATAACTGATAATCATACTGTAACTTACCATCCCATGGTTTCTGATTAGGTCCACGAAGAACGTTCGCACCTAAACACTTACAACGGGCAAAGTTCACCATTGAACTATAATCTTGTGAGATCTGGATACTTGCTCCGTTCTGTACTAGATCAAAACACAGTTGTACAAAGTTCTTCAGATACGTGTATGATACACCGCGACCTGGTAAACAGAATACAATGGTCTTTCCTTTAATCATTTCTCTTGCCTTTGCAAAATCCCATTCTGTCTCTACGGGTTTTTTTACAACGGGCGATTTTGCTTTTACTGTAAATCCTTTTGCCATAATTAGGTCAAATTAAAATGTGAATGCATTCAAATATAATTATACTCCATTACAAGGAGCACGTCAATCTTTCAGTTCGGTAATCACGATAGCATCTTTATCAACCTCCAAATTTAATTGTGTACCTTCATACCACCCAAATTCAGAGATGATCCACTCTGGTACTTGAACGACATATTCGCCTGTTACGGGATCGACCTCTACAGTCGAAAAATTTTCGCCGGGATTTTTTTGCATAAGAGGTATTTCGTTTTCCATTTTTGTTTTATATAGAAAAGTGTAGAGTTCTATAAAGAGGTCGCGAAAGCAAGACTTTGTAGCCTAATGGTACCTTAGCGTTTTAGCCACACGCGCCGGGCGCGGCGCACGCGGGGGGCGGGGGCACTGCCCGACACCCACCCACTGTGTGCCACCTAACTCACTGCCATAACCAACGGGCGATGCGCTCCCTGTTGCGTAGGGGCATAAGGCGGGTGTACTCTACCCAACGTGCTCCCAGTTCGTGACGCTTGATCAGTCCCTGCTCTGCCATCACCTTGAGTAGCATTGAAAGACCTGTCCGTGCTTCATTAGGAAGACCCAGCGCAGCGTTGATGTCAGTGGGGCGCATGCCGTCCTGTGCCATGCCATCGTCGCCGTCGTCCATAGGAAGGACTGACAGGATCGCCCACTGATAGGTTGCTCCGAAGGACTGACGACTTGTGATTGAAGTAAACATCGTTGGTTTGTTTGCTTGTGTGTATTCTACAGGATCGGGGACCGAATGGCGATCCCCTTAGATTTAATTTACAATCCGTCGTGCCACTTGGTACCGAACGATGCCATTATATCGTCATCGGACGGATCCCAGTCTGCTGACTCTTCCTCCCAGACCTCTTCAATGGCACCCCACTGATCCTCTGCTACAGGTCGCCCTGATACCTGCTCGAACCACTCAAGGGCATCGTCAACGGAACACCCAGCGTGTTCCTGGATATATTCGCGGATCGCAGGAAGGTCCAGGATCGCGTACCGATCCTGTTCGCGTTCGTAGGCGTCGAGTGAGGTGTTGTGAAAATCGGTCATCGGTCTGGGTTTCAACTGAATTAATTTTACAGGGTCGGATCGGGCAACCGTTGCAGGTCACCCGACTTGTTACACTTTGAAATAGTATTACATATCAGGAAAGATAGGTTCCTACGATGACATTGCCATCAAAACAATTTTTGACAAGAACCCCACTAAAATAAGAGTCGGAAGAATACCCGTCCCACTTATTACCGAAGGGAGAGTTATTGTCAATTCTCATAAATTCACCGATATCGTACCAAACTCCCCGATACTTAAAGAACTCTCTTTCGTCAAATTCATCCTCACTAAGGTAGTCAAACTCTTTGCGGAGTTGATGATATAGACTCGCAGAATTAAGTCCGCCGAATCCTTCTAACCATTGCCCCATAATCAATTCTCTTGGCGTCCAGTTGGTTTTGATTGTGAGAGTCATCGGTCTGGGTTTGAACTGAATTAATTGTACAGGGTGAAGGGACCGAATGGCGATCCCTTCATAATTGTTTTAGAATGCTACCAGTTGGTCAATGTCCCACTGATCAACCTCGGTTGCTGTACCTGTGATCCACTGGTTAACGTGCTTAGACGTGGTAGAACTGTATTTCGTACTAGAGCGGATCCATCCCTTGCCAGGTACCAGAGCGGCGACAGGTGTCTTGTATGAAAAGAAAACCGACGTACCGTCTGCCAGATCGACTTGAGTTTTGTTAGCGCCGAGTGATTGAAGTTGCATGGTCGGTTGTTTGAACTGAGATAAGAATAGGGCATCCGGTGCGTTGTGCCTATTTCATGTGCCACCTGTTAAACTGGCACACCATATTTTTTTACCCTCACGCCGCCGTGCTAGGATGAAGGTAGACCCTCCGGTTGGGAGGGTAAGTATTAATTAAAGGGGATGATTAGTCCCCTTAAGTGTTATCAGAAGTTGGTGCAGAAAATATATCCGTCTTGCTCAATGTAGTCGTAGCGTAGATTATCCCATGTGTCTTCCCAATCTACAGAAACAAAGGAAGGAATGTCGAGTGAGTAACAATCAGAAACCAATTGTTCAGCAAACTCAGCGCCTGACATTTCATCCTGATAAGAGTTAGAAATGTCTGCGATACAATCCTCTCCAAAATATTCAATAAAGGCACGGATTCCATCAGCAGGATAATCTTCTAATGCCTTATTAATTGCTTCCTGATTGTCATCATTTTCTGCCTTAATTGTCTCCTCTTCGATGTCATCAACTAAAACCTCTTTTACCTCCATTAATGCCATGTAAAAATCGGTAAAGTGAATCTTAGTGTTGGAACCTTCGACAGTACAATAACCACAAGCGATGGCGATCTCTGTTGGTTTCTTGCCTTCCGCTTCCATTGCGGCGACAGTGTTTTTGAGAGCGATTCCAGTGAGCATGATTCTGTGTCGTTTGGTTGACTTCTATAAGATACAGGAGGGAGCGAATCTGTGCCGCTCCCTTGTGCCACTTGTCAGACCGTCACAGTCTGGAGGGTTTCGTTGCGGATCTGCTGATTCATAAACTTACCTTTGGATTCAGCAGTGTTGAACCCCAGAGCGAACCGCTGAACGTCTGCCACTGTGTAAGTGTAAGCACGCCCACCGTTGAACGTAACGGTCACACGGTCGCCGTCAAGAGCGACTGATTCAAGAGCGGAGGAAGTGAAAGCGTTGATCATGATTTTTTAGAGTTTGTTTGATGGAGTCTTTAGGGCGCTGCCGTTCCCGTGTTTGAATTCTACAGGGTCAGACGCCTAGTGGCGATCTGAGATGTTCCAGGTTCCGAACTGTCCACTAGGGCGGGTTTCGTTCCACTTGCTGAACCATTCTTGGCGTGCTGCTGCCCGTGCTTGTGCTGCTGCCCGCTCTTGCTCCAGACACTTCAGACCAATCGCTGCGAGGCGGTCATCAGAGGCGAGGATCCCGTTTCCGTAGTTTTTCATGGTTCCTTGATTGCTGATGAATTAATTATAGGGCATCGAGTGCCCTTATGCGAGTCGGTTCCAACCTTGCGCCTGATTCTGTAACCATTCGCAACGTGCGTCTTCCTTGGTCATCAGCAGCATTTGTGAATCTGCAATCACCATAATCTGATCACCCATAGGGGTAAAAGATACAGTGTCGCCAAAGTGTGGAGCGTTCGGGTGCTGTTGAATGTAGGTCATGGCGTTGCTGTTTGACTTGTGCCAATCATGCCCCAGATTTCGACCCAGCGCAAGGGGTAAGGGACA